>Ga0081455_10002039_pt1 | contig 24157 bp, 22 predicted proteins | sample TabmetS3T2R1_FD_70207 | JGI IMG/M metagenome (GOLD analysis project Ga0081455, IMG submission 70207) | Tabebuia heterophylla rhizosphere microbial communities from the University of Puerto Rico - S3T2R1 | ecosystem: Host-associated > Plants > Roots > Rhizosphere ...
CATCCCTCCGACCTCATCCTGAGGAGCCCGAGCCGTAAGCGCGTTCACGCGCGTCTTCGACGCGCTATGGCGAGGGCGTCTCGAAGGATGGCCGCGAGTCCGAACTTGCTGCCATGGTTCGAGACGGCGCGCTGCGCGCGCCTCCTCACCATGAGGCCGAGCGTGTTGGAAGGCGATCCGTCACCTGAGGAGGGCGCAAGTACGTACGTTTCCGAGAAACGCAATCGTCGCGTAGCGCCCGTCTCGAAGGATGGGGCGGCCACCGATCTCGGGTTTACCCGAGATCGGCAATCAATGTGCGCAAGTCGGGTAAACCCGACTTGCGATGTTCGAAACGCCGCGGACGACGCTGCTGAATCTGGGGAGGCCTAAGATCGCGGCTCCTCACCATGAGGGCCGGGAGGGGACCGCGAGTGCATCAAATTGATCGCAATCCGCTTAGTATCACCCTTCCGGCGAACTCGTCCGCGCCAATCGGGCGCGCAGGTGACTGAGCGCCCGGGCAAGCGCGCTTGGCTGCGCCGGCGGCGGCATCGGCGGCAGCCGCGGCCGCGACTTGGCGGAGGGCTGCGTGCCGTCGCACCAGCGCGGCAGCTCGCCGACCCAGTGCTCCGGCTTCACCTGAATCTCGGCGGCGATGCGGGCGAGCTTGTAGATGTCCGGGATAATGGTGGGATCGTCCATGCTGCGCATGCGCACGATGTCATCCGCGGTGAGCTTGCGTCCAAACTCCTGCTCGACCCGCGGCCCTAGCTCCTGCTCGATCCACGGCAGCTCCAGGCGCACGTCATAGCGCAGGAACCGGAACAGCTTGCCGTGCGGCGGTGCGTCGCCGACGAGCGAGCCGATCTCGGAATTGATCCACCAGGGCGCCGGACACTCGCCCAGATATTGCATCTGCTGCAGCACGAAGGTCTCCGCATCATTCATCAGCGAGGTGAGCGCACGGATTGCGAGCTTGGCGGTGCGGCCCATGCCGAGCTCTTCCGGCACGACGCGGTCGCGGTGGCTGCCGGTGCCGATGGAAACGATGGTGAGCCGCTCTGGTCCGAGCTCCCAGCTGATGTTGAAGGCCTTGAGCACCGTCATCATGAACAGCACCAGCGAGGGGTTGTTGTGCGGCGTCACGCCGCCGTCGACGAACAGTCCGGTCTCGTTGGTCCGCTCGTCGACCGTGATCACTTCCGGGTCGAAGAAGAACGGCGCCGCGGTGCTGGCGCGAACGAGGTTCGAGAGCCTTCGGCCCTTGTCCCATTCCCAATAGGGCGCGCGGGGATTGTTGGAGAGGATCCAGGGGCTGCCGGTATCCATGCGCTTGGCGACGACGCAAAGCCCGGTGATCAGCTTGTCGGTGTCGAGGGTGAGCTTGCCGACGATGCTCTCGATCTCCTGGCGCAGCGCGGCGGCGTCGAACTTGGCCTGCAGCCCCATGATGCGCCAGAACGGCCGCCGGAACACCTTTGGCGCGAGATCGAGATAGAACCGCAGGATGTCCGAGGTGGTGTAGCCGAGCGCCAGCGCGCCGGCGATGATCGAGCCCGTCGAGGTGCCGCCCACGAGATCGAACCAGTCCCCGAGATAGACCTCATCCTTGCCGAGGTGCTTGCGCAGGACGAGCTCGATCTGCTGCAGGAACGCCACCGTGATGGCGCCCCGCACCCCGCCGCCGTCGAGCGCGAGCAGGCGCTTTGGCCCGGGGTCGAACAGATGGCGGTCGCGTTCATACGGTGTGGTCACAAGCCGATCCCCATTCCCCATAGTGTGGCGGCGTTTGTTGGCGGGTTGCGTGATTGTGAAGGCGTTGCGGCGACACCATGGCATGAGCCACGCGCGTCCGCCAAGGCTGTGCAAGTTGACAGCAAATACTCGCTACGCAAATTTAATGGCGTCGTCTTGCAGGTGTATGACCGCGGCCTCTGTGGTCTGGTCAAGACCCGATCTCGACAGTAAGAAAGCCCACAAGGTAGCGGCGTCTGCCGCCTTGATGTCGGGGGAAACGATGGTCGATCGAGGGCCGGCCGAGAAGGTCGAAGACGCCGGCAAGGCGCGGCTGCAACAGCTCTATCCCACCATCGACGACCTGCGCCGTCGCGCCCGCCGTCGCGTGCCGCGGTTCGGCTTCGATTTCGTCGATGGCGGCGCCAACGAGGAATACTGCATCGATCGCAACACCGAGGCGTTCCAGCGGGTCGAGCTGCTGCCGCACTACTGCATCGAGGGCAAGGCGACGACCGACACCGAGATCCTCGGCCGGCGCTACAACGCCCCGATCGGCGTTGCCCCCATGGGCTCGGCCGGGCTGATATGGCCGGGCGCCGAGAAGCTGTTCGCCGCCGAAGCCCAGCGCCAGGGCATTCCCTATATCCTCGCCACGCCCGCCAACGCCTCGATCGAGGAGATCGCCGCGATCGCGCCCGACGTGTTCTGGTTTCAGCTCTATCGCTTTCCTTACGACAACCACGCCATCACCTATGATCTGGTGCGGCGCGCCGACGAAGCCGGTGGCCACGTGCTGGTGCCGACCGTCGACAGCGCCGGCAAGTCGAAGCGGCCGCGCGACATCCGCAACGGGGTGCGCGTGCCGTTCCCGATCAATCCCTGGACGACATACCAGGTGCTGACGTCGCCGGCCTGGACCATGGCGCTCCTGCGCAACGGCATGCCGATTACCGCCAATCTCGTGCCCTATGCCGAGAAGGCGACGCAAGTCGAGACCGCCAAGGCCATGATCCTGCGCTCAGGCGGCAGCCACACCTGGGACGAGCTCAAGCGCCTGCGCGATCGCTGGAAGCGCGCCTTTGTGGTGAAGGGCATCCTGCATCCGCACGATGCCGAGCGTGCGGTCGCGCTCGGCGCCGACGGCATCATCGTGTCCAATCACGGCGGTCGCCATTTCGACGGCGCGCCGGCGACGATCGACATCCTGCCCGCGATCGTCTCGGCGGTCGGCTCGCGCACGACCGTGATGATCGATTCCGGCATCCGCGGCGGGCTGGACGTGGTGCGCGCGCTCGCGCTCGGCGCCAAGTTCTGCTTCACCGGCCGCTGCTTCGCCTATGGGCTGGGTGCGCTCGGCGCGGCCGGCCCGCCGCATGTGGTCGACCTGTTCTTCGATGAGATCAGGACCGAGCTTCTGCATGTGGGCGCCCGCTCGATCGCGGAGGCTGCCCAGATCACGGTGCGCCACCCCGGCGCGTGGCGGCTAGGGAACGAGTGACGCGTCACGCGCCCTCCGCCACCATCCCGCGGCCGATCGCGGTGACCACGAAACGGACCTGCTCGCGCAAGACCGGCAGCGGGATAGTCTGCAGCTTCTCCTCGAGCCCGAGCACGACGAGCCCATGCACGGCCGAGAACAGCGAGCGCGCCAGCAGCGCGCGCCGCACGCGCGATTCCTGTGCCTGCAGCTCGAGCAGCAGCGCTTCGACGTAGGCGAACAGACGCTGCTGCTCGTCGCGATACCAGGCGGGGACTTCGCGCCCGGCCGGCATCCGGTGCTCGAACAGCGTCCGCCAGCGCGGCGTGTTGGCGGCCGCGAAATCGAGATAGGCGATTGCCATGCGCACGAGCCGCGCGATCGCGGCGTTGGCGCCTTGCGCCGGATACTCGTCGGCGCGATCGGCTGCAATCAGCTCGCGCTCGAGCGCCGCCAGCGTGCGCGCGTTGACCAAGAGCACAAGGTCGTCGAGGTCCTCGACGACGTTGTAGATCGCCCCGACCGCGCAGCCGACTTCCTGGGCGAGCGCACGCGCCCGCAAGGTGCCGAGCCCTTGCTGGGCGATGGCCCGCTCGGCGGCGGCCACCAAGGCATCCCGCAGCCGGGCACGACGCTGTTCCGTCGAGTTATCCGTACCTGATTGATTAGTTGGACTTTTTTCTGCTTGATCGATATTTTGAACCATGTTCAAAAAATCTCTTGAACGTTGCTCACGGATGTGTATAAACGTGAACAATGTTCATGGCAATGGAGACATGGTCATGCTCAACACAATTGAGACAGCAGTGCGCGGCGCCCGAGAAATCGAGGGGATCGCGCCGGACGAGTGCGGAGATCGCGGTCGATTTGCCGATGAAATGATCCAGATGACTAGCTGTGAATCCCGCAAGGTGGGCACTTTTCGGCGGCCGCGAATGTAAGCGAAAACCATCGCGGTATTTCCAGAGCGCTGCGCGCTCGTTCCACACACCCGAAATTCATGACTGTCACATAGGGCCTTCATCGATATGATAAGGCCCGCCACACAGGATCAGACCCAGATGTCGTCGTCCTTGCTGTTGACGCGCCGGTTTGCGCCGCTGTTCTGGACCCAGTTCTTTGCGGCGTTCAGCGACAATTTTCTCAAGCAGGCGCTGATCTTCCTCATTCTGTTCAAGATCGGCGGCTCGGCAGCCGGCGTCCTGGTCCAGCTGGCGCCGGCGGTGTTCATCGCGCCCTATTTCTTTCTCTCCGCCTTCGGCGGCGAGATGGCCGACCGCTTCGACAAGGCGCTGGTCGCGCAGCGGATCAAGCTCTACGAAATCGGAGTGTCCGTCCTGGCGGTGTTCGGCTTCTGGCTGCACACGGTCGGCTTCGACACCGCAGCGCTGGTCATCCTGTTCCTGGCGCTGTTCAGTTTCGGTGTTTGCGGCGCCCTCTTTGGCCCGATCAAGTACGGCATTCTGCCCGATCACCTGGCCCGCTCCGAGCTGCCGGCCGGCAACGCGCTGGTCGAAGGCGCGACCTTCATCGCCATCCTGCTCGGCACGATCGTGGGCGGCATTGCCGCTCATGGCGGCGGCGATCCGGCTTCGTTCGGGTTCCTGATGATCCTCTTCTCGCTCGCCTGCTGGGGCGCGAGCCTGTTCATCCCGCCGACCGGCGAGGCGGCGCCCGATCTCGTCATCCGCAGCAACGTCCTTGCCTCCACCGTATCGCTCCTGAACCACCTGCGCGATGACAAGCGGATCTGGTGGGGCGCCTTCGTGACCAGCTGGTTCTGGCTCGCCGGCTCGGTGGTGGCGGTCGCCATGCAGCCGCTGGTGAAGAATGTCCTGGGCGGCACCGAGGAGGTGATCACCACCTGCAACGCCATCTTCGCCATCTCGATCGCGATCGGCTCGGGCCTGGCGGCTTGGCTGGCGGCAGGACGGATCATCCTGCTGCCGACCCTGATCGCCGCCGTCTTGCTTGGCCTGTTCGCTCTCGACATCGGCATCTCGACCTACGGCGCCCAGCCGATCCCCGGTCTCGACGGCTACTGGTCGATCTTCGGCTCCGGGCGTGGCATCCGATTTGTGATCGATCTGGCGGGGCTCGCGATAGCCGGTGGCCTGTTCATCGTGCCGGTCTTTGCCGCGGTGCAGTCCTGGGCCGGCGCCGACCGTCGCGCCCGCGTGGTGGCGGGCGTCAATGTGCTCAATGCGGGCTTCATGGCGGGGTCAGGCGTCCTCGTGGCTGTGCTGCAGGTCGAGGCCATTGGATTGTCGACCCCCGGCATATTCCTGCTGCTCGGTGTCGCGAGCATTCTGGTCGCGATTGCAATCGGCCGCACCATGCCGGCGAGCGCACTCAGCGATGCGCTCTCCATCATCTACCGCGCGCTGTTCCGCATCGAGCTGAAGGGGCTCGAGAACCTGCACAAGGCGGGGCCCAACGTCATCATCGCGCTCAACCACGTGAGCTTCCTCGACGCCGGGCTCGCCATGTCGCTGCGCAGCCGCAAGCCGGTGTTCGCGATCGACGTGGGCATCGCCAGGATGTGGTGGGTGAAGCCGTTCCTCAAGCTCACGAACGCGCTGCCGCTCGATCCGATGAAGCCGATGGCGGTGCGCACGCTGATCGAAGCCGTGCGGGCCGGCAACGCGCTGATCATCTTCCCGGAAGGGCGCATCACCGTCACCGGCAGCCTGATGAAGGTCTATGACGGCGCCGCCATGATCGCCGACAAGGCCGACGCCGAGATCGTGCCGGTGCGTATCGAAGGGCTCGAGCAGACGCCGTTCAGCCGCTTGTCCAAGGGGCAGGTGCGCCGCAAATGGTTCCCCAAGGTCAGGGTCACGGTGCTGGAGCCGGTCAAGCTCACGGTCGATCCGGCGCTCAAGGGCCGCTGGCGCCGGCAGGCGGCAGGTGCGGCGCTCTACGAGATCATGTCGGATCTCGTTTTCCGCACCACCTCGACCGATCGCACCATGATCGAAGCCGTGATCGACGCTGCCGAGCTGCACGGCGTGCGGCATATCGCGGTCGAGGACCCGCTCGCTGGCGCGCTGAGCTACAAGCGGCTCCTGATCGGCGCCTCGGTTCTGGGCACCAAGCTCATGCCGCTCGCGCGCGTCGGCCGCCCGGTCGGCGTCATGTTGCCGAACGCCAACGCGGCCGTGGTCACGGTGCTCGGGCTGATGTCGGCCGGGCGCGTGCCGGCGATGATCAATTTCACCGCAGGCCCCTCCAACATCCTGGCGGCCTGCCAGGCGGCCGAGCTCAGCGCCATCGTCACCTCGCGCGCCTTCGTGGAGAAGGCGAGGCTTACCAATCTTGTCGCGACGCTGGCCGAGAAAGTGTCGATCGTCTACCTGGAGGACATTCGGGAGACAGTCACCAAGTCCGACAAGATCCGCGGGCTCTTGAGCTGGAAGAAGCCGCTGGTTGAGCGCAAGGCCGACGACTGGGCCGCGGTCCTGTTCACATCCGGCTCCGAGGGCGTACCAAAGGGCGTCGTGCTCTCCCATCGCAACATGCTGGCCAATGCCGCGCAGGCGACCGCCCGCATCGACTTCGGTCGCCAGGACAAGGTGTTCAACGTCTTGCCGATGTTCCATTCGTTCGGGCTGACGGTCGGCGTCATGCTGCCGCTCGTCTCGGGCGTGCGGACTTATCTCTATCCGTCGCCGCTGCACTACCGGACGGTGGTGGAGCTGGTCTATGGCGTGAACGCGACCATCATGTTCGGCACCGACACGTTTCTCAACGGCTATGCGCGGGTGGCGCACGCCTACGACTTCCGCTCGCTGCGCTACATCCTGGCCGGCGCCGAGCCGGTCAAGGAGTCGACGCGCAAGACCTATATGGAAAAGTTCGGGCTGCGCATCCTCGAAGGCTACGGCGTCACCGAAACCGCGCCAGTGCTCGCGCTCAATACGCCGATGTTCAACAAATTCGGCACCGTTGGCCGCATCCTGCCCGGCATGGAGGCGCGGCTCGAGAAGGTCGAGGGCGTCGAGGAGGGCGGCCGCCTCGTGGTGCGCGGGCCGAACGTGATGCTCGGCTACCTGCGCGTCGAGCGCCCCGGTGTGCTCGAACAGCCACCGGAAGGCTGGTACGACACCGGCGACATCGTCACCATCGATGCGCAAGGCTTCATCACCATCAAGGGGCGCGCCAAGCGCTTTGCGAAGATCGGCGGCGAGATGATATCGCTCGCCGCCGTCGAGATGCTCGCCGGCGACTTGTGGCCGAATGCATTGTCAGCGGTGGTAGCGGTGCCCGATCCGCGCAAGGGCGAGCGGCTGATCCTGGTCACGCAGCAGAAGGACGCCTCGCGCTCGACCTTCCTCGCCTTCGCGCGCGAGCGCGGCGCTTCCGAGCTGATGATTCCCTCCGAGATATTCAACATCGACAAGATGCCGCTCCTGGGCTCCGGCAAGGTCGATATGGTCAGCCTCAACACGCTGGTGCGCGAGCAGGTGGCCGAGAAATCGGCGGTGGCGGTGTAGCTCCAATCCGCATAGGGCAGCATCACGTAGTGGCAGCGTCGCGCTCATGTGGAATGGGCGCAGGCCGAGGAGGCGAGGGTGGATCACGAAACATCGACACGGTCGCGAGCGCCGCTCAGCTCGGCGTTCCTGCTGCTGATCGTCGTGTTCCTTGCTTGCGCCGTTTGGATGCTGTACCGCCCGGAGCAGGCGCGGCTATTGGTGTTCCCGTTCGTGCTGGCCGGCTTTCTGATCTCGGTTTGCCTGCACGAGTTCGGCCATGCGCTGGTCGCCTTCCATTGCGGCGACACCACGGTCGAGGACAAAGGCTATCTGACCCTTAATCCGCTGCATTACACGGATCTGCAGTACAGCATCGTATTCCCGCTTCTGGTCATGGCAATCGGCGGCATCGGTCTGCCAGGCGCCGCCGTCTACATCAACACACACCTGCTCCGCCGGCGTGTCTATGGCGCGCTCGTTTCCGCCGGCGGACCAGTCGCGACCGCCGTGGTTCTGCTCGCGCTCATGCTGACGATCAATCTTGCCTTCAAGCCGGCCGCGCCTGATCCGGTCCTCTATGCCGCGGTGTCGTATCTCGCGCTGCTGCAGGTGACCATGCTGGTCTTCAACCTGCTGCCGTGCCCAGGCCTCGACGGCTGGGGCATCATCGAGCCATTCCTGCCCTACAGCGCCCAACAGTGGGGTCGGCGCGCCGCCATGATCGCTCCGGTCCTCCTGGTGCTCGCGTTGTTCTTCATTCCCGGGCTGAGCCGCTGGTTCTGGGACGTTGTCTACGCCATGTCCTCACAGATCGGGCTCGATTGGCGCGTGGCCTGGAATGGCTTTGGGCTGTTTCAGTTCTGGCGCTAGAGTTTTGAGTGGCGCATGTCCTTATCGGAAAACATGCGCCGGCCTACTGCAGCTTCTTGATGCCCGCTTTTTCGACGATGTCGCGGAACATCGCCACCTCCTTGGTGACGCGCTCCATGTGCTCCTTGCCGGTCTTGGCCATCACGTCGAAGCCCGATTGCTCGAGCTTGCTCAGCATCTCGGGTCGCCGCAGGATCGCCAGGATTTCCTTCTCGAGCCGGCTGACGATCTCGGGTGGCGTCTTCGCCGGCGCCATCACCGCCGTATAGGTGTCGAACACGAAGTCCGGGAATCCCGCCTCCTGCATCGTGGGAATCTCGGGTAGGTCGTGCCAGCGCTTGGTGCTGGTCACCGCGAGCCCCCGGAGCGCACCCGACTTGATGTGCTGATGCGCTGGCGCGAGCGTGCCGGAGGAAAGCTGCACGGTGCCGCTGATGAGCGCCGCCACTGCGTCGCCGCCGCCCGCGAACACGACCGTTGCCATCTTCTGCAGGCCTTCGCGCTGCTTGAGCACTTCGGCCTGCAGCTGCGGCGTGGTGCCGATCGGCGGGGTCGAGACGTTGAACTTGTCCGGATTGGCTTTCACCAAGGCCACGAATTCCTTCATGGTCTTCGGTCCAAGGTCGGGCTTGATCGTGAACACATGCGGGGTGATCGCCAGCTCGCAGACCGCAACGAAATCCTTGAACGGATCGTAAGGCAGCTTTTCATAGAGGCCCGGATTGACCGAATAGGCGCTGGTCGTCAGGAGGAGCGTGTAGCCGTCCGCCTCCGCGCGTGCGGCTGCGCCCATGCCGATATTGCCGCCGGCGCCGCCGCGGTTCTCGACAAACACGCCGCTGCCGATCACCTCTTGCAGCGCCGCCGCCACCAGCCGCGCGATGATGTCGGACGGCCCGCCCGGCGTGTTGGCGACGATGATGCGCACTGGTCGGTCCGGATAGGCGGCGAGAGCCGCGCCGCCGCGCAGGATCGCCGGCGTTGCGATGCCGGCCGTGAGCAGGCCCTTGATGATGTGGCGGCGTGATGGTGCCGAAGCATGCTTGGTCATGGCGCTCCTCCGGGATCGCGTTGGCCCAGGGATGCTAGGAATTTGCGGGCACGGCGGCAATGGCGGTTATGAAGGCCCATTGCCGCAGATAAGGTCACGCCGCGCTCGCACCGACTCGGTAGCGCTGCACCAAGAGATCGGCCGGAATCTTCCAACGCGCAGTGATCTTTTGGATCATATCAAGCGTGAGCGGTCGGCGACGCGACAGAATCTCCGATGCGCGCGAGCGCGAGCCGAGTAGCTTGGCAAGCTCCACCTGTGTATGTCCGAGCTCGTCGATCGCGAAATGCAGCACATCGACCGGGTCGAACCGCCGACGGCTCTTGAAAGGCCAACGCCGTTCCTCATAGACCTCAACCAGTGTAACAAGGACATCCAGCTTGTCACCCTCGGGTGTGCCGTCGGCCGCGCCCCAGAGCCTTTCAATCTCCGCGAGGGCGCGGCGGTGGTCATCGTCGGTGCGGATCGGGCGAATGTCCATTGGGTCCTCGTCGTCAAAACATCGCAACTGTCAAGGCATCGATGGCGTCGTATTCGGCATGCGTTCCAAGAAACTTGATGAAGACGATCTGTCGGCGAAAGTCGAACGAAGCAATCAGTCGATAGTTTCCGCCAGCGACTTCAAACCGAGCACGGTTACGATTGAGCACCTTGGCCTTGGGCACAGTTCGACGCACGTCATCCATCGACGTCCACGCTGCGGCCCTGATTAGCCTGTACCAACGTTCCAGCGAAACCGCGGTCTCGGGATGCACGTCGGCATAGGCAAGGAGCACGCTGCGTGCAATCAGCCGCATCGCTAATTCATATCATGTTCCCGCTGTGGGAACAAGTGGTTTTTTGGCCTCACCCTGCCCCCAACTGTTCCGCCATCCAGTCGGCGCTCTGGGTGCGCCAGCAATAGGCGCGGTTGTTGGCGATGTGGTTGCCCTCCTCGACCAGGTTGAGCACCACCGGTCCCTTCACCTCGTTGGCCAGCCGTTCGGAATCCTTCGCCGGCACGATGCGGTCGAGCTTGCCATTCATGATGTAGATCGGGCATGTGATGTTCTGTGCGAGGCCTTTGAGCGATAGCGTCGCGGCTTTGCGGCGCGCTTCGTCGAGCGTCGCGCTCCTGCTGCGCACACGAAACGCCTCGCGGGTGAGGTCGGGCACATTGTCGATGCATTCGCCCCAGTCGAACGGGCCGCCGAGCGCGAGGCAGGCCTTGATGCGCTTGTCGAAGGCGGCGGCGCGCGGCGCGTAATAGCCGCCGAGGCTGATGCCGGCGATGGCGACGCGCGTTGCGTCGAGGTCGCGCCGCGTCTCGATGAAATCGATCACCGCCTTGACGGCGACCTCGTAATCGCCGCGGATCGCAAAGTCGTACTCGCCTTCGCCCTGGCCGGGCCCGTCAAAGGCGAGGGTCGCAATGCCACGCGCCAGGAACGGCTGCTCGTAGGCTTCGGTTTCCTCTTTGCAGGAATCAAGCCCACACGCGAACACCAGCACCGGCGGGCGCTCGATGCCGACAGGCTTGCGCAGGATGCCGGCCAGCCACTTGCCTTCATACGGCATCTCGACCCGCTCGCCCGGCGGGCGCAGATAGGGCGCCGCGAGCTTGCGGCACTCGACCGCCTTCATGTGCGCGGCCTTCATCTGCGCGAGATCCTGCACGAACAGGAACTTGCCGAAATGATAGTAGACGCCGGCACGCTGCAGATGCTCGCCGGCGCTGAGCAGCTTCTTGTTGGCAAGCGCCTGCCTGCCCATCGCCTCGTGCACGGCCGCTCGCGTCGACCAGGCGCGGCACCAGTCATCCCACGACGTGATCGAACGTGTGACTTCCTCGAAGTCGGTCAGCGCCACGCCGTTGGTGACGAAGCGCGGGCCCCAATGCCCGATCGCGGAAGTGATGCGGGGATCAGCAGTCTTCTCAAGCGTCGCGGTGGCCATCGTCTTCGTCCGTTGCGGGGGCGGTGAGGAGCGCGCTCGCGGCGGCGCCAAGCCGTGCGGCGGGCTCCTGGGGAAGCGCATTCCCGCCGTGCACCGAATAGAGCTTCGGCGCCGAGCGGTTGATCTGCAGGTGGAAAATGTCGGGCCGGTTATAGTGACCGGCGAAGTCATGCCGCAGCTTCATCTGGATGCCGATCTCGAGGTCGCAGTCGGCATAGAGAATGCCCTCCTCGGCGCCCGTCGGGCCCGCGATGATGCGGCTGTTGGGCGCCACGATGCAGGAGCCGCCACAGCAGTCCGGGTCGCGCAGGAACTTCTCCGCCTCTGGGCCAGCCTTGAGCATCTCGATCATGCGCTCGTCAACGGTGCCGCAGGCCGCGATCACGAAGGCCTTGCTCATCTGCGCAAACGCGCGCGCGTCGATCGCGACGCGATCGCGCAGCGGATCGCCGCTCACCGGAAAATGGTTGGGCCAGCTCATCACATGGATGCGAGTGCCTTCGGCGGTCAACGCGAACACCGCCAGCGGATTGGAGTTCTCTCCGCAGATGAGCCCGCTCATCGGTCCGAACTCGGTCTCGAAGGCCCCGAATGTGTCACCAAATCCGCCGGTGTGCACCAGCCGCTCGCCGACGGTGGGCATGATCTTCTGGTGCTTGCCAATCAGCGTGCCGTCGGGCCCGAAGTAGAGCTGGCTGTTGAACATGGTGCCGAGCGTGTTCGGCATCTTCTCGCACACGCCCATCACCACATAGGCGTTGGCGTCGCGGGCGGCCTCGCCGAGCGCCGCGGTCTCCGGGCCAGGGATTTCCACGGCGTTCTTGAACAACTCGGTGGCAAGCCGGTTGGAGGTCGTGCCGGTTGCCGAATGGTGGTGATACCAGACCGGGTGCGCCGGTATGAACCCTTCCGGAAAGCCAATCACGCGGGCGCCGTTGCGGCCGGCCTCGCGGATCAGCCGGCAGGCCTTCTCGGTCGATCCTTCACGATCGAGAAAGACCGAGGCCGCCTGCACGGCTGCGACCTTCACCACGCCATATACATCGCCCATAGGAGTGCGCGCTATTGCGCGGCTTCGCTCGCAGTGCTCTTGGCCCAGTAGTCGCCGGCGCCCTTCGAGCGCTTGAGCGCATCGGCGTCCTCGAAGCCCGGCGCCATCGAGGCGCTGGTGCCGGCGAGGATCTCATGATGCTCGATATTGAGCGTGCGCAGCCAGCGCTGCTGGCCCATGGTCAGCGCCACGAAATAGCCGATCTCGACCAGCTCCGGCTCGCTGAAATGCTTGTGCAGCCGCGCCCAGAACGCGTCATCGACCGGCAGATCCCAGGTGATCGCCTCTGCGTAGGACAGCGCCGCCTTTTGCTTCTCGTTGTAGCGGGTCGAGCTCTCGAAGTTGATCAGGTCGCGGTAGTCATCCTCCACGATGCCCTGACTCGCCGCCTTCATGGAACGCTGATTGCCGCAATACTCGCACTTGACCGAGCGCGAGACATAGATGCGGCAAAGTTCCTTGATGGCGTGGTCGGCGACGCCGTGCTTGAACACGTCGCGCCAGGAGTTCGCGAACGACCAGAACACGGCCGGGACGTGGGCGCGGATCGCCTGGCTTTCCGGGCGCGGGGTGCCCTCGCGGCGGCAGCGGTCGAACTCGGCCAGCATGGCCTGATCCTTGACCGTGGCAGGGTCCACATAGCTGATCCGCGGCTTCGACATTGTTTCATCCTCCGGCTGGCTTAGGCGGGCGCATGTTGGCGCATGATCAACAATCTATCAACGCCGCCGGTTGCAAATTGTTTACTACGTCGCAGGGCTGGCCAGCGCCGATCGTGGGTTGGGGGAGCGTGCCCAACGGGGCGGGGTTTTCGCACAGTTGCAACGCGGCGCGAGCTGCGTGATGGGCGCATTCCCCGATCGTTAATGCTTGGTTGTCCATGTTGCTAAAGCGCGCATCAACATTGGGCGTCCCGCTACACCAACCATAAACAATAGGATTTCAACCTCTCTTCATCATAGGCCGAGAACACCCGGATACTTCACGAAATCAATACCTCCTCGCCTTCTAGTGTGGTCGAGAGCGCGGATATCCGCTTGAGGCCAGAGGAAATTGGGTCGTGCGCACCAGCACAATCGTGATGATCGGCGTTGCCGTCCTGTTCGGCCTGTTCGCCGTATTCCTCGCTCAGTCGTGGCTCAACGGCCAGGCCGAGATGCGGCTGCGCAACCTCGAAGCGCAAAAGAAGCCCGCGGCTACGCAGACCATCGTGGTCGCGACCAAGCCGCTGCGCTTCGGCAACGAGCTTTCGTCCTCATCGCTGCGTGAGATTTCGTGGCCGGAGGAGTCGATCCCGGCCGGCGCATTCCGCAGGATCGCCGATATCGTAGATGCCGGCGGCCGCCGCGTCGTGCTCAGCGCCATTGAGTCGAACGAGCCGGTGCTCTCGACCAAGATCACCGGACCGGGCCAGCGCGCGACCCTGTCTGCGACGCTGCAGGATGGCATGCGGGCCGTCACCATTCGGGTGAACGACGTCGAGGGCGTGGCCGGCTTCGTGCTGCCCGGAGATCGCGTCGACGTGGCGCTCACGCGCCAGAAGGATTCGAACGGCAACAATCACTCGAGCAGCGACGTTGTCCTGCAGAACACGCGGGTCCTGGCGATTGACCAGATCGCGGATGATCGCAACGACAAGCCGGCGGTGGTCAAGGCGGTTACGCTCGAAGTCGACACTGCCGGCGCGCAGAAGCTCTCGCTCGCGGCGTCGGTCGGAACCCTTTCGCTGATGCTGCGGCGCGCCGGCGAATCGAGCGTCGAAGCGACGCGCGTCATCACGCTGAGCGACCTGGCGGCGGGCGACGTGGCGCCCGCGCAGGAGCGCTCGTTCGCGAACATCAAGGTGTTCCGGGTTGGCAAGGATCAGAAGATCAATCGTGAGGACTACAGCGTGCCGGCCGAGGGGGCTGGCAGCGCGGCGGCCGATCGCAAGCGCGCGCTTCGATAGGCCGCAGAAAGAACCGGGGAAGGTGGATCATGGGTGGGGAGAGTAAAGTGAGAAAGCACATCGAGCGTGCTGCGCTCGCGGTTTGGCAGGGCTCGCTGCGGGTCGCTCCGCGCCAGCTTCTGGCCACGCTGGCAGCGACCGTCGTCGCCGTGACGGCGGTGACGGTCGTTCCGACCGTGGATGCGCAGGCGCAGCGGCTGATCCAGATCAGCGGCGCCAAACGCACCGTGGCGGTCACGATCGCGGTCGGCAAGACCGAGGACGTGCGCGTCGACGCGCCGTTCTCCGATATCACAGTCGGTGATCCGGAGGTCGCCGACGTCGCGCCGCTGACCGATCACACGCTGTCGATCCTCGGCAAGAAGATCGGTACCACGCGGGTGACCGTCTACGCCGAAGGCAAGCGCCAGCTCGGCATCTTCGACATCGAAGTCTCGTACGACGTGTCGCGGCTCGCCACCGAGATCCGCGCGGCAGTCGGCGGCGCCGGCATCCGGGTCTCGTCGGTGAACGGCCGCATCATGCTGTCGGGAACTGCGCCCGACGCCGCGACGCTCGACAAGGCGGTGACCATCGCGCGCCAGTTCGCGCCCGAGATCATCAACACCGTCAGGGTGTCGGCTCCGCAGCAGGTCATGCTCGAGGTGCGGTTCGTCGAGGCCTCGCGCCAGGCTGGGCGCGAACTCGGCATCCAATGGAACGTGTTCAACAGCCACCTGACGTCGAACATCGGCTCGCGCCGCTCGCCGGGGCTGTTGCCGATCACGGCGCCCACGAGCTCGACCACCATCCCGCCCGGAGAAGTGGCGGCGGGCCTTCTCTCCGGCGCGTCGCCGTTCGGATTTCTGCTTGGCCGCATTCTCTCCAGCGGCACCACCATCGACGTGCTGATCAACGCGCTCGAGCAGCGCGGCCTCGCTCGCAGCCTGGCCGAGCCGAATCTCACCGCGCTTTCAGGCGACACCGCAAGCTTCCTGGCAGGCGGCGAGTATCCGATCCCGGTGTCGGGCACCAACAACTCAGTCACGGTCGAGTTCAAGCGCTATGGCGTCGGCCTTGCGTTCACACCGACCGTGCTGCGGGATGGCCAGATCAATCTCAAGATCGAGCCGGAAGTGAGCCAGTTCGATCTCAACAATGCAGTTGCGCTGGGGCCCGGCCTGCCGCCGATTCCCGCGCTCATCGTGCGTCGCGCCAGCACGACGATCGAGCTGCGCGACGGCCAGAGCTTCGTCATTGGCGGGCTCTTGCAGAACATCAGCAAGGCCAACCAGCAGCAGGTGCCCTGGCTCGCCGACGTGCCGGTGCTCGGCGCGCTGTTTGCCAGTCGGTCGTTTCTGAAGGACGAGACCGACCTTGCCATCATCGTCACGCCGCGTCTGGTGCGGCCGGCGCGGCCCGGCGATCCGGCCAAGACGCCGCTCGACGATACGGTGCCGGGCAACGATGCCGACTTCTTCCTTGAAGGCAAAGCCGAGCTCCCGCGCGGACGCTTCCGTGCCGCCATGGGTGCCGAGCTGCCGTATTCCGGCCATGTGCTCGATCTTCCGAGACATGTGCTCAATCTTCCCAGGGGAGGCAACGATGTCGTCGTCAGCAAGAACTAGAGCTTTGGCGACGGTTGTCGCCCTCGGTGCGGCCGTCGGTGGCTGCGCGGATATCTACCACGACCGCCGCGAGACCATTTCGCTCGGCGCCAACGACGCGGTCGAGACCAACAAGGTCGTCCACATGGTCGATCCCTGGCCGCGCTACAGCGTCAATCGCCAGCTCGCGTTCGAGGGTGAGCGCGTGCAGACGGCGTATGAGCGCTACCGGCACAACCGCGTCATTACCCCGGTCAACGTGACGACGAGCTCGGTCGCCTATCAAAAGGCGCAAACCGACGCCGCCGCCGCCCAGATGGCGACCGGCAACGCCGCCGTGCCCGCCGCGCCGGTCAAGGGCCCTTGATCGAATCGCAAGCGTGAGCGGGTGTCATGAAAATCGGCCGGACCAATGCTGGAGCGAACGCGATCCCTGTCGTCGTGCTGACGGCTGACGCTGGCTTTGGCGCGGAGCTGCAAGCCGCCTTCGGGGCCGACGCGCAGACCGCTCTCACGCTCATCCCCGGCGCTCTCGCAGCGCTTGAGGGCGAGCTCAATCTCGAGGGCGCAGGCGTGGTGGTGATCGACCTCGATGCTGGGAAGCCCGGCGAAATGCAAGCGCTCGAGCGCCTGGTCGCTCGGGTCGGCGCCTGGCCGCCAATCATCGTCATCACCCAGGCCTTTGATGCGGGTGTGGCGCGCGCGCTGGTGCAGATGCGGGTCGCCGATCTCCTGGTCAAGCCCGTGGCGCCATCCGAGCTCGTGCGCACCTGCGCGCGGGTGGCCAAAACGCCGGCCGCCAGCCAGGAGGGCACCGAAGCGAAGATCTACACCTTCCTGCCCGCCGTGGGCGGGGCCGGTGTGACCACGCTCGCGATCCAGAGCGCCATGCTTCTCCTCAACAGCAATCCGCGCGGCAAGTCGTCGACCTGTCTGGTCGACCTCGACTTCCAGCTTGGCGCCTGCGCCGACTATCTCGACATCGAGCCGCGGCTCAATCTCGGCGAGATCGAACCGCGCCCCGAGCGCCTTGATCGGCAGCTCCTGGAAGTGATGCTGTCGCATCATCCGTCCGGCCTGGCGGTGATTGCAGCGCCCAATCGACCTGCCGAAATGCGTTCGTTCGATCCCGACGTGGTCACACGGCTGCTCGACATGGTCTCGACCCAGTTCGACTACGTCGTGTTCGACATGCCGCGCACCTGGTTCTCCTGGACCGACAGCGTGCTGCTCGGCTCCAACGAGCTGTTCATCGTCAGCGAGATGACGGTTCCGGGGTTGCGGCATGCCAAGCAGCTGGTCGAGGCGATCCGCGAGCGGCTCGGCGATGGGCCAAGAGCCAAGGTGATCGTCAATCGCTTCGAGCAGCAGATGTTCTCTACCGGCCTGCGCAAGAACGACATCGAGCAGGTGCTGGGTGACGCATTCGCCGCCTGCATTCCCAATCACTACGCGATCGTGCGCGAGGCGATCGACCGCGGCGTGCCGCTCGAGGAAGTCAAGCCGGGCAACAAGATCACGCTTGCGCTCAAGAAGGTGATTCTCCCGCAAGCGGACGCCAAGACCGCAACCGAAGAGAAGGGCCTCGGCAAGTTCAAGCTGTCTTGGGCGCGATAAGGCTTGGGCTCGATAATCTGGGCGCGATAGGGATCGTCGAGTGAGGAACGTATGATCGGCCGCTTTACCGCCCGTCGCTCGCCTGCCCCGGAGCCCGCGCCGGCTCTGCCGGAAGCGCCGGCACCCGCGCTCGAGGGCGTATCCTGGACGGCCCCCGCGCCCGCGCCGGAGCCCATGTCGGCGTCCGCCGCTGCCAATCCGCTGCAGACCGACAAGCTGCTCGACGCCAAGGTCAGGCTGCATCGCCGGCTGATCGAGGAGATCAATCTCTCGGCGCTGGAAAAGCTGCCGGAAGAGGAGATGCGCGGCCATATCCAGCAGCTCGTCGCACAATACGTCATGGTCGAGCGCCTGGCGCTCAATGCGCAGGAGCTCAGTGATTTCGTTGCCGAGATTCTCGACGAGATGACGGGACTTGGCCCGCTTGAGCCGCTGCTCAAGGATCCGGGCATCAGCGATATTCTGATCAACGGCCACGAGAGCGTCTATGTGGAGCGCGGCGGCTTGCTCGAGCCATGCGGTGTGCGCTTCAAGGACGAGGCGCATCTGCTGCGCATCATCAACAAGATCGTGGCCGCGGTCGGCCGGCGGGTCGACGAGTCGCATCCGTTGTGTGACGCGCGTCTGCTCGACGGCTCGCGCGTCAACGTCGCGATCCGTCCGGTCGGCGTCGACGGACCGCTGGTGTCGATCCGCAAGTTCTCCAAGAAGCCGTTCAACCTGAACAAGCTGGTTGAGTACAACGCCATCAAGCCCCAAATGGCGGAAGTGCTGGCCGCGGCGGTGCGGGCACGCATCACGACCATCATTTCCGGTGGCACCGGCTCCGGCAAGACCACGATGCTGAATGCGCTCTCCGCCTTCATCTCGGAGAAGGAGCGCCTGATCACCATCGAGGACGCCGCCGAGCTGCAGCTGCAGCAGCCGCACGTGGCCCGCATGGAGACGCGGCCGCCCAACCTCGAAGGCAAGGGCGAAATCCGCCAGCGCGAGCTGGTCAAGAACGCGCTGCGCATGCGGCCCGAGCGCATCATCCTCGGCGAGTGCCGCGGCGAGGAAGCCTTCGACATGCTGCAGGCCATGAACACGGGCCACGAAGGCTCGATGGCGACCATTCACGCCAACAATCCGCGCGAGGCGATCTCCCGTCTCGAGCAGCTGATCGGCATGGCCGGCATGCCGATGACCATTGCATCCGTTCGCGGCCAGATCGCCTCCGCGGTCAGGCTCATCGTGCAGCTGTCGCGGCTCTCCGACGGCAAGCGCAAAGTCACCTCGATCGCCGAGATCACGGGGCTCGAGGGCGACATCATCCAGATGCAGGAGATCTTCAAGTTCGTGCGCACCGGGACCGGGCCGGACAACAGCGTAATCGGTCACTTCCAGGCGACCGGCGTACGCCCGCGCTTCCTCAACGACCTTCTCGCCATGGGCATCAAGATTCCAGGCACCTATTTCGACCCGTCGCAGCCACTCTGATCCTCCAGCTCTGATCCAGCATGTCGTTCGAATTCGACCCCATCTATCTGGTCTATGGCTTCGTCGCCGCAGCGGCTGCGCTGTTCGTCGAGGGCATCTACCTTTTGTGCTTCTCGGGGGTCTCCTATCGCCAGAACGTCAACCGCCGCCTCAAGCTGCTCAAGGACGAGCCCAATCGCGAGAACATCCTGATCCAGCTGCGCCGCGAGCGCGGTCTGACCAACTCGGGCGACTACAGCATCGGCTTCGAAACCTTCAACAAGCTGCTGCTGCAGTCCGGCCTGACGATGGGCATGAGCAAGCTTCTCGTGGTCGTTGCGTTCGGCGCGGTCGTGGCGTTCGGGGCAACCCTGGTGATCCGCGATGATCTCATGCAGGCAGCTCTGGTCGGCCTGTTCTGCGGCACCCTTCTGCCCTTGCTGGTTCTCCATTTTCTGCGCAGCCGGCGTCGCAAGGCATTCGGCGCGCAGTTTCCCGACGCCCTCGACATGATCGTGCGCAGCCTGCGCGCCGGCCATCCGGTGCCGATCGCGATCAGCCTGGTGTCGCGCGAGATGAAGGATCCGATCGGTTCCGAGTTCGGCATCGTGGCCGACGAGATCACCTATGGCGCCGATCTCGAGTCGGCCCTGCGCAATCTCTACTACCGGATCGGTCAGGACGATCTGCCGTTGTTCGTCACGGCGGTGGGCATCCAGGCCTCGACCGGCGGCAATCTCGGCGAGATCCTGGAGAACCTGTCCAAGGTCATTCGCGAGCGCTTCAAGATGCGGCGCAAGGTGCGCGCGCTGGCGTCGGAAGGCCGCGCCTCCGCCATCATCCTCTCGTCTCTGCCGCTCCTGCTGATGCTGATCATCCATGTCGTGGCGCCCGACTTCTACGGGGCCATCTGGCATGAGGATCTGACCAGAAAGGTCCTGATGGCGGCGGGCGGCTGGATGTTGCTTGGCAATTTCATCATGTACCGCATGGTGAACTTCCGGATCTGAGCCATGGACGCCTTCTACGATATCCTCTTCGAGGCGTTCGGCGATGGCTCGCTGAAGATGCTGGCGCTCATCGTGTTCGTGGTGACCACGGCTTCGGCGTTCGGCGTGATGGTGCTGGTGCACTCGCGCGGCGCGGTGAAGCGGCGCGCGGCCGGGATCAACCGCAATTCCGGGGAGCTCGGCGAAAGCCAGCATTCACTGCGCCGGTCGAGCCTCAAGGCGATCCAGCGTGTGCTCGACTATACCAGCAAGCACTATGAGGCCGGCGACAAGGGCGACGGCAAGGTCCTGCGGCGGCGCATGGTGCAAGCCGGGATCTACAATCCGCGCGCGATCGCGACGTTCTTCGTGGCGCGCACTGGGCTCGCGGTCGGGCTGGCAGCGGCCGCGTTCATCGGGCTGCCCCTGGTGGCGGAGGTGTCCTCGTCGGTCCAATGGCTGGCTGTGCTGGCGGCTGGCCTCATCGGCTATGTGGCGCCAAGCGTCTATCTCGACCGGCGCATTTCCGCGCGCCGCAACGAGCACCGGGCGGGCTTTCCGGATTTCATGGACCTCTTGGTGGTGTGTGCCGATTCAGGTCTCAGCATGGAGGCGGCGCTGGAGCGGGTCGGGCGCGAGCTTGGCGACTCCTATCCGTCGCTGTGCGCGAACCTGCACATGACCAATCTCGAGATTCGCGCCGGCCGCACCATGACCGAGGCGCTCGATCACCTGGGCGATCGGCTCGGCCTTGAGGAAGCGCGCTCGTTTGCCACCTTGATCCAGCAGTCGGCCGAGCTCGGCTCGAGCATCACCGACGCGCTGCGTGTCTACTCCGATGACATGCGGCACAAGCGGCTCTCGCGCGCCGAGGAAAAGGCCTATGGCCTGCCCGCCAAGCTCACGATCCCGATGATGCTCTGCATCTTCCCGGTGCTGTTCGTCGTGATCCTGCTGCCGGTGATCGTGCGGTTGAGCACCGGACACTACTGAGCCCGTCACGTCTCTGTGATGGTAATTTAATACTATCATCCTGAAAACACGGGGCGTTTTCAGCTCGCGCCGGCGAGGAAATCTTAACCATCGTAGCCTAGGGTTGCACATCGGGCTGCTTTCCGACGGCCGCTGGAGGCTTGTTGGCCTTCGCTTCGCCGGACCGAAAGCGGGCTTTGGGACTGCCCGGGGCGTGTGTGTGATGCGTAAGCGTAGGGGTCGTGTAATCGTGGCGGCACTCGCCGGCCCGCTCTTTCTGGGCGGCTGTGAGACGTCGACCAAGCTTGGCGACCTGTTCGCCTCCAAGGTACCCGACGATCCGCAAACCACGGCTTCGATAACGGACGGCAACGCCGCGCCATCCGACCAGCCGTCTGACGCGCCCAATGCGTCGGGGCTCATGGGCGCCGATCCCTACGACGATCTCAACACCGGCAAGAAGCTCTATCGCGCCGCCAACTATGGGCTTGCCGAGCGTCACTTCCGCCGCGCCGTCGAGGCGCGCCCGAAGGATGCCGAAGCCTGGGTGGGCCTGGCGGCGTCCTACGATCAGCTGCGCCGCTTCGAGCTGGCCGACCGCGCCTACAACCAGGCCTTTGGCATCGTTGGCAAGACCCCGGAAGTGCTCAACAACCAGGGCTATTCCTACATGCTGCGCGGCGACTATGCGCGCGCGCGTGTGACGCTGATGCAGGCCAAGGCCAAAGACCCGGACAATCCCTACGTCCAGAACAATCTCGAGCTGCTCGAAAAGAGCATGCGCAAGGGCAAGGGTGTGCAGCAGAAATAGTGAGTAGTGAGTAGTAAGTAGTAATGACTACCTTCCACTCACTATTCACTACTCACTATTCACTAGTTGCAATTCGCCCTTTCCAAATCGCCGTTCGCTATTCACCCTCTCCTGTGCCAGGATCAGCGGGCAATCACGGGATCGCCCGATGTTCCAGGCGTTCAAGGATTTTGTGTCCGAGCTCACCGGCGGCCAGAAGGATCCGAGCCGCTTCGAGGAAGGCGATTATCGCCTGGCCGCCGCTGCGCTGCTCGTGCACGTCGGCATGATCGACGGCGGCATGTCGGACGCCGAACGCGCCAAGCTGCACACGGTGATCAAGCGCTGCTTCGACCTCGATGATGCCGCCGCCGAGGAGCTGATCGTGCAGGCGACCGCGGCCGAGCAGGAGGCAATCGATCTCTACCGTTTCACCAGCCTCCTTAACCGTTCGCTCGATGAGGACGGTCGCCGCCGCATGGTCGAGATGATGTGGCAGGTGGTCTATGCCGATCGTCAGGTGACCGAGTTCGAGGACAACCTGATCTGGCGCGCGGCCGATCTGCTCGGCGTGTCCTCGCGCGAGCGGATCGCGCTGCGGGAGCGGGTGGCGGGCGGCCGCGCCGGCGAGTGCTGATGCGCCCGGTCACGCTGATCACCGGCGCATCGGCGGGGATCGGCAGGGCGCTCGCGCATGTGTTCGCGCAGCATGGCCACGAGCTGCTGCTGATCGCGCGACGCGAGCAGAGGCTGGCGGAGCTCGCGAGCGCGATCGCGGCGCAAGGCCACAAGCGGCCCCTGCTGCTGCCGCTCGATCTCGCGCAGCCCGATGCCGTCGAACGCATCGGTCATGCGCTCGCGAGCCTCGACGTGGAGCCCGAGTTCGTGGTCAACAATGCTGGCTTCGGCCTCCTCGGCGCCGCTGCCACGCTCGACCTCGGCGAGCAGCTCGCCATGGTCGATCTCAATGTGCGTCTGCTCACCGACCTCTCGCTTGCCTTCATCGAAGCGCTGCAGCGCCGCCGCGGCGGCATTCTCAATGTGGCCTCGGTGGCGGGCTTCCTACCCGGGCCCGGCATGGCGGTCTACTACGCCAGCAAGGCCTACGTCGTCTCCTTCAGCGAGGCGCTGCATCGCGAGCTCAAGCCGCGCGGCGTGCGGGTGACGGTGCTCTGCCCAGGGCCGGTGCCGACCGAGTTTCAGGACCGCGCCGGCGCGAGCACCGAGCGCTTTCCGCCGCTGATCACGCAGCCGGCCGAACGCGTCGCGCAGGAAGGCTATCGCGGCCTGATGGCCGGCCGGCGCCTGGTGATACCGGGCTTCGCCAACAAGCTCGTCACGTTCCTGCTGCGCCTCACGCCGCGTCAAATGGCGGCTGCCGGGGTCGAGGCCCGGCAGCGACTCCGGTAACATTGACCATGTCCCTCAAGCCGATCCTGATCGTTCTACACCGCGACAACTCCGCGCCCGGGCGGGTCGGTCACGCGCTGACGGAGCGCGGCTATCCGCTCGACGTCCGCCGGCCATGCCTTGGCGATCCGCTGCCCGAGACCATGGTGGAGCACGCCGGTGCGATCATCTTTGGCGGCCCCATGAGCGCCAACGATGCAGATGATTTCGTGCGCCGCGAGACCGACTGGATCGCGGTGGCGCTCAAGGAGGAAAAGCCGTTTCTGGGTATCTGTCTCGGCGCCCAGATGCTGGCGCGTCACCTCGGCGGCCGGGTCTATCCCCATGCCGACGGCCATGCTGAGATCGGCTACTACCCGATCCGCCCGACCGAGATCGGGCGCGCGGTCTGCGATCCGTGGCCGGAGCAGGTCTACCAGTGGCATCGCGAAGGCTTCGATCTGCCGTCAGGCTCGGAGCTGCTGGCCGAAGGCGACACCTTCCCCGTGCAGGCATTCCGGATTGGCTCGGCCTATGCGCTGCAGTTCCATCCGGAGGTGACGCACGCCACCATCTGCCGCTGGACCGTGCGCGGTCACGAGCGCACCTTCTTGCCGGGCGCCAAGCGGCGCGCGGAGCATTTCGCCGATCGCGCCGTGTATGACCCGGCCGGCCGCGCCTGGCTCGCGGCGTTTCTCAATCATTGGTTGGCGCAGGCAGAGGAGTAAAGCGCTCTACAATATCTTGTGCGTTCATTGTTTGACTCGTCATGCCCGCGCCTGTCGCGGGCATCCCCGGCTTTCTTTCTTCAGTAAGCAATCGGCATA
>Ga0081455_10002040_pt1 | contig 24142 bp, 20 predicted proteins | sample TabmetS3T2R1_FD_70207 | JGI IMG/M metagenome (GOLD analysis project Ga0081455, IMG submission 70207) | Tabebuia heterophylla rhizosphere microbial communities from the University of Puerto Rico - S3T2R1 | ecosystem: Host-associated > Plants > Roots > Rhizosphere ...
AGCGGCGCAGAATGGCGGCAGGAGCTGGGACGGTCCTTGTGCGAGCGCGTCGATGTCGGCATCGGTGAGCTCGAGGACTTGCGCGCGCGCGTCCGTGGTCTGGAGCAGGCGTCGCAGAAGATGGGTCTCGCGCGCACCCCAAGGGATGGAATGCGAGCTTGGCGCGCCCCACGGCATTCCGGCAAGCCAGGGCGAGCTCTCTTCGTCAGGCGGCGCATCGCCCTCGAACCCGATGCCGAGATCGGGATCGAGAACATCCATCAAAGGCAGCTCGCAGCCCTCGAATCGCTCCCGAAACGCTTCGCGAAACCGGCGCAGCGAATCAGCCGCCGGCGAAGGCGCCAGCCGCCGAAGCAGCAGCGCAGCATCGCAGATGCGTCGCGCAATCTGCGGATCAAGCGTAGCTTGCGGCGCCGGCTTGAACAGGTCGGTCTGGAATACCTTGTCCGCCTCGGTGGTCGCGACCGCGGTCGACAGTGCCGGCAGCAATTCGCGGTAGCGTGCCGGCGGCACGCCCAGGCCGGCGCGGTCGAGCGCGCGCAGCTCTTGCTCGACATCCGCGAGCACGTGCCGTGTTTGCTCCGCCGTCGCATCCGGGACATCGGCCAGCCGCGTGATGACGTCCCGCAGCGGTTCCGTCCCGGTGACGGCCGGCTCGAGGTTGTCGACCAGCACCTGGGCCTCCAGCAGCGCCGCCGCGAAATCGAAAGCCTCAGCGAAGCCGAGGCTGGAGTCGGCCGCGCAGACGCGGTCGGCAAGGCTCGCGAGCGAGATCGGTTGGTCGGCAAGGCGCAGCACCATTTCGATGGTCTCGGTCACCTCCACGGCCGCGAGGTGATAGCTGCGGACGAAGCCAGCGGGATCCGTCTTCGCCTCGACATAGCGCAGCCGCTCCCCGACCCGGTACAGACTGGGGTTGGCGCGTACGGACAGCGTGCGCGCGGGAGGCCCCGCACGCCGCACCGATTCGGTCGCTCGCAACAGGTAGCCGACGTCGAGCGTGGTGAAGCTGCGATAGCTTGCCGATCCCTCGATGCGCAGATTCATGGCCGGGCCGATGCCGCCGACCGAGCAGCCGGCAAACAGGCCGAACGGCGTGGCGCGGCCGGTCATGCGCGCGAAGTAGCGCACCAGCGTCCGCAGCAGCTTGTCGTCGGGCAACGCGCCCGTCGCGTCCAGCCGGGCCAGCTCTTCCTCCACCCGCGGCGCCGCGAAGAACATCGCCTGTCGGCATGCGGGGCGCGCGAGCACCTCGCGCAGGCGCAGCCACAGGCGCGCGCGCTGCGCCGACGTCGCCTCCGGCGATGCGGGCGCGCCCTTGCCGCAGGACCGCCCCTCGCTCCATGCGAGCCAGTCGTCGAACGGCAGCAGCGGCGTGCGCAGCACGAAGAAGGGCGCCGCCTCGAGGCTGGTGGATGCGGCGCTCATTGCTGCACTCGCCGCGTCGCCGGCGCCCGAGCGGACAGCAGGAGGACACGATCCCAGGCGGGTTCCTGCGCACCGACGGCGGCCAACAGCGCCAATCCGATGCCGGCGGCGCCGGTCAGGAAGCCGCGGTCGGCACGCCAGTGCCAGCCCGATGCATCCGTGTAGGTCCAGGCCGCAAAGCCGGCGATGCCATTGGGATGTTCCGGCATCTCAAGGGCGTGGCGAAACCATTGGCGTGCTGTCTCCGCCAGGCGCCCTTCGCCGGTGGCCTGGAACAAGCGGTTGAACACATGCGCCAAGCCGGCGGCTCCATGGCATAGCCCGGCATCGACCACTCCGCTCATGGCCGGCGGTCGTCCGGCCGCAGCCAGCGCCAGGTCCTGCGCCGTGTCGCACCAATCCTTGCGGTTGAACGCTATCCCTGCGCTCAGCAAGGCGGACGCCACGGATGCGTCTCCGAGGCACCAGGCAAGGCGGGAGGGACCGCCGCCGATCGCGCTCGGAAATGCGCATGTCACCTCGTTGGGGGGAAGTCGATGACGCATGAGCTCGTCGACGTGACGCTCGATCAGCGGCGCAATGCGCTGGCGCCACTCGGGATCCAGCCGGGAAATCGCGCCGAGCAATGCGATCACTCCCGCCATGCCGTGCGCCAGGCCGAGGTCCGCCCGCCTTGCTTGCGCTAGGCGGTCGATGATTAGGGGAATGCAATCGACGGCGAAGGGGGTGGGCCAGCGCTCCAGCACATAGACGCCGATCCCGACGAGTCCGTAGATCAGATCCGCTTCCAATTCCAGCTCGCCATCGCCGCACAGCTCGAGCAGCTGCGCGTCGAGCTCGTCGAGCGGGAGATCGCCAGCACCCGCGAATTCATTGCATATGTAAGCCATGACCCAGCCGGTCCCGACCACGCCGGAATAGAGGCCAGGCGTCCGCCAGCGGTCATCGATGTCGTCGACAGCGAGCACCGATGTCGCGATGGTTTGCGAACGGCCCCGGCGGCGTGCCGCGTTGGCGGCAAACAAGGCGATGCCGGCATCCCCGTCCGCCAAGGTCGGATCGGCGTCTGCGCCCGCCGCGCATGCGCGATGCGAATGAATGGCGTCGGCGATCTGCGCGATGCGCGCATGCGCTCGGGCCGCGAGATCGCCTTCGAGGATCGGCTGCCAGCTGCCCCGCGGATGCACGGCCATCTCCGGCGCCCCCGGCCGCTCCTCAAGCGCCCGCCATTGCCGGGTCGAGAGCGAAAACGTCTGCTAGTGCTTCGATTGCGCGCCGATGATCCTCGAACTGGCGGCTGAGTTCAAGCACCACCACTTCGTCGACGGCAAATCGGCGGCACAGCACGGTGAGCTCATCGCGCCAGCGCTGCGGCGTGCCGATGATGTTGGGGCGGACGAACGAGTTGGTGTGGGCAAGCGCGATGCGCTCGGCGGCGGCATCGGTATCGGCGCACACTCCGGCGACCGCGATGCAGGCGCGCGGGCGCCCGCCGCGGAGCGGCGAAGCCTGGAATTTCGATCGATACAGATCCGTGATGATGGTCGGATCGGATGCGGCGCCGGCGTGAAACAGCGACAGGGCGAAGCAGGTTCCGAGCCGCGCGGCCAACGGCGCGCTGCCGCTGCCCGATCCCAGGATCCAGATCTCCGGCGCGGCCTGCGGCGCGGCCGCGATCGGGCCGCGGCCTTCCAAGTACGACACGGTTTCGGACACTTTGTCCGCATAATCGGCGGCAACGCTGCGGCCGTCGCAGTTACCCGTGAGCGCCCGCACAATTTCGGGCGCGGCGCCCCCGCGCGCCAAGCCGAGATCGGTGCGCCCGGGAAACAGCCGTTCAGCGAGCAGCGCATTGCTGGCCACTTTCAACGGGCTGTAGAACGGCAGCAAGACGCCGGCCGGCCCGACCCGGATGCGCTCCGTCATGCCGGCGATCACCGGCGTGAGCAACTCCGGGCTTGGTGTGCTGACGCTCGCGCCCCAGTGCTCGGTGAGCCAATAGCGCTTGAAGCCGCGGCGGTCGGCGAGCACCGCGGATTCGATCGTCTGCGCGAGGCCGCCCTCGGCGCTGCCGTCCGCGGCGACGTCGCAGAAGTCGAGCAGGCTCAGAGCGATCGGACCGCCACGTCCTGTCCCATCGTTCAGGCTCGTGATCTGCATCTGTGTCCCTCGCACTATCGGCTCTATTTCACAAAGTTGCGCGGAGCAGGGCGGGCTCCGCGCCGTTTCCCCATCGGTTCCACGTTCCGAGGGCCCGCCGCTCAGCGGGCCGTTGGGCTGATCACGTTGGCGGCGTACGCTTGCACACCTGTGGGATCAGGGCGTCCGCATATGAAGCCGAACGCAGCAGCAACGCCGCCCTTCAGGTCGGTACGAACCTTGAGGTGCCGGAGCTGCTCCTGCTTCGGCGGGGTCTGGGAGTTCGAGCTCTTGGCAATCTTGGCTTTGTCCATAACCGTCTCCTATCGGTTGCAAAAAGACACGGAGCCCACGGGACTCCGTGCTTTTGCTTGCATTCCTGGACGTTCCTGCCTGGCCGCTCAGCGAGCGATCGGATTGACCACGGCGGCCACATTGAGCGCAAAACGCTCGCAGTGACAGGTGCCGCATTCACCGGTCATCTTCGCGGCAAGCCCGCCCTTGAGATCGGTGCGAACCTTGAGGTGCTGCAGGTTCTCCTTCTTGAGCGAGAGCTTGGCGTTCGCGCTCTTCGGATTGGTGATTTTTTCCATGACGGTCTCCTTTTTGTGATGCGTGGTCCCACCATTGGTCCCACGCCACCATCAGACGGCGCGGGCGGGTGAGTGGTTCTCGTCCGGTTCGGCAAAGCGCATTTTTGTGCTGGCCATCACTTCGAGCAGCTGCCCGTCCATTGTCGGCGCGCGGACGAAGTCGACGACAATGGTCCACCGCGATGCCGGAGCGCTCGGCGAAAACCAGCCTTCGCGGCAACAGCCGCCGCAAGGCGGGCACGGGGCCGCGAGGGTCTCCGTGCCATTTTCCTTGCCGCTCTCCACGACGCCGTTGTGCGGCCGCTCAGGGGCGAGGAAGGATCACAGTATCTCGCATTATGAATCCCTGGGCGCAGTGATGCGTCACGACGCAAGCCGCGACCGCGCCGAACGCAATGCCACCCTTCAGGTCGGTGCGAACCTTGAGGTGCTGCAGATTCTCCTTCTTGAGCGAGAGCTTGGGGTTCGAGCTCTTGGGCTTCGTGACTTTGTCCATATCCGTCTCCTATGAGCGAGCGTGGTCCCACCATTGGTCCCATGCACACGGATGCGACGCTGCGACCGGGGGAGCGGTTTCTCCTCTGGTTCTGGGAAAGCGCCATTTTGTGCTGGCCGTCACATCGCCCCGGCCGCGCGCTCCCTAGCGTGCGGTGCGACGGTGCCCGTCTTCCCAAAGCCGACGCGCCAAACCAGCAACCGGTCTTGCAGCGATAGAGCGGCGACGATGCAGGTGGACTTTCAACGAACTCTGCGCGGTCTGGCGCACGAGCGCAAAAGCACCACCACTCACTACCTGCTGCTGGGCATTCTCGGGCTGCTGTTCCTCGGCTGGTTCGTTTGGCTGTGGTGGGCCCGCGTTCCGCTCTACGAGGTTTCCGCCTCGGCGCGGATCGAGACCGGCGAGCGGGGCCGTCCAGTCGAGAGCGTGCTGCCGGGACGGGTCGCCCGGGTCAACGTGCGGCTGGGCGAGCGGGTGCAAACCGGCGCGGTGCTGGTCGAGCTCGACGATACCGCGGTCCGCAGCCGCATCGCAGGCGCCGCCACCGAGCTCGACGCGCTGAAGCTGCAACTGGAGGCGCGCCGTTCGGAACGGGCGCTGACCGAGCAGCTCATGGACGAACGCGGAAAGCAGGCCGACGTCAATCTCCATCAGGCGGGCTCGCGCCGCGAGCAGGCGGAAGCAGCCGCGCAGCTCGCCGAGTACACCGCCGCTCAGCGCAAGAAGCTGCAGGAGAAGGGCATCACCTCCGATGCCGATTATCTACAGAGCCGCTCCAACGCCGTGCAACGGCAGGCTGAGCTCAAGACCGCCGATCTCGAGATCGAACGGCTGCGCGCGCAAAAGATCGTGGAGCAGGGCGAGACCAGAACGCACCTCGCCAACCTCTCGGCGCGTATCGCCGAGCTCGAAGCCTCGATCGCTCGCCGGGGCGGCGAGTTGGAGAGCCTGCGCAAGGAATTCGACGACCATCGCGTGCGCGCGGCCGCCGACGGGGTGATCGGCGAGCTCGCGGAAATTCGCCCCGGCTCGTTCGTCGCAACGGGAACACGAGTCGCGACCGTCGTGCCCACCGGCGTGCTGCGCGCGATTGCCGAGTTCGTTCCGGCCAAGGCGATCGGCCTCGTCGCACGCGGCCAGTCGGCGCGCATGCGGCTCGACGGCTTCCCCTCGACCCAGTACGGCACGCTGCAGGCGACCGTCACCGATGTCGCCGGCGAAATTCGCAACGGCACGATCCGGGTGGAGCTCGCGCTCGCGTCCGATCGTCTCTCCGCGATCCCGCTGGAGCACGGCCAGCCCGGCCAGGTCGAAATCGTCGTCGGGACGGCCTCGCCGCTCGAGCTCATCGCTTACGCCGGACATCGCCTGTTCCGATCGGACGCGTCCGCGCGCGGCCTGCCGGCGCAAGCCGCCGCCAATGCGAGCCCGAAATGAAGCCGCTGTTGGGCCGCCGCGTCCTGGTCCCCGAGGTCATTCAGACCTCGACCGTCGATTGCGGACCGGCCGCGCTGAGCAGCCTGCTGGGCGGCTTCGGCATTCGGGCGAGCTTCGGCCGCTTGCGCGAAGCCTGTCAGACCACGCTCGACGGCACCTCGATCGACGCGATCGAGAAGATCGCGGGCCAGCTCGGGCTTGCCGCCGAGCAGGTCATGCTGCCGATCGATCATCTTGTTGCCTGCAGCCGCGACGCGCTGCCGGCGATCGCCGTCACCGACACGCCGAACGGCACGATGCATTTCGTGGTGGTCTGGCGCCGGATCGGCGGCTGGGTGCAGGTCATGGATCCGGCGTGCGGCCGGCGCTGGCTACCGATGTCGGCGCTGGCGCGCCAGCTCCACGTCCACACCATGGCGGTGCCCGCGGACGCCTGGCGGGAGTGGGCGGGCGGTCGCAGCAACCTCGAGGGCTTGTGCCGCCGTGCCGAGATGCTCGGCGTCGGCAGCCGGCACATCGGGAGGCTGGTGCAGCAGGGCGTGGACGATCCGAGCTGGCGTACGCTCGCCATCCTCGACGCCGCCATCCGCATGGTGACCAATCTCGTGAACGGCAAGGGCGTGAAGCCCGGCGGCGAGGCGCAGCGCCTGATCGACGCGCTGGTGCGGCGGGCGCAGCGGGACGGTCTTGCGGCCGTCATTCCCAATCCCTTCCGCGCGGCGCAGGCGCTTCCCGGCGCCGATGACCAGCTCCTGGTCACCGGCGCGGTGCTGCTGGTGGCACGCGGCCGCCAGCCGGAGTCGACCGGTCTCGACCTGTCCGAGCCGGAGAGCCACGCGATTCTCTCGGAAGAAGCGCCGAAGCCGCTGCGCAAACTGGTGACCACCGTGCTGGAGGAGGGCCGCTCGCGACCGGCGGTGCTGGCGGCGGTGCTGATGGCCGCGGCCGGGCTGGTCATGGCCGAGGCGCTGCTGATGCGCGGGCTTCTCAACCTGGTCGGCGTGCTCTCGCTCGACGTTCAGCGGCTCGTGGCGATCGCGGGATTGGCCGCCTTCTTTTCGGCATTGGTGCTGCTCGACTTGCCGTTGCAGGCGGAGCTGCTGCGGCTCGGGCGCGCGCTCGAGCTGCGCTTGCGCGTGGCCTTCCTGGGCAAGGTGCGAACGCTCGGGCTGTCCTATTTCCAGAGCCGCCCCACCTCGGACATGGCCGAGCGGTGCCACCGGCTGCACACGCTGCGGCAATTCCCGCCGGCGGTGGCGCAGACCATTCGCGCCCTGTCGGTGCTGGTGGCGACCCTGCTCGGTCTGCTCTGGCTCGCGCCGTCCGCCGCCGTCCTCGTCCTGCCGTTGCTGGCGCTGGCGCTGGTGGTGCCGTTCGCGCTGCAGCCGATCCTGAACGAGCGCGACCTGCGCTTCCGCACCCAGGCCGGCGCGCTGACACGCTTCTACCTCGATGCGCTGCTCGGCATCGCGCCGGTCCGATCCCACAGCGCCGCCCGCGCCGTGCATGTCGAGCACGAATCGATGCTGGTCGAGTGGTGGAGAACCGGACACCAGCTGCTGCGCACCAATCTGTGGATCGGCGGATTGCAGGGGGTGATCGCCATCGTTCTCGCGCTCACGCTGATCGTGCACTACCTGCATCGGGAGGGCGAGCAGAGCCACGTCCTGTTGCTGGCGTTCTGGGCCATGGGATTGCCGACGCTGGCGCAGGGCTTCGTGAAGTCGCTGCAGGTGTTCCCGGCCTATCGCAGCTCCAGCCTGCGGCTGCTCGATCCGCTCGGCGCTCCCGACGACGCGGCGCCGTCGACCAGGCCCGCCGCGCCGGCGATCGCGCGCGCGGGCGTCGCCATCAGCATGCGCGGCGTGCGGGCGCATTTGGGCGGCCGCGTCGTCCTCGACGAGATCAACCTCGACATCGCCGCGGGCGAGCACGTGGCGATCATCGGGCCGTCGGGCTCTGGCAAGTCCAGTTTCGTGGGCCTGCTGCTCGGCTGGCGCCGGCACTCGGACGGCTCGCTCCTCGTCGACGGCGCTCCGCTCGACGTGCGCAGCCTGCGCGAGCAGACCGCTTGGCTCGATCCCACGCTACAGCTTTGGAACGATACCCTGTTCAACAACATCGTCTACGGCGCGCGCGCGGACGCTACCGCCCGCATGAGCGAGGTGCTCGCCCGCAGCGATCTGCGCGCTCTCGCCGAGCGGCTGCCGGAAGGCATGCAGACACGACTCGGCGAGAACGGCGCGCTCGCCTCCGGCGGCGAGGGCCAGCGCATCCGCTTCGCGCGCACGCTGATGCGGCCCGACGCGCGCCTGGTGATCCTGGACGAGCCGTTTCGCGGACTGGACCGCGGCGCGCGCCGGCAATGCCTGGAGCGCGCCCGCGCCGCTTGGGGGGACGCCACGCTCCTGTGCGTCACCCACGACGTGCGCGAGACGCAGGCGTTCCCCCGCGTCATCGTCATCGAGGACGGGCGGGTGGTCGAGCACGATACGCCGGCGCGGCTGGCGGCGGATCCGAGCTCCCGCTACCGCGCCATGCTCGATGCCGAGGACGCGCTGATGGCTGAGCTGTGGGGCCATCCCGGGTGGAAGCGCTGGCAGCTCGAAGAGGGCGCGGTCGAGGTCAAGCCGCCTCAGCCTGCGTTGCGCCTGGTCGGCGAAACCGCACAGGGGGCATGATGCTCGCGACCGATTGCACCTGGCGGCGGCAGGAGCTGGCGGACGGTCTGGCGGCGCTGGCGCGCGCGAGCGGAATCGCTCACGCCGGGGTCGGGATGCATGCGGGCGAGGCGGCGGAAGCGGGCGAGATCGAACGTTTTTTTCGCGCGCAGGCGCAGGTGCTGGACGTGCGCATCGAGCCGGCCGGAACGCGCTACGGCAGTCTCGCGACCATGCTCCGCCATGCCGCACCGGCGGTCGTGCGCCTCGAGCTCGACGGCGAAGAGCGCTTCGTGCTGCTCGTCGGCGGGCGCGGCACGCGCGTCGAGGTGCTGGGACGCGATCTCGTCCGGCACCGACTCCCCTATGGGACGCTGATCGATGCCATCGCCGCTCCGAGGATCGCATCGCTACCCACCGACGTCGAAGGCTGCATTCGCGACGCCGGGATCGCCAGGCGGCGCCGGCGGCGCGCCCGCGACGCCATGCTGGGCGCGTGCCTGCGCGGGGTCACGCTCGGTTCGATCTGGCTGTTGCGGGCGGCCTCGACCAGCCCCATGGGGCAGACCCTGCGCCGCGACGGGATCAGGGGCAAGGCGGCGCTGTTCATCGCGACCCATCTCGCGCAGTTCCTGCTCGGGCTCCTGGTGTGGGCCTTCGTCGGCCGGCTCGCCTTCAGCAACGACCATTCGCCGGCATGGCTATGGGCGCTCGGGCTCGTGCTGGTTACGCTCGTCCCGCTCCAGCTCTGGAATATGTGGTCGGCGGGACTGATCTCGCTCGACTTCGGGGTGCGGCTTAAACAGCGGCTGTTGGTCGGCTCGTTCAACCTGCCGTTCGAGCGCATCCGCGGCGGCGGCATCGGCGAGCATCTCAGCCGCGTGTTCGAGTCCGACGGGTTCGAGGCGATGCTGCTGACCGGCGTGACCGCCGGCGTCACCGCGGTCACCCAGCTCGTCGTGGCAGCCGCCATCCTGGCGTTCGGAGTCGGCAGCATCGTGCACGCCGCGTTGGTGTTGGCGTGGACGGTGCTGGCCTGCGGACTCTTCGTTGCCTACATGCGTCGACGCCGGCACTGGGCGGAAACCCGCTTGGCGCTGACGAACGGCATGGTCGAGCGTCTGGTCGGGCAGCAGACGCGGCTGGCGCAGGAGCCGGAGACCGAGTGGCATCGCAACGAGGACGCGGAGCTCGCCCTCTATCAGGGCGCCAGCCGGGAGATGGATCGCTGGCAGCTGCTGCTCAACGCGCTGGTCGTGCGCGGATGGATGCCAGTGGGCCTTGCCGGGCTCGCCTACAGCTTCGTGTTCGGAGGCGCGGGCGAGGTGGCGCTGGCGGTGAGCCTCGGCGCCGTGCTGCTGGTGCAGCAGGCGATCGGGCAGCTCATCAGCAGCGGCATCGCCTTGGGCGACGCCTACGTCTCCTGGAGCCTGGTCGGCCCGCTGTTCCGCGCCGCCGGCGAGCCGCCCGAGCAGCCTGGATCGGTGCGCGCGCACAGCCTGCTCGCGAACACGCGCGCGGCGCCGGAAACCGGGCGGGAAATCCTTCTCGACGTCCAGGGCCTCGGCTACAGCTATGACGATCGCGCGCTGCCGGTTCTCGATCGCTGCGACTGCGTGGTCCACGACGGCGACCAGATCCTGCTGGAAGGCAAGTCTGGCGGCGGCAAGTCGACGCTCGCGGCGATCCTCGCCGGATTGCGGCCGGCCGCGCACGGTTCGGTCTTCCTGCACGGCCTCGACCGCCAGACCATCGGCGATTTCGAGTGGCGCCGCCGCGTCGTTCTGGCGCCGCAGTTCCACGAAAACCACATCCTGACCGGAACGCTGGCATTCAATCTGTTGATGGGTCGCGGCTGGCCGGCGCGGCCGGAGGATCTGCTGCTGGCCGAGGCGCTGTGCCGCGACCTCGAGCTCGGCGCGCTGCTCGCCAAGATGCCCAACGGACTGCACCAGGTCGTGGGCGAGACCGGCTGGCAATTGTCACACGGCGAGCGCAGCCGGGTGTTCCTGGCGCGCGCGCTCCTGCAGCAGCCCGACCTGCTCATCCTGGATGAGAGCTTCGCCGCCCTTGACCCTCACACCCTGCGCATCTGCCTGCGCGTCCTGATGCGGCAGCAGCGCACCGTGATCCTGATCGCGCATCCCTGATCGATCCGCCGGAATGGCGAAGCCCTTAGTTGGCGAGCACGAAGGCCGTAACGCGGCAACCACCTCGTTTTGGGGATTGCGGTAGAAACAAGATGCTACCTGCTCATGGCGCACGTGCTTGGCACAATTTGAAAATGCGACAACTGTCGACCGCACCGCTGCTTACTCGGCGCGGATTTTCGCGCGGGTGAGACGGTTCTGGCCAGCGCCCGATAAGCACCCCCCTTCGGGCGCCTCCGGCGGCGTCGGACCCTACCCAACATCCACTCCACACCGATGAAACATCGCGCGCGCCATCGGAACCAGCCACGCCATCACTCAACCGGGCGGATGTTCTGGTTGTGGTGGAAGACGTTGTCGGGGTCGTACGTGGTCTTCACGTCCACCAACCGGTCGTAGACGGCGTCGCCGTACGCCTCGCGGACCCGGTCGGGGTCTTCGTCGCCGCCGAGGAAGTTGACGTAGACGCCTTCGCGGAAGCGGCCGAGGGCGGCGAAGAACCTCCTCGTCCAGGCGGTGTCCTGGTCGCCGAAGTCCTCGCCGGGTCGCCACACACCATCGAGGGTGATTGCGTGCGACGCCTGCCGATTCCCGAACGCCGTTCCACCCTCCGGCACTCGGCTCACCGCTCCCTTCAGATGGAACATCGCCGCGTACGACCGCGGCGACGAGCAGGAGAACGCGTGCTCGGTGATCACGTCGATGAGGTCGTCGCGGAGCTCGGGAAGGTGGGTGGACTTCCAGTAGTAGTTCCAACCATGGACGACGGTCGAGTCGAGCGCGCTCTGGAATCCCACGTACGGCGCGGGCCCGACGAGGTCGAGGAGGGGAGTCCGGGATGCGCGGAGCGGGCGGAGCACCTGCTCACCGTCCTTCATCGACCCAGCGTAGCAGGTACCGACCATCACCACCGGGCGCCAGTGCAGATCTTTGGGGATGACTGCTAGCGGCGGCGCGGCGCCGAACCTCACGACCGTGCCGAGCTCGTCGGGAGCGTCGCGGACGAAGTCGCGGTAGAACCGGAGGATCTCCCCGGCGTCGGTCGCGTTCCAGAGGATGGGACCGGCCAGGACGGTGGGCCCAACGGAGTGGAGGCGGAACTCGAACGAGGTGACCACGCCGAAGTTGCCGCCGCCGCCACGCAACGCCCAGAACAGGTCGGGGTGCTCGTCCTCGGACGCCCGCAGCAGCTCACCGTCGGCCGTTACGACGTCGACGGCGAGGAGGTTGTCGACCGTGAGGCCGTGCTTGCGCATCAACCAGCCGACGCCACCGCCGAGGGTCAGCCCGGCGACTCCGGTGTGGCTTACGATTCCGCCGGTCGTGGCCAGACCGTGCGCCTGTGTCTCGTGGTCGACGTCACCCCACAGCGCACCACCCTGCACCCAGGCCGTACGGTCGGCGGGATCGACCCGCACGGCCCGCATCGCAGAGAGATCGATGACGATCCCGTCGTCGCAAATGGCGGTGCCCGCCACGTTGTGGCCTCCGCCCCGTATGGCGATCTCCAGATCGTGATCGCGGGCGAAACGCACGGCTGCGACCACGTCGGCGGTCCCGATGCATCGGGCGATCAGGTGCGGGCGCCGGTCAATGGCACCGTTCCAGACTGCGCGGGCGAGGTCGTAGTCGGCGTGGTCGGTACTGATTAGCCGGCCTCGGAACCGGTCGATCTTCACGACGGATGGCTCTTTGATCCCTTGGCCGACTTCCGCAGGCGTCGGTGTCGTCATGGTGTCCTCCTCTCTTCGAGAGTGGCCACACCGGATCACGGCGGACCGCGGCCGTATAGTTAAGAATCTGGACTCCACAACCGCAGGCGGATGCGCAACACTGCCATTGTGAGGACGTACGGCCAATACTGCCCCATCGCTCGGGGATCCGAGATCTTCGCCGAGCGCTGGACACCGTTGATCATCCGCAATCTGTACCTTGGCTGCGAAAACTTCAGTGAAATCCTGGAGGGCGCGCCCGGACTCTCCGGTACCTTGCTCTCACAGCGGCTCAAGCAGCTCGAGCGGCTCGGTGTCGTCGTGTCGGCACCCAAGCCCGACGGACGCGGGCACCACTACGAGCTCACGTCTGCGGGCCACGACCTCTTCACGGTCTGCCAATCGCTCGGCGAGTGGGGTGCGCGTTGGCTCGAGATCGCCCCCGAAAACCTCGACCCCTTTGTGGCGCTGTGGTCGATGTGCCACGCGCTGCGCCGAGACCGGCTCCCGGATCGACGCGTCGTCATCCGCTTCGACTTCACCGGCCGGCCGCGCCGTGAGCGCTATTGGCTGCTCATCGAGCTCGGAGACACCGAGATCTGCAAGACGCACCCCGGCTTCGACGAGGACCTCTACATCACCGCGGAAGCCGAAGCCTTCGTAAAATGGCACGCGGGCCAGCTCAGCTGGGCCCAAGCTACCGGCGAGGGCCGCATCCAACTCGATGGCCCGCCGTCGCTGATAAGAGCCTTCCCAACCTGGAACGCCCGCAGCATGTTCGCGCACATCAGGCCGGTCGCCCGCGCTGCCACGGGCCGCGCAGGCTGACACTGCGAGTAACGGAATGGAGTCAAAGTCAGTTTGCTCGGCAACAATCCAAGGCGCGCGCGTCGCGCCATCCCCGCTCCCGAGGCCGAACCATGAAATCTGGCCGGAATTTGCCTCGCACTCCTGGCCACGCTCGCGCCTTACGCTTGCTTGGGACAGGCGGCGGAGCGGAAGCCATCGCCGATCGAGTCAGAAGGACGACCACCAGGTCCAGGCCAACTTGCCAGCGGCAAGGACGACCACGCACCCGATGAGGACCAGGAATATCGAGACTGCCAAGTCGGCATGCTTCTTGAATTCCCTGAAACTTTCGTTGATCCGCGTCGTTCGTCGAAAAAAGACCGAGCGTATGAACAGGAAAATCGGGATGGCGGCGGCGAGGAAGGCTATGATTTTGAAGATCATCGTTGCTGTCACCGCCGTGTGAACGGGATTCTCGCTAGTGTGGCGGTTCAGAAGTCCGCATCATCATAGCGGCGAGTCCGAAATGCGGACTTCTGAACCAAAGCCACACTAGATCAATAAGTTGCTAGTGTCCTTCGATTCCGAAGCTCGCAAACGAACGTGCAGCACAATGATGCGAACTTCGGAATCGAGACACTAGTGCCGATACAGTCTGCCGATTGGATCGCTCAGCCCAATGGCAATTCCGCCGATGATGAGGACCGTCGCCGCGAGCAGCGCGAAAGTGAGCGGCTCGCCCAATGCAATCGATGAGCAAGCGACCCCGACGATCGGAACGGCAAGCAGTCCCAGTGCAGTCGTGATGGCAGGGAGGCCACGATTGACGGTCTGCATGGCCCAGTAGGGCAGCGCTATGCCGACGGCGCCCCCATAAAGCAGCAAGACAACCAGGCGGGCGTTCCACTCGATGTGTGGCACTCCCTCGAAGGTCAGTGCCAGGAGCATGAGAATGCATGTCGCGAGCAACGCCTGCCAGGGTACAAGCTGGAAGGGCGTCGAGACCCATTTGTGGGCGCGCACATGGAGAATGCTCGCGGCCCAACACAAGGCTGCCAGGAGCACCAAAGCGTTTCCAACGACCGCGTTGTGATTGCTCCAATCGAACGTCGAGGGATCGAACAGGAAAAAGAGACCGGACAGGCCGACGACGAGGCCGATCATGCGCGACGGCGTCAGCGTCTCGCCCAGGAATATGCGCGCTCCAGCGGTTACCCACAGCGGAGTGGTGTAACCGAGAACGATCGAGCGGCCAGCCGGAACGAACTGTAGCCCGACACTGATCAGCCCGGTGAACGCAACCATGTGCAGCAGCGCAATGTTGAGCACGACCGGGACGTCGCCGCGTTGCGGAAGCACGACGCTTCCCCGGCAGGCCGAGATCGCAAACAAGATCGCGGTCCCAATGGTAGATCGCAGCCCCGTCGTCCACATTGGGGGCAGGTCTTGCAAAATCGCCTTGATGACCGGCCAGCTCGTACCCCATGCCACGGCAATGGCGGCGAGGAGAGCGATCGCTTCACGGCGACGCAACAGATCGGGTTTCATGCGCCCAAGGCCGAAGAGTGCGATTTGGAAAGCGTGAGTCCAGCCAACCGTTCGTCCAGCGACCCCAAGCTTGGCCCCGCAGGGAATAGAGGTGCAGTGCGCGGTCCGCTTCCCCGCGCCTCGCGAAGAGGTACTTCATTCGCAGCGAACTGCAACCTGAAATGAGAACGCCACTCCCCTCTGTCTTCATATGTGGCGCGCAAGGGGATTGCTTCAAGACCCAGGGCATCCCGTAAAACCGGTGACCCAAGCCACAACCCTCGGAGTCAGGAAATGCTTGTGTTGTCGTCGGCGGGCGAGGCGCGTGCGGCCGGCTTTGTGGTCACCCGGTTACAAACTGCCGCCGCGGAAATGACGGGAGTGTGGCCATGATCGGGCACGCAGTGGTGATCGCCGGTGGAGGCCCGACTGGGCTGATGCTGGCAGGGGAGCTGGCATTGGCGAGGGTCGACGTAGCCATTGTCGAGCGGCGCCCAAGCCCGGACCTCGTCGGCCCGCGTGCACGTGGTCTGCACTCACGCACCATCGAACTTTTCGATCAGCGTGGAATCGCTGATCGCTTCCTTTCCGAGGGGCGGGTGGCTCAGGTCGCACGATTCGCTGGGGTCTCGTTGGACATCAGCGATTTTCCCACGCGCCACCCCTACGGCTTGGCGCTGTGCCAGAAGCACATCGAGCGCATCCTCGCCGGCTGGGTGGACGAGCTGAAGGTGCCGATCTATCGCGAACGTGAGGTGACAGGCTTCGCACAGGACGACACTGGAGTGGAGGTCGAGCTGTCAAAGGGCCAGTCGCTACGGGCGCAGTATCTGGTCGGGTGCGACGGCGGACGCAGCGTGGTCCGCAAGGCAGCCGGCATCGAATTCCCGGGCTGGGACCCGACGACCAGCTTCCTGGTCGCCGAGGTCGAGATGGCCGGGGAGCCGGAGTGGGGCATGCGCAACGACGCCATCGGCGTCCATGGCCTCTCTCGGTTGGCAGAGGGCGGACCGGTGCAGGTCGTCCTGACCGAACAGCAGCTCGGCCCTGCCGAAGAGCCCACTCTTGGCGATCTGAGAGAGGCGCTCATCGCCGTCTATGGGACAGATTATGGTCTCCACAGTCCCACCTGGATTTCCCGGTTTACCGACATGGCCCGGCAGGCCGCCGCCTACCGGCACGGACGGGTGCTGCTGGCAGGCGACGCCGCGCACGTGCATAACCCCGTGGGAGGACAGGGCCTCAATACCGGCGTGCAGGACGCGGTGAACCTGGGATGGAAGCTGGCCCAGGTAGTTCACCGGGCATCGCCGGAGAGTCTCCTGGACACCTATCATGCCGAGCGCCACCCGGTTGCGGCGCGCGTGCTGCGCCACACCTTGGCGCAGATCGCGCTTCGCCGGCCAGACGACCGCTCTAGGGTGCTGAACGGCATCGTTTCCGAGCTCCTCGGCATGGAAGAGCCGCGCAAACGGTTCGCCGGGATGATGTCCGGCCTCGACATTCACTACGACCTCGGCGAGGGACACCCGCTGCTCGGACGTCGCATGCCCGATCTCGACCTGGTTACGGCCAACGGTCCGCTGCGCGCTTTCACCCTGTTGCATCGTGCGCGGCCGGTCCTGCTCAACTTCGGTGAGCCCGGCCGTTTAGACATCATTCCATGGGCGGGTCGGGTCCAGTTGATCGACGCCAAGTACTTCGGGACGTGGGAGCTTCCGGTACTCGGCGCGGTTCCTGCTCCCACCGCCGTGTTGGTTCGGCCCGACGGATATGTTGCCTGGGTGAAAGAGCAGTCTGAGCTGAGGCTCGCTGACGCGCTAACCTCCTGGTTCGGACCGCCTGTTCGGCGTGGCGCAAGGGCTTCCACGGTCTCCGCCATCCCCCGCTCATGAGGCCTACCGATGAAATCTGCTGGAATTTGTTTCGCACTCCTGGTGATGCTCGTGCCTTGCGCTTGCTTGGGACAGGCGGCGGACCGGAACCCGTCGTCGATCGATTCGGCCGATCGGCTCTTCCGAGCCGGCGAGTTTGTGCAGGCTCGCGAGCAATACGCCCGGATCGCCACCGACCATCCCGACGACTATTCGGCGATTCTCCAGTTGGGTCGGATCGCGCTGCTGTCCAACCGTCTCGACGATGCCAGGAACTGGCTGGAACGGGCCATCGCCCTGCGCCCCGGTGACACCAATCCCAAGGTCATGCTCGCCGAGGTGTATTATCGCCGCGACGATTTCGAAAAGGCTGCGGCTGCCCTGAACGGCGTCGACGTCAGTGCCAACCAGTTGATCATCTCGCAGTATCCCACACTGAATGTTGCGAAGCTCAAGAGCTTCGCGGGCCAGACGCCCTATGAAGTGCAGGGCGATGGGCAGGTAACGCGTCTCAAATTCGTGCGGACGGATCCGCTGCCGGTGGTCAGCGTGCGCGTGAATGGGGGCCGCGAGGTCACCTTCTTCATCGACACCGGAGGCTCGGAGGTTGCGCTCGACACGGAATTCGCCCGGGAGCTCGGCGTCCCGCAATTCGGGGCGGTAGAGGGCACTTTTTCCGGCGGCCAACAGACCAAGGTTCAGCAGGGGAGGATCGAATCGCTGACGGTCGGCGAGTGGACGGTGAGGAATCTGCCCGTTGTGATGCTGCCCTTGCGCCAGCTTTCGCAAAGCCTCGGCGTGAAGCAGATCGATGGCGTGCTCGGGACCACGCTTTTCTATCATTTCCTGGCGACCCTCGATTATCCGCGCGGCGAGCTCGTGCTCCGCCGCAAAGTCGCGGCCAGCCTGGAGCAGTTTGCGGCATCCGCGGGCAAGAGCGTTGCGGTTCCTTTCTGGATCGCCAGCGACCATTTCATGGTGGGCTGGGGTCGCGTGGACGCGCTTGCGCCTGCGCTTCTCTTCGTCGACACCGGGCTTCAGGGCGCGGGCGTCAAGTTGGCGGAGTCGGTGATCAAGCAAGCCGGGATCAAGCTCGAGGAAGACAAGGCCTCCGCAGGAGCGGGCGCCGGCGGGACGCTGAAGATCGTGCCTTACGTCGTGCGTCGCCTGTCCTTCGGGCCAGTGCAGCAAGAGAACGTCCGCGGGCTGTACGATGGGCCGTTCCCCTGGGAGAACCTGTTCGGCTTCCACCTCGCCGGTATGGTCGGCCACGATTTCTTCAAGCGTTATGCAGTGACCTTCGACTTCGAAAACATGAAGATCGTGTTGCAGTAGCAGCTCCAATACGACGGCCTGAGGGGCGTGACGGCTGGCCTCATCAGAGCAACCCCGCCATCTTCAGGAGCGTCCGCGCGCTCAAGAGAAGGATCAGGCTTCCGACCATCACCATCAGCAGCCGGTGCGATACGATCTTGACCAGGTAGCCGGCGAACGGCGCGCTGACGAGCCCGCCGAGCACCAACGGGATCACCGGCGCGAGATCGCCCAATCCGAGCGTGATGATGAAGGTAGCCGAGGTCATCACCGTGACGAAGAACTCGGTCAGATTGACCGATCCGATCACGTAGCGCGGGACGTGGCCGGCGCCGACCAGACTGCTTGTCACGATCGGACCCCATCCACCGCCGCCGATGGCATCGAGCACGCCCCCGCTGAAACCGATGAGGGGCATGCCACGGCGGGTCGGCTGGACAGTGAACATGCGTATTGCGCGCGCCAGAATGAGAACGCCCATCAAAGCGAGATAGACGGTGACGAAGGGCGCGATCACCTTGCCGTCCACGTTGGAGAGCAATGTCGCACCGAGAATTCCGCCCGCCGTCCCGGGGATCGCAATGCGCCGGACGATGGTCCAGTCGACATTGCGATGCCACCAGTGCGATGCGCCGGATGCTGCCGTCGTGAAAAGCTCGGCGATATGCACCATGGCGCTCGCCTGCGCTGGCGCAATGCCGAAGCTCAGCATGACGGTCGTGGCGGTCACCCCGAATGCCATGCCGAGCGCGCCGTCGACCAGCTGCGCGAACAGGCCCACGAAGAAGAAGAGCAACCAGGTGTCATCCACGCGTCGCCCCTGCAATTTCGTCGGCCGGCACAGACAACGACGGAGCGGCACCATTGGTTGCAGCGCTAGCCGACCAAATTTGAGATGGCGATCAATCTGAAGAACCGCCAGAGTGACGATTAGCCAATGAAATCGCTGGATCGCAACACCACAGGTCAGTCGGCCCGGGCCTGCTCTTCGAAGAACTTGCGCGATGCTCGCTCTTCAAAACTGATCTACACGCTGATCTGGCCGCACGTCACGCCGACCCTCAGGATCGACCATCGCCGCGGTGGTGATCGCTGTAAGCGGGCATCAGAGCAGACGGCATACCCCGGTTTGCCGACCTATACCTTGATATGACCCGACCTTTCCCAAGGTTGGATGGCCGTCCGCCAACGGTCCAGCGAGAGTGGCGTTGCAAGTTTTTCGAAGGGGCGCCGCAGCGAGCGGCAGCGTGACGGCGGTCGCAACGGCGCCGTCGCAAGTAAGGGAGATGTCATCATGATCAGCAGACGAAATTTCTCCACCATGATGCTTGCCGGAGCGGCGGCGGCGATGATGCCTGCCGCCGCTCGCGCTCAGGCCCCCGTCAAGGCCCGCAACGCCGTGCTGGTGCACGGGGCGTGGGCGGACGGCTCGAGCTGGGGCGAGGTCATCCCGCGCCTGCAGGCCGCCGGCCTCAATGTCACGGCGGTGCAAAATCCGCTGACTTCGCTCGCCGATTCCGTCGCCGCGACCCGCCGCGCCTTGGCGCTGCAGGACGGACCGACCGTGCTGGCCGCGCATTCCTGGGGCGGCACCGTGATCAGCGAGACGGGGATCGACCCGAAGGTCACGGCGCTGGTCTATGTCGCCGCGCGCGCCCCCGACGCGGACGAGGACTTCGTCGCGCTCTCCGCAAAATTCCCCACCATGCCGGTGCGGGCAGGCGTCCAGGAGCATGACGGCTTCACCACCATTTCGCAGGAGGCCTTCCTCAGATATTTCGCGAACGGCGTCGCGCGCGAAAAGGCGGAAGTGCTCTATGCCGTGCAGGAGCCCGCCGCCGCGTCGCTGTTCGGCGGGCGAACCACGGCCGCCGCCTGGCGCGCCAAACCGAGCTGGTATGCGGTGTCGAAGGACGACCAGACGATCGCGCCGGACCTGGAGCGATTTCTGGCGAAGCGCATGAACGCGACGACCGTGGAGCTGGAGGCCGGTCACCTGTCCCTGGTCTCCCACCCGCAAGCGATCGCCAACCTGATCCTGGCTGCCGCAGGCCGGGGGAGGTAGCAGACAGGGCGTGTGTGGCCTCGTGCCCCGGACGAGCGAGCGCCAGCGAGCGAAGATCCGGGACCCAGGGGCCACACGACGAAATTCTTCCAACGCCCATATGCGATGGCCCCGAATGCTTCCGCCGCGGGCGGTGTCAGAGTCTTCCCTTCAACGCCAGCCGCGCGCCCTGCGTCAGCGCCTGCAGCTTGGCCCAGGCGATCTGCGGGTGCGTGCGGCCGCCGAAGCCGCAATCGGCGCCCGCGATCACGTTCTCCGCTCCCACCAGCCGCGCGAAACGGCGGATGCGCTGCGCCACCAGCTCCGGATGCTCGATGCCGTCGGTCGCATGCGAGATCATGCCGGGAATGAGGATCTTGCCCGCGGGCAGCTTCACCTGCTCCCACAGCGCATATTCGTGCTCGTGCCTGGCATTGGCGGCTTCGATCAGATAGCCCTGCGCCCGCACCCGCAGCATCAGATCGACGAGCTTCTCGAGCTCGATGTCGAAGGCGTGCGGGCCATGCCAGCTGCCCCAGCAGAGATGATAGCGAATCCGGTCCTCGGGCAGGCCGCGCAGCGCATGGTTGAGCGCCTCGATGCGCACCTCGCAGTACCGGCGGAACGCGTCGAGCCCCATCTTCATGCCGATGCGATCCCACAGCGCCGGCAGCCAGGCATCGTCGATCTGCAGGATGAATCCAGCGGCGACGATCGCCTCGTATTCCGAGCGCATCGCCTCGGCGAGCGCGAAGACGAATTCCTCCTGGCTCTTGTAATATTCGTTGCGGCGGTAAGGCTCCAGGCTCGACGGCGCGGTCGAAGTGATGAACGCCTCGGTCTCCGGAGCGACCACGGCGCGGAAAATCTCGATCTCGCGGGCGAGAGCGGCGTGTCCGCGGTAGCCGAGCGGAGCGACGGCCACCCAATGCGGACGCGCCTGCTTGATCTGTCCGGCGGGCTCGTAGAACAAGGTGCCGCGCTCGCTGGCGTAGCGGTAGAAGTCCGCGAACGCCTCGCGGTCCTTGCCCTGAAGAATGATGGGCTTGCCGTCCGCCGGCGGGCGCGCCTCGAAGCCGTCGAAGCGATCGTCCACGTAAGCGAGCCAGTCGCCGCCCTTGGTGTATTCGCCTTCGTTGACGATATCGATGCCGATCTCGCGCTGACGCGCGACCACGTCGGCCACCGACCGGCGCAGCGTCGCCTCGTCCTCGCCGCCCGCGCGGTCGGTGCCGTCGGCGCGCGGCAGGCTGCCGACATGGGTGGTGAGAATCCTCTCGCTCGTGCTGCGTCTCATCGGCGCTCCCAAAGGCCCAACACACCGCCGCAACTCGGAATGCTATTTTCCTGCAGCTTTCACGGCTTCTCAATCCTACCCAAATCGGGCGCTCAGCATGAAGGCGAGAGAGCGCGGCGTGAAGCGCCGATCTCGGGAATTGCGGCCTCCATACGAAGCTCGACAGAGCTCAGGCCGGAGGGCATATGCCGGAGCGGACGGGTGAGGCGGCCAGGATGCATGCGCGCAGAGCATCGACGCGGGAACCGCTGCCTCCGATCCGAGTTTCGGCACATGTAGGGGGAGGCCGACATGCGAAAGTGGGCTTTGAAGCTCCTCACTCTTGCGGTCCTGTCCTGCGCCGCTTCGGTCGAAGCCGATGATTGCAGTCCCATTCTGAAGGACGGGCTGTGGCAAAGCTGGGACAAGCCCGGGGACGTCTTCCAACGCGAAGATTTCAAGCACTGGGCGTGCGACAACAGGTCCTACCGCGCCGGCGACGGCGCAGCTGCTGGGAAGGGCGAAGGTCAGTTCGATGACAACGCGAGCAATTGCGCAACGACGGACAAGGCGCTGGTGGTATCCGACCACGAAAAAGAGAAATTGAAGACCGCCGCGGAAGCTGTCGTTGCAGCATGGAAGGAATGCAGCAAGAGTCCAGGCTCGCACGCGATCGTGCTGCAAGGCGCGGATATCAATTCCTTCTCCATCCAATTCGCGCACAATCGATCGGACAGGCGCAGGGCGGAAGCACCGCGGGCGTGGCTGACGTTCGACCCGCCCGACAACGTCGAGTGCCGAAGGAGAGCGGCCCCACAACCGACAGCGCAGCTCGCGCGCGGGATTCCTGTCGGCACTCCGCTGACCTGTCAGCGCAGAAACATGAAAAAGCCAGTGAACGTCGCGATAGAGTTCAATCTCGGCGGCAGTCATGTCTCCACGTTGCCGGCGGTGCGACGTTTCAAGGAGGAGTACAGGTTTGACAGAATTCTGCCGGATACGGATTGTCGCGGGCATGATCGACCGAACCGATGCCATGCCGGGGATGCGCCGCGCTCGGCGTCACCGTATTGCGATGCCAACTACGTGGACCTCGTCGCGATCTGCTTCATTCCAGGCGTCAACGGGAATGCGGATCTTCCGGAACGCTCGACATCGGAATGCAGGGCGATGGGTGCCCCGCAGGAGACTCCCTGGTGCACCTATAAGGACGTCTCCGCCTGCAAGGGCGGACGCAAGAAGGGGCCGGCCTACAGATGCGTGCGTGTCCTGGTCCCCGATGAGAACTGATCACCACAGCATGTTGTCGGAGCGCGAACGGGAGTTCCTGGCCGATCGACGCGTCGCTTATCTCGCCACGGCGGATCGACGCGCGGCTCCGCACGTCGTGCCCGTGTGCTTCGCGGTGGCGGGCGAGACCCTCTACATCACCATCGACGAAAAGCCCAAGCGCGTGTCCGGCCGCGCGCTCAAGCGGATCAGGAACATCGCCGAGAACCCCGCGGTCGCCGTGGTGGTCGACCGCTACGACGAGGACTGGGCCCGGCTCGGCTGGGTCATGCTGCACGGCCGCGCCGAGATCCTGACCGAAGGTGCGGAGCACGACGAGGCCCAGGCGCGGCTGCGCTCCCGCTACCCGCAGCTCGGGGCGATGGAGATCGCGCGGCTTGCCGTGATCGCGGTGCGCATCGAGCGAACGACGAGCTGGGGCGATCTGTCGGTGGCCTAGTGCTCGTCAGTCGTCCTGGAGTCATGCAGGCTCGGCGCTCCGTTCCCTTCTACGTCAACGCGAGGCGAAGCTGCGCTGCCTCGGGAGCCTTAAAATGGGGAGTAAGACCGATGCCTCAATATATCATGCTGGTGAACTTCACCGACCAAGGCCTCAGGGGCGTCAAAGACGTTCCCAACCGGCAAGACAAATCGCGCGAAACGGCAAAGCAATTCGGAGTGGAGCGCAAAACTGTCTGGATGACATTCGGCCCCTATGATTTCGTACACCTTTACGAAGCACCCAGCGATGACGCGATGGCAAAATTCGTGATGACGCTTGGTTCATTCGGCAACGTACGGACGACGGTCATGAGGGCGTGGGACGAGTCGGAGCATCTTCCGCTCATACGAGAATTGTCATGAGCCGCGAGCGATCAGCCGCTGGGGCGGATCAGGAACCCCGCGGTCGCCGTGCCGGAAAGTCGCGCCGCCGGCCAGTTCCGTTGCCGGCCTCGTCATGCTAGATTGTGCCGCATAACAACACTTCCAGAGATTTCCGTCCTGCCGCCGGCGCGGCTGTTGCGTTCTTCTCGGCGGCCCGGTCTGTCGAAAACGACAGGGGAACAGCGATGAAGGCCATCGGTATCGTGGCCGCGCTGTCAGCGCTGCTGACGGCGGGCAACGCGCTTGCGCAGGCGAGCTATCCCGACAAGCCGCTCCGCATCCTGGTCGGCTTCGTGCCCGGCGGTCCCGCCGACACGGTTGCGCGGGTGGTCGGCGACAAGCTCACCGAAGCTTGGGGCAAGCCGGTCGTGATCGAGAACGTGACCGGCTCCGGCGGCAACATGGCGACCGAGCGCGTCGCCAAGAGCGCGCCCGACGGCTACACGCTCCTGCTCGGCACCTCCGGGCCGTTCGTCATCCATCCGAGCCTCTACCCGAAGCTGCCGTTCGACCCGGTCAAGGATTTCGCGCCGATCACGCAGCTCT
>Ga0081455_10002041_pt1 | contig 24132 bp, 26 predicted proteins | sample TabmetS3T2R1_FD_70207 | JGI IMG/M metagenome (GOLD analysis project Ga0081455, IMG submission 70207) | Tabebuia heterophylla rhizosphere microbial communities from the University of Puerto Rico - S3T2R1 | ecosystem: Host-associated > Plants > Roots > Rhizosphere ...
GGCGGGCGGGAAGCTCACCGACATCTCGCATGCGGTCCAGCGCGTCACCGAGGACGCCGGCTTCTCGGTCGTCAAGAGCCTCGTCGGCCACGGCGTCGGCCGGGCGATGCACGAGGACCCGCAGATCCCGAACTACGGCGAGCCCGGCAGGGGGCCCACGCTTGCGCCCGGGATGACGCTCGCGATCGAACCGATGATCAATGCCGGCGGCCCGGATGTCGTGATCAGGCCCGATCAGTGGACGATCGCGACCTCCGACGGCTCGCTCTCGGCACACTTCGAGCACACCGTCGCGGTGACCGCTGAAGGGCCTAGAATCCTCACAATGGCGCCGGTTCGCGCGCGTTAGTCGGGAAACGCCCTTTTGCTACCATTTTCCGCTCGGCGCAAGCGTCAGTGCGCTGTGTCAGTGTGTTCGAAAGACCGCGCTCTGGGCGCGGTTTCCGTGTGAGGAGGTATGGCCCAGAAGGAAGAGAAGATCGAGGTAGAAGGCGAGGTCGTGGAGGCCCTCCCGAGCACCATGTTCCGCATCCAGGTGGACGGCGGTCACGAGGTGCTCGCGAAGATCTCCGGGAAGATGCGCAAGAACTACATCCGCATCCTTCCGGGGGACAGGGTCAAGGTCGAGCTCTCTCCCTACGACCTCTCCCGTGGGCGCATCACCTACAGGCATCGATGAAAGTCAGAGCTTCAGTCAAACCAATGTGCGAGCGCTGCCGCGTAATCAAGCGGCATGGTCGCACCATGGTCATCTGCACGAACCCGCGACACAAGCAAAGGCAGGGGTAACCCAGGTATGGCACGAATCGCCGGCGTCAACCTCCCGCGCGAGAAGAACCTCGAGATCGGCCTGACCTACATCTTCGGCATCGGCCGCTCGACCGCGCTGCAGGTCTGCAAGGGGACCGGGCTCTCGCCCACCGAGAAAGTGCGCGATCTGACCGACCCCGAGATCACGAAGCTCCGCGAGTACATCGACACCAACCTCCAGGTCGAGGGTGACCTCCGCCGCGAGCGCACACAGGCGATCAAGCGGCTGTCCGAGATCGGCGCGTACCGCGGTCTACGGCACCGGCGCGGGCTGCCGGTGAACGGCCAGCGGACGAAGACGAACGCCAGGACCCGGAAGGGCCCGAAGAAGACTGTCGGCCGCGGCAAGAAGACGCCACAGAAGACCTAACCCATGGCCCCACCTCGTAGACAAGCGACGCGTGGGCGGACCCGCCGCCGCGTCAAGAAGAACATCGCCATCGGCCAGGCGCACATCAAGACGTCGTTCAACAACACGATCGTCACGCTGACCGACAAGGACGGCGCGGTCATCGTGTGGGAGTCCGCCGGCTCGGCCGGCTTCAAGGGCTCGCGCAAGTCGACGCCGTTCGCAGCGCAGGTGACCGCCGATGCTTGCGCGCGAAAGGGCATGGAGCACGGCCTCCAGAAGGTCGAGGTCTTCGTCAAGGGCCCTGGCTCGGGACGCGAGACCGCGATCCGCTCGTTGCAGGCGGCCGGGCTCGAGATCCTCGGCGTCAAGGACGTCACACCGCAGGCGCACAACGGCGTCCGGCAGAAGAAGCGGAGGCGCGTCTAGTGGCCCGTTCTATCGGCCCAAAGTGCCGTTTCTGTCGCCGCGAAGGGATGAAGCTCTTCCTGAAGGGCGAGCGCTGCCTGACCGAGAAGTGCTCGGTCGAGCGCCGCAGCTATCCGCCGGGCGAGCACGGCCGCGGCCGCATCAAGCAGTCCGAGTACCTGCTGCAGCTGCGCGAGAAGCAGAAGGCGCGGCGCTACTACGGCTTGCTGGAGAAGCAGTTCCGCACCTACTACACGAAGGCCGCGCGCGGCTCGGGGATCACCGGCGAGAACCTGCTCCGGCTCCTCGAGACGCGGCTCGACAACGTCGTCTACCGACTCGGCTTCGCGGCTTCGCGCGCACAGGCGCGGCAGCTCGTTCGCCACGGCCACTTCCACGTCAACGGCCGCCGTGTGAACATCCCGAGCTGCCAGATCAAGCCGGACGACGTCGTCACGATGGCGCCCGGAAGCGCGGCCGAGCAGGTGATCCGCGATGCGACCGATCTCACCGCCTCGGTCGCCCCATGGCTGCAGGCCGACCACGAGAACATCACCGGCAAGGTGCTCAAGTGGCCTGAGCGGGGCGAGATCGACACGCCCGTCCAGGAGCAGCTGATCGTCGAGCTCTACTCGAAGTAAACGCAGTACAGGAAGGAGCGTTTTGGCAACCAGGACCAGCCTGATGGAGTTTCAGATTCCGCGGATCGTCCACGAGGAGGTGGACGAGAAGCGCGGGGTCTTCGTGATCGAGCCGCTCGACCGCGGCTTCGGCCATACATTCGGCAACTCGCTGCGCCGCGTGCTGCTCTCGTCGCTCGAGGGCGCCGCAGTCACCTCGGTCAAGATCGAGGGCGTCGCGCACGAGTTCACGACCCTGAACGGCGTCCGTGAGGACGTCGTCGACATCATCTCCGCCCTCAAGAACCTCGTTGCGCGCCTGCACGGGGAGTCGCCGGAGATCGAAGTCCGGCTGACGAAGCGCGGAGCGGGCGTCGTGACCGGCGCCGACATCGAGGCACCGGCCGACCTCGAGATCCTCAACCCGGACCTCGAGATCGCCCACCTGTCGGACAAGGGCCGCCTCGAGATGACGATGACGATCGGGCGCGGGCGTGGATACGTCCCGGCCGAGCTGAATCGCGGGCCGGAGCACACGATCGGCGTGATTCCGATCGACTCGCTGTTCTCGCCGGTCCGGCGCGTCTCCTACGACGTCGAGGCCGCGCGTGTCGGGCAGCGCACCGACTACGACAAGCTGACGCTGGACGTCACGACCGACGGTTCGCTCGATCCCCGAGAGGCGATCGGCGAGGGCGCGGAGATCCTCATCCGCCAGCTCGCGATCTTCACGGACATCGACAAGATCGAGGGCTTCGGCGAGGCTGCCGCTGCCCGCGACGCAGCCGCGGAAGCACCGATCGCGCACGGGATGGAGAACTTCCCGATCGAGGAGCTCGAGCTGGGCGTCCGCTCGTACAACTGCCTCAAGCGCGTCGGCATCGAGACGATCGGCGACCTGGTCACGAAGACCGAGGGCGAGCTCGCGGCGATCCCGAACTTCGGCAAGAAGTCGATTGAAGAGGTCAAGGAGACCCTCGCTACCCACGGCCTCAACCTCCGCGGGGAGGAGTAGGCAGACTAGTGCATCACTGGACGGGGCACTAATGCGCCACCACCGCTCGGGGAAGAAGCTCGGACGCGACTCGGCGCACAGGAAGGCGCTCTACGCCAACCTCGCCGGGTCGCTGATCGAGCACGGCCGGATCAAGACCACCGAGGCCAAGGCCAAGGCGGTCCGGCCGATCGCCGAGAAGATGATCACCCTCGGGCGGCGGGGTGATCTCGCCGCGCGCCGGCAGGCGCTCGCTTACCTGCGCTCGCAGGAGATCGTGCACACGCTCTTCGCCGAGGTCGGGCCGCGCTTCGCGGATCGGGACGGCGGGTATCTGCGGATCGTCAAGCTCGGGCCCCGGGTCGGCGACAGCGCCGAGATGGCGTATCTCGAGTTCGTCGACTTCGTGCCGCCGGCGCCGCTCGTGCGGACGGCTCCCGAGCCGGCCGAGGCGAGCGCAGCTCCCAGCTAGAGACCGCGCGAGCCGAGAAAGACGAAGACCGGGTCGGGCGGCTTCGTCTCGACGGTCAGCTCGGTGCCCTCGGGCAGCGTTGCAGCGAGGCGATCGGCGAGCTCCTGCGCTGACTCCTCCGTCGCGAGATCGACCGTGAGATAGCGCCACCGCCGATGGACCCGGAGCCCTTCGGACTCGAGCCGGTCGGCCAAGCTGACCGCCTCGCCTCGGTGGGGGAGCTCGACTCGAAGGTGCCAGTTCCAGGACTCGGTGCGCTTCGCCTCGTGCTCGTCGGCGACCTCGCGCCGTTCGCGCTCGTCCTCGAGGGACTCCTCCGTACTGGGCAGAGGGAGCGAGGGATCCTTCCACGCCTGCTCCACGGGGTGCCAGCGGCTCGTCGAGATCTCCGCACTCAGGTCGTCCGCGGCCACGAGCTCGCGGATGATGCGTTCGGCTTCGTCGGCCTGCTCGGCCGTGGCGGCGTAGAGGAAGAGCTGCGAGCCGTCACGGCTGACGACGACGCGGTCGCCCATTCGCTCACGAGCCTGATCGTCGAGGTCGAGCGCCCGGAGCCGTTCGCTCACCGAGTACCCGTGCTCGTCGTCGTCGAGATCGACCTGGATGCGCCAGTCTTCGCCGCTCACGCGGCGGGATGATACGCGCGGCGATGCGTCTCAAGCTCACCCTCGAGTACGACGGCACCTCGTTTTACGGCTGGGCGGCCCAGCCCGGCCTCCGGACGGTGGAGGGCGAGGTCCAGGCGGCGTTGTCTCAGGTCTTTCCCGACTGGCGCGGCCTCGCCGTGGCCGGCCGCACCGATACGGGCGTACACGCCCTGGGCCAGGTGGCGAGCGTCGAGGTCGACGGCGGGCCGCCTCCGGACCGCGCGGCCGAGGCGCTGAACGCGGTGCTGCCTCAGGATGTCGCAGTGCTCGGGAGTGAGGAGGCGGAGCCCGACTTCCACGCCCGCCACTCGGCTCTCTCGCGCAGCTACCGGTATCGAATCTTCCGCCGGCGCATCCAGTCGCCGCTCGAGGCTAGGCGCTCCTGGTGGTACCCGAAGCCGATCGACGAGCAGGCTCTAGCCGACTCCGCCGAGCTGATGCTCGGCGAGTACGACTTCCGCGCCTTCACGCCCACCGGCACGCAGCACACGGTCTTTCGGCGCAGCGTTCTCGAGGCTCGTTGGCTCGACCGCGTGGAGGTGCTCGAGTTCGAGATCACGGCCGACAGCTTCCTCCGCCACATGGTGAGGACGCTGGTCGGAACGATGCTCGAGCTCTCCCCGGAACGAATCCAAGAGCTACTCGAAGGCGCCGAGAGATCCGATGCGGGAACGACGGCACCGCCGTGGGGCCTCTACCTCGAACGCGTGCATTACTGAGACCACAGTGGCATCCTGCAAGGTGGGCGCCAGCGCGGTTTGTCTGCGGTCGTCGCTCTGAGCGAACGGGAACCGTCTCTCGGCCTGCGTCCAGTAGCTGGAAGTGATGTCAGACGGAAGGGAGGGTTCTCGTGAAGAGGCTCACGAGTCGACTCGTGCGGGTGTCTCCCGCGTTGGTCGTCGCGATGCTTGCTCTCTTGGCAGCACTCGGAGGGGTGTCGAGCGCAGCTCAAAGCTCGGAGCCGCAAGCTTCGGGATCGAAGGCGTCGAACCAGCAGGAGCGGGGTCCGAGGGGGAGGCGCGGTCCCCGTGGCCCTCGCGGCCCGCGAGGCCTTCGCGGACTGACGGGAGCACCGGGAGCGCCAGGTGCGACCGGAGCGAGGGGCGAAAAAGGCGATAAGGGCGAGACGGGCCTGGAGGGCCCACGGGGCCCTGAAGGTCCTCCGGGGCCGACGGGCCCGCCTGGCGCGCCGCCCGCAACGGCGTACGCGAATGTGGCCGCCAACGGAACTCTGCTGAGCGATCGCGGCGTCGAAATCGCTCATCTCGAGCTGGGGGGAGTCGGCGGACCTCTGTACCAAATCGGGTTCAACGACGACGTGCGTGCCTGCGCAATCAACATCACCGTGATCGACACGACGCAGGTGAACGACTTCAGCCTGATTCCCGACGGCAGCGCGGCGGCCATATTCATCATCGACAACGCATTCCCGAACACGGTCCCAGGAGTCGAGTCATCGATCATGCTCCGCACATACAGCGCGACCGGCACCGTAGTGCAGCGGCCTTTCCAGGTCACGGCGCTCTGCTGACCGACCGGTAGCTCATCTGCCAAGTGAGTCCCGACGGCCTCCAGCCAACCGTCGGGACTCACAACGTCCGAGCGCGAGCACGATCCGCCGCCGAACCGCCCGAGAGCGACAACGTTCCGCCGCCGGAGCGCGGCTTGCCGCGCGGGAGGCTCACAAACGCAGAAAAACAGCGGTGTCACGCAACGCGATGCCGGCTCCGACCACGTTCGAACCGCGAGCCCGCACGCAAGGAGGGGGTCCATGGGGGAACCAGGGGTTCCCCCATGAGGGGCCCCTTAGCGGCCTGCAGCCAGCCGCCGGGGCCCCGGCGGGCGGGGGGAGAGGCTCGTTCCGCCCGCAACCGTTCGCGTTCGACACGGCGGGGGCAAATCCCGCCGATACGATCGAATGATGGCAACTCGGACCAAGGTCGCGGAGGCGGAGAAGCGCGCCGCCGAGCTCCGCGAGGCGATCGAGCACCACAACTACCGCTACCACGTGCTCGACGACCCTGAGGTCTCGGATGCGGAGTACGACCGCCTCTTCGACGAGCTGAAGGCGATCGAGGACGACCATCCCGAGCTCGCGACCCCTGACTCGCCGACCAGGCGTGTCGGCGCTCCTCCCTCCGACCGCTTCGTGAAGACCCAGCACCTGTCCCCGATGGGCTCGCTGGAGAAGGTCACGACCGACGAGGCGCTGACCAAGTGGGCGACGGACGTGTCGAACCGCCTCGACGTGCCCGCCGACAAGATCGCGTGGGTCATCGAGCCGAAGATCGACGGCTCGGCGATCTCGCTGGTCTACGAGAACGGCACGCTTACGCGCGGAGCGACCAGGGGCGACGGCAGACAGGGAGAGGACGTGACGCCGAACCTGCGGACGATTCCCGCGATTCCGCTGCGGGTCCGCGGCGACGATCCCCCGGCAGTCCTCGAGGTACGCGGCGAGGTGTACATGCCGCTCTCGGGCTTCCAGGCGTTCAACGAGCGGCTGATCGCCGAGGGGAAGAAGACCGCACCGAACCCGCGAAACGCATCCGCCGGCTCGCTCCGGCAGAAGAACTCGCAGATCACCGCCGAGCGGCCGCTCTCGATCTGGGTGTACAGCGCCGGCTACAGCGAGGGCCTCGACCTTCAGTCGCAGTGGGAGCTGCTCGAGTGGCTGCGGGAGCACGGCTTCCGGACGAATCCGCACGCCGAGCGGCTGGAGTCGATCGAGGAGGTCGCCAAGCGTTGCGCGGAGTGGGAACGCAAGCGGATCGAGCTCGACTACGAGATCGACGGGATCGTGATCAAGGTCGACTCGTTCGCGCAACAGCGCGAGCTCGGCGCGCTCCACGACCGACCGCGCTGGGCCCGGGCGTTCAAGTGGGCACCGATGACCGCGACGACGCGCCTGAACAAGATCGCGATCCGCGTCGGGCGGACCGGCGCGCTCAACCCCTGGGCGATGCTCGAGCCGGTCGAGGTCGGGGGCGTCACGGTCTCCCGGGCGACGCTCCACAACGAGGAGGACATCAACCGCAAGGACATTCGCGAGGGCGACGACGTCATCGTCCAGCGGGCCGGCGACGTGATTCCCCAGATCGTTGGGCCCGCCGGCGCGCACCGGCGCGGCACCAAGCCGTTCAAGATGCCCACGCACTGCCCGCTCTGCGGCACCGAGATCGTCAGGCCGAAGGGCCAGGTCATGCACGTTTGCCCGAACCGCGCGTGCCCGTCGCGGGGGCTCGAGACCCTGAACAACTGGGTGATGGGCGCCGCCGACATCGAAGGGGTCGGCGAGCAGCTCGTGCGGCGGCTCTGGGATCTCGGCCTCGTGCGCTCCATGCCCGACCTCTACCGGTTGACGAAGGAGCAGCTGCTCGAGCTCGACGGCTTCCAGGAGCGCAGCGCGACGAACGTCATCTCGTCGATCGAAGCCTCGAAGGGAATCCCGTTCAGCCGCGTGCTGTTCGGCCTGAACATCCCCGACGTGGGGTGGGTGACGGCGCAGAACCTCGCACGCCATTTCGGCACGGTCGGCCGGCTGTCCGAGGCCAGCCAGGAGGAGATCATCGAGGTCGAGGGCATCGGCCCGGAGCGTGCCGAGGCGATCGCCGAGTGGTTCTCCGACGAGGCGAACCGGGCGCTGATCGCCGACCTCGGGCAGCTGGGTCTGCGGCTCGAGGCCGGCGAGGAAGAGCGGCCGGCGGACGGGCCGCTGACCGGCAACACGTACGTGATCACCGGCACGCTGGAACGCTGGTCGCGAGACGAGGCTCAGGCCGAGCTCGAGGCGCGGGGCGCCAAGGTGACCGGATCGGTCTCGAAGAAGACCACGGGCCTCGTCGTCGGGGAGGAGCCCGGCGCGTCGAAGCTGACGAAGGCGCAGCGTGCCGAAGTTCCGCTGATCTCCGAGGACGAGCTCGGCGAGCTACTGAGCGGCTAGAACCGCGGCAAACCGGTCCTGGGCCCGTCGGGCCCAGAAGTGCGACACCGGTCGACCGTTCTGGATCACGGCGAAGGCGTACCGCCCGCGCACGTAGCCGGAGAGGGCCGACGACTCGCGCGTCGTGCCGGTCTTCCCAAGCACGGCGCCCCGAGCCGGTCGGCGCTCCATCCGATGCTCGAGCGTCCCGTTCACGCCTGCGACGGCGAGCGACTGCACGAACGCCGAGTGGATCGCCGGGTTGCGCCATGCGGCGACCAGGATCCCGATCAGCGCCCCTGCGGTCAGCCGATTCCTCGGCGACAGCCCAGACCCGTCGACGATTCGGACACCGGCGAGGGGGACGGCGGCTTGCGCGAGCACCCGCCGGACGACGATCGCACCGGCGGCCGACGTTCCGGCGCCCTCGGCGACTGCTCCGAGGTGCTTCAGGAGGATCTCGGCGGTGAAGTTGTCGCTCTCGCGGTTCATGAAGCCGACGATCCGGGCGAGCGGCGCCGACTCCGTCGTGGCGAGCGGTTCTGCCACCGGATCGGTCACGCCGATCTTCGCCCGGCCCGCAACGCCGACACCGACGGAACGAAGGGCGAGTCGGAACTGCTTTGCGGCAGCGAGCGCCGGTGACGACGTCAGCCAGCCTCGGTAGCTCCCCCGATCGACGGTCAGCGCCGAGAGCGCCGGCGACTGGTTGAGGTAGAAGCCGGGCTTCCATGCGGGCCCCGTCCGGGCCGAGTCGAAGTACGACTCGTCGGCCTCGATCGCGCCGGAAACCCGGCGGACGCCGGCCGCTCTGACCTGGAACGCGAGCGCCTTGAGGTCACCCCGGGACAGCGTCGGGTCGCCGAACCCCTTCAGCGCAAGGTTGCCCTTCCAGGCTCCCGCGATGAGGTCACCCTCGCCGTAGACGGCTGTCTCGATCCGGTAGGTGGGGCCGAGCAGCGAGAGCGCCGTGAAGGCGATCCCAAGCTTCTGGTTCGAGGCCGGAATGAGCGCAAGCGCTTGGTGCCGAGCGAAGATCAGACGTCCATCGGTGAGCCCGACTGCGACGGCCGCAGACCGCGATGCAGGCACGTGCGGGACCGCGAGCGCCCGCGCGAGGCGCGTGGCGACCGGCGCGGCCTCCCGGCGTGCGGTGGCGCTCGTGCTACCCGAGAGCGCGACGAGGAACGTGACGACCGTAACGACGACTCGGCGCGGCACGGTCGAATTGTAGGTCCTGACCGTTTGAAAGATGGGCCGTTCGGCCTATTGGAAACCCGTGCTGACGGTTGGATAATCGGGACCGAGCGACCGCGATGACGAATCTAGCCGCGACCACCAATCGAATCCACGTGCTGCTCGACGGGATCGAAAGGGGGGTTCATCCGGATCGTCCGAACCTCGAAACGACGCTCACGGACGGCTATGCGTGTGCGCTGACGCTCGACGCCGAGTGCATGCGTCTCGAGCGGTGCATCTCGGCGGGGGCGGAACGGCTCGCCAGGGGAAGCCAGGACGAGGCGAACGAGCTCTCGGCCCTAGCGCGCCTCCTGACCGCGCGGCGCGGCGAGCTCACTTCGCTGCGCGAGCTCCTGGCGACGCTGAAGAGCGGCGCCCGCGAACCTCGTGTGGCGTAGGCGCTAGACGAGGCCGCGGCGGACTGCGTAGACGGCCGCCTGGATGCGGTTCTCTATCTGCAGCTTCATCAGGATGTTCGAGATGTGGTTCTTGACCGTCTTCGGGCTGATGTGGAGGTCCTTCGCGATCTCGGCGTTGTCCTTGCCGTTGGCGATCAGCCGTAGGACCTCGGTCTCGCGCTCCGACAGCTCCGGCCTCGGCACCGCGGTGTCTTCCTGGACGCCCGACGCGCGAATGCGCTGAAGCACCTTCGCGGCGATGTGCGGCGAGATCAGCGCCTCGCCGACGGATGCCGCGCGAATGCCCAGCATCAGATCTTCGATCGACGAGTCCTTGAGCAGGTAGCCACAGGCTCCGGCGAGGATCGCGTCCATCACGTCTCCGTCCTGGTCCGAGATCGTCAAGACGAGGACGCGGGTCAGCGGCGCGAAGCGCGCGATCTCCCGCGTCGCCTCGATGCCGTTCATACCCGGCATGTTGAGATCCATGACGACGACGTCGGGCGTCAGCTCCCTGACGAGGCTCAGCGCCGTCGCTCCCTCCGACGCCTCCCCGACGATCGCGAGGCCCTGCTCCTCCAGCAGGTTCCGCAGCCCCGTCCGGAAGAGATCGTGGTCGTCGACGAGCATGACGCGCAGGCAGTCGCGGGCAACCTTCTGACTGGGCCCGGCCGCATCGGTCGCCATCGTGCGTATTGTCATCGGGAACCCACCGCCTGTCTACGAGTAGACGGTGATTGTGACGACGCGGCTTCCCCACGCCCGTGCCTCGGCGACGGTGGGGAACCAGAGATCGATCCTCGCGCCCTGGATCGCTCCGCCGGTGTCGGCGGCTACCCCGATCCCGTAGCCCGGGATGTTCAGGCGTGCGCCCATCGGGATGACCGACGGATCGACCGCGACTGCGCCCCAGCCGACGGGCCGACCGCTCGCCGTCGTTCCAGGCAGGGCGTACCCCGTCGCGACGACGGTCATCGTCCCCACACCGCTCGTCGCCGCTCCGGGGGGGATCGACACCGAGCCCGTAACGGCCGGCGGAGCGGTCTGGAGCGACGCGAGCGAACGAGCCCGCTGCTCGAGCCCGGAGATCTGCACGGTGTTCGACCGACTTGCGGCCTGCATCGCGGCAATCGTCTGCAGCCGTTCGGCGCGGGCAGCGGCCAGCGACGCTGCGGCGGCGGCGCGCGCGGCGGCGAGCTGTTGGAGCTCACGTTCGCGGGCTGCGAGGACTCGAGTCAGGCGGGCGAGCCGCCTCGTTGCCGCCCTTGCCTTGATCAGAAGATCCTCGTCCTGTTCCGCGGCGAGGTCGAATGTCTCGAGCGCATTCAGCGCGTCCACGAGTGAGCCGGCGCCGAGGATCACCGCTATCGGATCGGCGTCGCTTTCCTCGTAGATCGCTTGGAGCCGCTGGGCGAGCGCTGTCCGGGTCGCCCGAACGGAGCCTCGAACCACCCCCAGCTCTTCGTTGACCGAGCGCCTCTTAGTTCGAACTGCGGCCGCGCGGGACTGCAGCGACGCCAGCTCGACGCGCGTCCGCGCGAGCCGAGCCTCGATCGCCTGCAGACCGCCCAGCGCCGACTGCGAGCCCGCCTCGAGCTCGGCGTTCTCCTCCTGGAGGGCTCGAGCCTGTTCTTGGAGGTCGGCAACGGTCTCCGCCGATCCAGCGGAAACAAGGCTCGCTCCGACCGCCGTTGCGGCAGCAACGGCCAGACAGAACGTCCGCAACCCCCTCCCAGGCGCGCGCACGAGGGCAGGAAGGTACCACAGGTCAGGCAACACCTCTGCTGCCGATTTGTTTGCATAGCAACACCTCTTCTGGCCGACTTGTTTGTTAGGGTGCCGCACTTGTGGCAGCCCGGTCCCAGCCCGGCGGCCGTGTTTCACCAGCGCCGGGGGGCCGTCATTAGGTCTTGAGCATACGCGCACTCAGTCTCCTCCCACTGATCGCCATTTCGTTGGTTGCCGCAGGCTCGGCTACTGCTGAGCCGCCGAGCATCGCCTCCAAGCAAGCCCAGGCTGAGAGTGTCATGGCGCAGATCCAGGGCCTCGACGGCTCGCTCGAGCATGCAATCGAGGCGTACAACCTGGCGAACGAGAAGCTGAAGGCGATTCGACAGGATCTGGCCCGGAACCGACAGGACCTGTCGATTGCCAAAGGGAACCTGCGGCGCGCGGAAAAGGCGCTCGCGAACCGCGTGGTCGCGATCTACACGTCCGGCGAGAGCGACTCCGCGCTTGACGTGCTCGTCGGCTCGAAGAGCCTGGCGGACATCGTGGACGGCCTCGAGGCAGTCGACCAGGTGTCCCAGCAGGACACGCTGGTCCTCACCGACGTTCGAACGTTCCGGAAGCAGGTTCAGCGCCGCCGCGCGTACCTGAAGAACGCAAAGGCGCGGCAGGCGCAGCTCGTCGCCGAGCGCGCTTCCCACAAGCGCTCGATCGAAAGCCAGCTCGCCGAGCGTCAGAGCATGCTCTCGTCGATTCGCAGCGAGATTGCGGAGATCCGCGCCGCCGAGCAACGTCGCCAGGCCGAGCTGGCGCGCCAGGCCCGTGCGCGGCTCGCGCAGCCGCAGCCGCTGATCCCGAGCCTGGCGGCACCGGCGGCCGACACATCGTCCAGTCAGCCGAGCGCGCCCTCTCCGGCGCTGCCGTCGCCGCCGCCGGCCACGCACGGAGGCGTCGTCGGGATCGCGATGCAGTACCTCGGGACGCCGTACGTCTACGGCGGCGCAAGCCCGTCCGGGTTCGACTGCTCCGGCTTCATCATGTACGTCTACGCGCAGGTCGGCGTCTCGCTCCCGCACAATGCGGCCGCCCAGTACGGGTACGGGACACCTGTCGATCGCAGCCAGCTCCAGCCCGGCGACCTCGTCTTCTTCAACGGACTTGGGCACGCGGGCATCTACGTCGGCGGCGGCTCCTTCATCCACTCGCCGCACACCGGCGACGTGGTCAAGATCTCCAGCATGTCCGGCTGGTACGCCTCGACGTACGTCGGGGCCCGCCGCCTCTAGCCCTCGCTAGAGCCCTGCTCGCCCAGGAGGGCGCATACCCCTCCCGGGTATACTGCGCGTGCAATGGAAACGCCCGGTTTGACCGCGGTAGCTGAACGCGTCCGGCTCGACATCGCCGGCATGACCTGCGCTTCGTGTGCGGCGCGGATCGAGAAGAAGCTGAACCAGCTCGACGGCGTCGAGGCCAGCGTCAACTACGCCTCCGAGCAGGCGTCCGTCAGCTTCGACCCCGCGCACATCGCCGTCGACGACCTGATCCGCTCGGTCGAGGCGACCGGCTACGGCGCCGCCCTCCCGCGGGTCGCGGCCGCCTCCGAGCCGGACGATGCGCTGCGCGCGATCCGGCGCCGGCTGATTCCCGCCGTCGTGCTGACGGCTCCCCTGACGCTGCTGGCGTTGGTGCCGCCGCTCCAGTTCTCCGGCTGGGAATGGCTTGCATTGGCGCTGGCGGCGCCGGTCGTCCTCTGGGCCGGCTGGCCGTTCCACCGCGCCGCTGTTCTCAACCTGCGGCACGGCGCCGCCACGATGGACACGCTGATCTCGCTCGGGACGCTCGCCGCCCTCGGCTGGTCGGCGATCGTGCTCTTCGCCTTCCCCGGCGAGCACAGCTACTTCGAGGTCGGCGCGGTCACGACGACGCTGGTGCTCCTCGGACGCTTCCTCGAGACCGGCGCACGGCACCGATCGAGCGCAGCCATCCGCGCGCTGCTCCAGCTGGGGGCGAAGGAGGCGCGCATGCTCAGAGACGGGGTTGAAGTGCTCGTACCCGTGGACGAGCTGTGCGTCGGAGATCGCTTCACCGTCCGTCCCGGCGACAAGATCGCGACCGACGGCATCGTCGAGGAAGGAACCTCGTCGATCGACCAGTCGATGCTCACTGGCGAGTCCGTCCCGGCCGACGTCGGGCCCGGCAGCGAGGTGGCCGGTGCGACCATCAACACGCACGGCCGACTCGTCGTGCGCGCGACCAAGGTCGGAGCCGAGACCGCACTCGCGCAGATCGCGCTCCTCGTCGCCGAGGCGCAGGCGGGCAAGGCGCCGATTCAACGGCTCGTCGACCGGATCTCCGCCGTCTTCGTGCCGATCGTGATCGGGATCGCGACCGCCACGGTGGCCGGCTGGCTGTTCGCGGGCGACGACCTCTCGGCGGCGTTCACGGCTGGAATCGCGGTGCTGATCATCGCCTGCCCGTGCGCGCTTGGGCTCGCGACTCCCACCGCCCTGATGGTCGGAACCGGGCGCGGAGCCCAGCTCGGGATCCTGCTCAGGGGCCCGGAGATCCTCGAGCAGACGCGGCGGATCACCACCGTCGTGCTCGACAAGACGGGCACTGTGACCGCGGGCAGGATGGAGCTCGCCGAGGTCGCGCCGCTGAACGGCGCGGTCCGGTCGGACATCCTCCGCCTCGCCGGCGCGGTCGAGGCGGCGAGCGAGCATCCGATCGCGCAGGCGATCGCGAGTGCCGCGCGCAAGGAGCTCACCGAGTTGCCGCCCGTCGAAGACTTCGCCAGCCGACCCGGCATCGGGGTCACGGGGCGGGTCGACGGCCACGACGTCGAGGTCGGCCGTGGCGACGGAGCGATCGTCGTCGCCTGGGACGGCGAGCAGCGCGCGAGGCTGGTCGTCCGCGACACGACCAAGCCGACCAGCGCGGAGGCCGTGCGCGAGCTGAGAGAGCTCGGTCTGACGCCGGTGCTGGTGACCGGCGATGCTCGCGGGCCTGCCGAGCGGATCGCGCGGGAGGTCGGGATCGAGCGCGTGGTCGCGGGGGTCTATCCGGACGACAAGGTGGCCGAGGTGCGCCGGCTCCAGGAGGCCGGCGAGGTGGTCGCGATGGTCGGCGACGGCGTCAACGACGCTCCGGCGCTGGCCCAGGCGGATCTGGGCATCGCGATTGGCACCGGCACCGACGTCGCGATCGAAACCAGCGACGTGACGCTGGTCTCGGGCGACCTCCGTGCGGCGCCCGATGCGATCCGGCTGGCGCGGCGCACGCTGCGAACGATCAAGGGCAACCTCTTCTGGGCGTTCGGCTACAACGTCGCCGCGATCCCGCTGGCCGTCGCCGGGCTGCTCAACCCGATCATTGCCGCGGCGGCGATGGCGTTCTCGAGCGTCTTCGTCGTCTCGAACTCACTGCGACTACGCCGCTTCCACAGCCCCAGGGAGGTGAACTAGATGGAGCACGGCTACGACAAGGACGCACTCAAGAAGCGCCTGCATCGGATCGAGGGACAGGTGCGCGGAATCGAGCGCATGGTCGACGACGACCGCTACTGCATCGACATCCTGACTCAGGTCGGCGCCGTCACGACGGCGCTCGAGCGCATGGCGTTCGAGATCCTGAACGACCACGTCACGCACTGCGTCCACGACGCGCTCGCGTCGGGTGACGCGAGGACCGCAACGGCGAAGAGCGAGGAGCTCCTCGCCGCTGTCGAGCGGTTCACCAAGACGCGGTAGAGGCTAGTGGTGCCCGTGGTGGGCGTGGACCACCGCGTGCCCGCGGCCCCGGGCGATCAGCCAGCGGTTCACCGGGAACGCCACCACCCAGGCAATCGCGAGCGCGACCGCCAAGCTCCCCCAGAAGAGGGCATCGCCGAGGCCGGCCTCCATCGCGCCCGGAATGACGAGGAGGATGGCGTTGTCGACGATCTCCATCACCGTGATCGACAGCGTGTCCGCGGCCAGGGCGATCGGCACGACGGCACCGAGCGCCAGGCCTGACCGGAGCAGCGGCCAGGACGTGAACGAGTAGCCGAAGAAGAACGCGAGCACGATCGCGAGCACGATCGTCTCGATGTTGCCCCAGCCGAGCGCCGTTCCGATCGCGACGCCGAGGACCTCGCCGATCGCGCACCCGGTCAGACAGTGAGTGGTGGCGCTGGCTGCGAGACGGTTCAGGCTCTGTTCAGCGTGCTGGTGATGCACTCGCGTAGAGCGACTCGATCTCGTCGGCGAAATGCCGGCAGATCACCTTGCGTCTGAGCTTCAGCGTCGGTGTCACCTCGTCCTCCTCGGCAGAGAAGTCGCGGTCGAGGATCACGAACCGTTTGACCTGCTCGAAGGAGGCCTTGTCGGCGTTCACCTCGTCCACGACCTCCTGGATCAAGCCCCGCGGGTCACTCAAGCCGAGCGCCGCCTCATCCAACGTGATCAGGGCGGTCAGGTAGGGGCGCCGATCGCCGACCACCACAGCCTGCGAGACGTAGATCGACGCCTTGAGCTCGTTTTCGATGTTCTGAGGGGCGACGTTCTTACCGCCTGCCGTGACGATGATGTCCTTCTTGCGGTCGGTGATCGTCAGGAACCCGTCCTCGATGTGGCCGATGTCGCCGGTGTGGAGCCAACCATCGCCGTCCACGACCTCGCGTGTCGCCGCTTCGTCCTTGTAGTAGCCGGCGAAGACGTTCGGGCCACGGACGAGGATCTCGCCGTCCTCGGCTACGCGCACCTCGATCCCGGGGATCGCCGGGCCGACGGTCCCGAAGCGGAAGCCGGTCGGCATGTTGACGTTCGAGGCCGTGGTGCACTCGGTCTGGCCGTAGCCCTCGATGATCAGGATGTCGATCGAGTGGAAGAACTCGGCGATCTCCTTGGCGAGGGGCGCGCCGCCCGAGATCGGCAGCCGCAGGCGCCCGCCGAGCCGCTCCTTCACCTTCGAGTAGACGAGCTTGTCGGCGAGCCGGTGCTGGAGGGCAAGGCCGGTCGGGACGGGCTTGCCTTGCTGGCGCAGCTCGCTGACCCGTCGGCCGACACGGAGGGCCCAGTCGATCAGCCGCCGCTTGACGCCCGTCGCCTCGTCGAAGCTGGCCTGGACGGCCGTGTGCACCTTCTCGAAGACCCGTGGGACGCTCGGCATCACGGTCGGCTTCACCCGCACCGCCACCTCGGCGACCCGCTGCGGGTCGGGGCAGAACGCGACCGTGCAGCCGACGTAGGCCGCGAGCAGGTGCAGGCAGCGCCCGAAGTTGTGGGCCAACGGGAGGTAGAGGAGGATCACATCGTCGGGGCCGATGAACTCGGGGACGTCGTCGACGGCGCCGACCATGTCGTAGTAGTTGCGGTTCGTGATCATGCAGGCCTTCGGCGGGCCGGTCGTCCCCGACGTGTAGATGTACGTGAAGAGGTCCTGCTCGCCGATCGCATCGCGTGCCCGGTCGAGCGCCTCCGGGTTCGCCTGCGCGTAGTCGCGCCCGTTCACCCGAAGCTCGTCGAGGTCGGCGAACGCGAGGACGTGCTGGAGCTTGGGCAGGTTTGCCCGCTCCGCGTCGATCTTCGCCCGCTGCTCGGCGTCCTCGACGAGAACTCCGACTGCGTCGGAGTGGTCGAGCACGTACGCGCAGTCCTTCGGCGGCAGCGACGGGTAGATGCCCGCGCCGATCGCGCCGATCGATCCCAGCGCGAAGTCGAAGAGCACCCACTCGAGCGTCGTCCGCGCGAGGATGCCGAACGCGTCGCCCTTGCCGACTCCGAGGGCGAGAAGCCCGTTCGCGAGCTCGTCGACCGCCGTTTTGGCCTCCTCCCACGAAACCTCGCGCCACTCGCCCTCTGCGGCCTCGACCAGGTACGCCGTTCCGGTTCGATCCTGCGCGCGGCGCCAGAGGGACGCGATTGTCCGTGTCCCTGTCACCCGCTCTACTTCGATGGCCATCGCAGCGATCTTATGCGGAAGGGAAGTCCAAGCCGAGGGCGAAGAGACTCGGTCCCTCTAGACTTCTCTGACCTTATGCGCACGCTCTGGAACGGCTCGATCAACTTCGGCCTGGTCAATATCCCGGTCGGGCTCGCGCTTGCGACCAAGCCGGCCGCAAAGCAGTCGGACGTGAGCTTCCGCACGCTCCATCGCGAGTGCGGCACGCCGATCAAGCAGAAGCGCTGGTGTCCCGTCCACGACCGCGAGGTGTCCGCGGACGAGCTGGTCAAGGGCTGGGAGGTCTCGAAGGGCGAATTCGTGTTCATCGAGGACGCGGACCTCGAGGCGATCACGGTGCAGGACGACTCGCGCGCGATCGAAATCGCCCGGTTCGTCCCGCTCGACCAGGTCGACCCGATCTACTTCGACCGCACCTACTACCTGGCGCCGTCATCGACGCCGGCCCAGCGGCGCCCCTACGTCCTGCTCCTCCGCGCGATGGAGCAGACCGGGACCGGCGCGATCGGCCGCTTCGTCCTCCGCGGCCAGGAGCACTTCGCGCTGATCCGGCCGCGCGGGGAGGCGCTCGCGCTCGAGACCCTGTTCATCGCCGAGGACGTCAGGTCGCAGGCCGAGATCGAGGAGGCCGTCGAGGGTACCGAGGTCAAAGAGGCGGAGATGGAGCTCGCCCAGCAGGTGATCGACAGCCTGGCCGGCGACTTCGAGCCCGATGAGCTCGTGAGCGAGTACCGGCAGGACCTGAAGCAGATGCTCGAAGCGAAGCTCGACGGCCGGGAGATCAAGCGGCCGGAGCCGGAGCCGGAGGTAGCGCCGGTCATCGACCTCATGGAGGCCCTCCGCCAGAGCGTCTCCGAGGCGCAGAAGGAGAAGACGCCGGCGAAGGCCAAGAGCTCACGCTCGAGCGGCACGCGAAAGCGCGCCGCAGCCGGCAAGAAGTAGTCCCGCTTCTAGTGTTGTTGGGGAACGGCGGCGGGTGCGCCTGTCGCCTGGAGCTGTGCGGCGAAGAGGGTCTTGTCGATCTTCCCGTGGTAGATGGGGACGCCCTCCTGGAGACAGAGGCGGATGACCTGCTCGCGCTCCAAGTTCATCTCCTTGGACAGCTCCTCGGGCGTCAGGTGGTTCGCCATTCGCTACTCCCTTCTTCGCAGTTGGAGAAACAAAAAGGCCCGCCACCGCAAAGCGTGACGGGCTCGAAAGCTCGCGTGTCGGCTGGGCGGCTCATCACTCGCTCAGCCTCCTCGTCGACACGCTTTGATCTTACACAGGGTTGGGGAGGTCGAGGAACTCCCAGTCCAGGTCGAACCGCGCTGCCAGCCGTTCGGCCAGAGCCTCGATCCCGAAGGTCTCCGTCGCGTAGTGGCCGCCGGCCAGGAAGTGCGTTCTCAGCTCGCGCGCAGCGTGGAGCGTCGGCTCCGACGGTTCGCCCGTGACGAACGCGTCGTAGCCGAGCGCCGCCACCTGCGGGAAGAGCCGCGCGGCCCCGCCGGTGATCACCGCGACCTGCTCGATTTGCTCCGGCCCGCCGTCGAACACCTGCGGCTCGCGCCCCGTGGCCTCCTGGAGCCTGGCCGCCAGCTCGCCGAGGCCGAGGGGCTCGTCGAGTCGTCCGCCGAAGCCGAGCTCCAAGACGCGCGCGGGTTCCCGGACGCCGAGCTTCTGTGCGAGCAGCACGTTGTTGCCGATCTCCGGATGGGCGTCGAGCGCCAGGTGGTAGGCCGCCAGCGTGATGTCTGCGTCGAACAGGGCCTTCAGGCGCCGCTGCATCGCGCGGTCGATGACCCGGGGGTCCGCGTTCCAGAGGACGCCGTGGTGGACGATGACGAGCTGCGCGCCCGCCTGCGCGGCGCGTTGGAAGAGCTCGAGCGAGCTCGAGACCGCTGCCGCGACCTTCGTGACCTCGTCGGAGCCCACGACCTGGAGCCCCATCGGCCCGTAGTCGTCGAAGGCGTCCAGGTCGAGGAGCTCGCGCGCGTAATCGAGGATGTCGTCACGCGCTGCCATCACAGGTACTCTGTCGCCGCTCGGGGTGTGGCGCAGCCTGGTAGCGCGCTCCGTTCGGGTCGGAGAGGTCCCCAGTTCAAATCTGGGCACCCCGATTGGCTCTCTCCATCCGGCGATGAACGATCGCCGTGCACTCGTCCTCCACGTAGTCGAGCCCGGCCTCAGTCACGGTCCGCCTCGCTTCGGGAGACGTGAGGTCGAGCTGGAGCCAGAACGCCTTGGCCCCGGCTTCGACCGCCTCACGTGCATGGGCGGGTGCGGCGTCCTCGCGCCGGAAGACGTCCACGAGGTCGATCGGCTCGTCGATCTCGGCGAGCGACGCGACGACCGGGACGCCGAGCACCTCGTCGACGTCGGGCGGGCGCACCGGAATCACCCGGTAGCCGTTCGCGAGCAGGTAGCGCATGACGTCGTGGCTCGGGCGGTTTGGGTCCGGCGACGCTCCGATCATCGCGATCGTCCTCGTTTGGCGGAGGATCTGCTCTGGGCTCCTCATCGGCAGAGCTATCCTGCCAGCCGATGTCCGGCACGCTGCGCGTCGCCTGCGTCCAGCTCACGAGCCGGTCAGACAAGGCGGCGAATCTCGAGAAGGCAGAGCGCCTCGTCGCCCGAGCGGCGGCGACCGGGGCCGACGTGGTCCTCCTTCCGGAGAAGTGGAACGCGATCGGCGACTCGGAGGTGCTGCACGGAGCTGCCGAGACGCTGGCCGAGGGCGAGTCCGTCGAGGCGATGGCCGGCTGGGCCCGCGACCACGGCATCACGCTCGTCGGCGGCTCGATCACGGAGCGGCGCGACGGACGGGAGAAGCTCTCCAATACCTCCGTCGTGTTCGACTCGGACGGGTCGATCGCGGCCGTCTATCGGAAGATCCACCTCTTCGACGTCGAGGTCGGCGGCCACGTCTACCGGGAATCGGATGCCGAGGAGCCGGGCAACGAGCCGGTCGTCGTCGAGACGGAAGGCTGGACGACCGGGCTGACGGTCTGTTACGACGTCCGCTTCCCCGAGCTGTACCGGATCCTTGCGCTCCAGGGCGCGGAGCTCGTCACCGTCCCCGCCCATTTCACGCTCTACACGGGTAAGGACCACTGGGAGCTGCTGCTGAGGGCGCGCGCCGTCGAGAACCAGTACTACGTCGCGGCCGCGGCTCAGATCGGCGAGACGATGCCCGGCAAGTTGAGCTTCGGCCGGTCGCTGATCGCGGACCCCTGGGGGATCGTCGTCGCAACGGCGCCGGACGAGGAGACGGTGATCGCGGCCGAGCTCGACCGGCGGCGCCTCGAGGAGGTGCGGGCGAAGCTCCCGTCGCTCGCCAGCAGGCAGGCAGATGCCTACCGCTGGCCGACTCCGACCCCGTAGAGCACGTGGACATCCGGGCAGTCCTCTTCGACCTCGACTTCACCCTGGCGAAGCCCGGCCCGGATCTGGGGCCTGAGGGCTACCAGCGGCTAGGTCGTCGTTTCGGTCTCGAGCTCGACCCGTCGCGCTACAAGGAAGCACGCGCGAAGGCAGTCGAGGGGCTCCAGAAGCACCCGGACTTCCGGCACGACGAGGAGATCTGGGTCGCGTTCACCGAGCGAATCATCCGCGGGATGGGAGGCGACTCCGAGCGCGCCTACGAGTGCGCGGTGGAGATGACCCGCGCGTGGGAGCGGGCGCACAACTTCGATCTCTTCGACGACGCAATCCCGGTGGTCGCCGAGCTCCGCCGACACGGGCTCAAGCTGGGACTCGTCTCCAACACCGGCCGCGACGTGGACGAGTTCCTGGCGCACCACAGTCTGGAGGTGGACGCCGCGCTCTCCTCGCGCGTGCACGGCCGCGTGAAGCCCCATCCGACGATCTTCCTTGCTGTGCTCGAGAGGCTCGGCGTCGCTCCGGAGGAGGCTGCGATGGTCGGCGACTCGCTGGAGGACGACCTGGAGGGCGCACGGGCGCTCGGGATGCGCGCGTTCCTCGTCGACCGTGAGGGCCTCCATCCGGAGGCGGACGATCGTCTGCCTGACCTGTTCGCCCTCCCCGCGGCGCTGGGCCTCGCTACTGGCAGCGCTCCGAGTCCGGACACCGCTTGAGGACTCGTACGGACGGCTGCCTCGAGCGGCCCCTCGGCCAGGAGATCCGCAGCAGGAGCGACGCGGCGTTGTTCTCGTAGCGGAGCTCGCGGAAGAGGAAGCGCCGGTTGGCGCGGTGGATCAGGAGGTACGTGCCGGCCTTGATGCCGGTCAGGTCGAGGTTCTGGCCGTGGAAGTGGCTCGGGTAGCGGTCGGTGTACCCGACCGAGGTTCCCTGGTTCACGGACATCGCCTCGGGCCTACCCTGCTCGCAATAGCTGGTGTACACCGGCCCGCGCGGCTCGTTCAGGAAGTTCCCCGGGGCGTGGGCGTAGTGGTCGGCGAGGCAGAAGCCGCTCTTCCGGTCGCGCAGCAGGAGCGTGTTGTCCGACGCGCGCCGCAGCTCGTAGCGCTGGAAGCCCATCACGTGCCAGTGCGAGTGCGTCGACGAGTACACGTAGCGGAGAACGCCGACGCGCGGGAACGTCTGTCTTCGTCCTCCGCTCGCGAGTCGGACGACCTGCGCCGCGCGCATGAACGGTGTCCGCCGGCTGGAGCGCTTCGCCGTGATCACCACCGGCCCGAGCCCGATGTTGTCGGTCGCCGAGTCGAAGCCGAGCAGGAAGTGGCGGCGGTGGCCGCGGACGACCATGCGGATCGACAGGTCGGTGGGCTGGCGCTGCTCGAAGTCCGGAAGAAGCTGGACGATCCTCGGCTCGGGGCGGGCCATCACCGACGTGGCATTGGGCGTGGAGACGATCTGGACCGTCGGACCGGCCGTCGGGCCCGCGGCAGGGGAGCGCCAGAGGAGCTCCGTCCCGCTGCGGTTGCTCGTGAAGACGACGCTTCGACCGTTGGTGGTGAACGCCGGTGAGCCGTCGATCGCCGGGTCGGCGGTCAGCGCGGTGACCGCGCCGGAGCGCAGGTCGAGCACGTAGATGTCAGGCACGCCGGTTTCGTTCGAGACGTAGGCGAGCCGGAGGCCGTCTGGCGCCCAGGTGGGCGAGGTCTGAGCACCTGCGGCGGCGGTCACCGCCCTGGCGCGGCCGCCCTTCTCCGAGATGAGGTAGATGTTGTCGCCGTCGGTGAACGCGATGCGGCGTCCGCCCGGCGACCAGGCAGGCTCGAGGCCGGAGCCGATGCGACGCTCGCCGCCGCCGTCCGCGCGGAGAATCACGAGCCTTCCGCCTCGCTCGACGACGAGGTGCCGTCCGTCGGGGGCCCAGCTCGGCGATCGCTCCGCGAGGCGGTCGGTGCGCGTGATTCGGCCCCGATGGGTGCCGTCGGCGTCCGCGACGAAGACGTCGCCGGCGCCGCCCGCGCCGGGAGCCACGAAGGCCACGCGGCGTCCGTCCGGCGACCAAGCCGGGTCGACCGCGCCCCGCTTGAAGCGAAGCACGCGACGCCCCCCGGCCAGGTAGATACCGCCTCCAGCTGCCTCCGAACGCGCGAAGGCGAGGGTCGCCCAGGGCGCCGGCTTCGGCGCCGAGGACCTGCCGGCCTGGGACAGCGTTGCGGCGACGAGCCCTGCCGCGACCAGCGTCAGTGCGCCGAGAACGACCGCCGTCTGCTTCATCGGGGGTGGTTTCCGAACTCGGCCGCAGCCTCCTCCAGGGTGGCGACCGGGCCGACCGCGACGTCTTCGCCGTCGAAGAGCTCCAGCCACCCGGCGAGCGGCCGCGCACGGAACTGCTCGGCGAGGACGTCGGCCAGCTCGCTCTGGGCGTCCGGGTCGAACTGCCGGTCCGCGAGCTCCGGTTGTCCGATCAGCTCGCAGAGGCGGCGGAAGAACTTCTCCTCGAGCGCCGCGACCGTCAGTCGGCGGCCGTCGGCGGTCTCGTAGACGCCGTAGGAGGCGAGCCCGCCCGTCAGGAGCCTGGGGATCGGGTCACCGCCCAGGCGGTGAGCGGCGAAGCGGTGCGAGCCGTGCGTCATGGACACGACCACATGCGTGCCGCGACCGGTTCTCCCGCGCTCGAGCAGAGCAGCAAGTATCCGGGTCACGGCAGTCAGCGATCCTGCGGCCAGGTCGGCGATCTGCGTGGGCGGCAGCGCCGGAGCGGTGTCGGCGAGGAGCCCCGCCCAGCCGAGGTAGTTGAGGTCGTGCCCGGCTCGCTGCTCGTGTCTCCCGCCGAGCCCGAAGCCGGTGATCGAGCAGTAGACGACCCGGTCGGGGAGCCGGCTCGGCCCGACGCCGAGCCGCTCGGCGACCCCTGGTCGGAAGCTCTCGATGACGACATCCGCTTGAGTGCAGAGCGCACGACCCTCCTCGGGATCGCGCTTGAGGTCGATCCTGATCGACTCCTTGCCGTCGTTCAGGGCGTCGTGCCACGCGGGCGCGACGTGGCGCATCGGGTCTCCCTCGGGCGGCTCGATGCGGACGACGCGTGCGCCGAGCTGGAGGAGCTCACGGCTGGCGAACGGCCCCGGCAGGTAGCGGGACAGGTCGACGACGAGGATCCCCTCGAGGGCCGTCACGGGGAGGCTGAAGCTATCAATGTGGGCGCCTTTGTCCCGCCGGGCCGTGTCCAGGGGCCAGGCCCCGGACTC
>Ga0081455_10002042_pt1 | contig 24124 bp, 20 predicted proteins | sample TabmetS3T2R1_FD_70207 | JGI IMG/M metagenome (GOLD analysis project Ga0081455, IMG submission 70207) | Tabebuia heterophylla rhizosphere microbial communities from the University of Puerto Rico - S3T2R1 | ecosystem: Host-associated > Plants > Roots > Rhizosphere ...
TGGTCGAGCAGATCGGGCGCGACGTCGACCAGGCCAGAGAGCTGCTGGGCGCCCTCCCGCCCCCCACCTGATGACCACGGCCGCACGCCGGCGCATGGCTTATGGTGTAAGTGAGGGGTGTGGATGACGAGCAAAGATGGGGAACCTTCGAGCGACGGTGACCTGGCCGCGGTCATCCCTCTGCCCGGGGCCGAGCCGTCGGGGGTTCAGGAGCCGATCGTCGGGCCGACACGGGCGGCCCCCGAGACCGGGCAGCTCGTGGCGGTCCCCCGGCTCGCCCGCCACGAGATCGTGCTCGACGACGACCACCGGGTCGGCGTGGCCGTGTGCGGCCGGGGGATGCCGGTCGTGCTGGTCCACGGGTTCACGGCCGAGGGCATCCTCTACGCGCAGACGCTGTCACGCCTGGTGCGGATGGGCTTCAAGGTCATCGCCATCGATGTCGCCGGCCACGGCGGCACCCAGGGCCTGCCGACCGGTGGCGAGAACCTCGAGTCCTACACCCAGCTGCTGGCCCGCGTCCTGGACGAGCTCGGCGTGCGGCGGGCGCTGTTCGCCGGCCACTCGATGGGCGGGCGGCTCGTCACCCAGCTGGTGGCCGAGCAGCCCGACCGGGCGATCGGCGTGGTGCTCATCGATGCCGTGGTGGGCGACTGCTGGGACCGCCTGATCCGCATCTCCCGCTTCGCCCCGCCCGTGCTGCTGGGCGTCGCCGCTGCGCTGGCCATCGATACGCTCTCGACGCTCCCGTGGCTGCGGGATCCGGGCCAGGCCGTCAAGCTCGGACGCCTGGTAGCACCCACGCTGTGGGAACACGCGCGGCGTCCCTGGCGGATGCTCGGCCCGGCGGTCTCGATGCTGCGCTCGCAGGGCAGCCGGGAGATGCTCGAGAAGCTGGCCGACGAGAGGATCCCGGTGGTCGTGATCCACGGCGACCGTGACATCGCGGTGCCGTACCAGACGGCAAAGGACGCCGCCCGGCGGTCGGAGGGCACGCTGGTGACGATCCACGGCGGGACGCACTCCTGGGTCCTCAAGGACCCGGAGACCCTGCCGGCGGTGATCGCCGAGCTCCTCGACGGGCCCCTGGCGCGCGTGCGGGCGGCGGTGCTGGCCGCCGAGAGGCTGGATCCCGACGCCACGCCCGAGGAGATGGAGCGCGCCTTCCTCGCGCCCCACGCGCTCGTGCGCCGGCTCACGCCCGCGCCCGAGCTGCGGACCGGCCGGCAGCAGCATCGCCGGGCGCGCTATCACTGGACGGTGGATTCACCGGCGGAGGAGCAGCCGGCCTGAGGCCGAGCTGATCGGCACGACTTCGCCGTTCGGACGGACCCGCTGGTAGGCTTGTCCGACGCTCTGAGCGACGCATGAGACGCGCATCGGGGCAGGGTAAGCAGTCACCCGAGCAATGAAGGAAACACGTGTCCGATCAGATCGACGCGGCCAAGCCCGGCATCATCGCCGAGCACAAGCTTCACGACAGCGACACCGGGTCGCCCGAGGTGCAGATCGCGCTGCTCACCGCACGCATCAACCACCTCAACGCCCACCTGGGCAAGCACCGCAAGGACCACCACAGCCGCCGCGGGCTGCTCCAGCTGGTCGGTCGGCGCCGCCGGCTGCTCGACTACGTGCGGGCCAACGACGTCGAACGCTACAGGGCGATCATCGCCCGCAACGGCCTGCGCCGGTAGGGCCGGAAGTGTCACAAGGGAGCGGCCCTCGGGCCGCTCCAGTCGCATACTGGTAGACAACAGAACCCCCGGCGGCGCGAAGGTCAGCTGCCAGTCGCCCTCCCCCGGATCACGAGCCGGGAGTTGCCGACTGGGAACTGGCCCGCCGCCCCCGATCCGGTGGCCGACGCCACCGGGAAGGAGAGCGATCGATGGCTGATCCCATCGTCGTGTCCGGCCCGATCTCGGGCACCGACACATCCCTGACATTCGAGACCGGCAAGCTGGCGTTCCAGAGCCAGGGGGCCGTCGTCGCCACCCTGGGCAAGACGGAGGTCCTGGTCACCGCCAACGCCTCGCACGGCGTGCGCGAGGGCATCGACTTCTTCCCCCTGACGGTCGACTGCGAGGAGCGCATGTACGCGGCCGGGCGGATCCCCGGCAGCTTCTTCCGCCGGGAGGGACGACCGACCGACCTGGCCATCCTCACCTGTCGCCTCATCGACCGGCCGCTGCGGCCCAGCTTCGCCGACGGCTACCGGAACGAGACCCAGGTCGTGGTGACGGTCATGGGCGTCGACGGCCACAACCCCTACGACGTGCTGGCCATCAACGGCGCCTCGGCGGCGCTCATGGTGTCGGGCATCCCGTTCGAGGGCCCCATCGGCGCCGTACGCATCGCCTGGTCGTCCGAGGGCCGCTGGGTGCCGCACCCCACCTACGAGCAGAGCGAGAACGCCACGTTCGAACTGGTGGTCGCGGGGCGCCAACTCGACGACGGCGACGTCGCCATCATGATGGTCGAGGCCGGGGGCACCGAGGGCGCCTGGCAGCTGTACCAGGACGGAACGCCGTATGTCACCGAAGAGGTGATCGCCGGGGGGCTGGAGGCCGCCAAGACCTGGATCCGCGAATCGATCGAGCTCCAGCGCCAGCTCGTCGACGCCGCCAACGCCGCCGGCAGGATCATGCCGCTCGAGTGGGAGCCGCAGGTCGACTACGGCGAGGACGTGCTGGCCCGGGTCGAGGTGGTGGGCACCGAGCGCCTCGCCCAGGCGTCACAGATCGTCGGCAAGGCCGAACGCAACGCCGCCTACGACGAGGCCGTGGCCGCCATCCGGGAGGAGCTGGCCGAGGAGTTCCCCGAGCGCGACGGTGAGATCAAAGCCGCCGCCCGGTCGGTGCAGAAGAGCGTCATCCGCCGGCGGATCGTCGACGAGGGCCTCCGCATCGACGGCCGCGGTCCCCGCGACATCCGACCCCTGTCGGCCGAGGTGGCGGTGCTGCCCACGGCGCACGGGTCGGGCCTGTTCCAGCGGGGCGAGACCCAGGTCCTCAACGTCGCGACCCTGGGCATGCCGAAGACCGACCAGATCCTCGACAACCTGGGCAACCGCGACCGCAAGCGCTACATGCACCACTACAACATGCCGCCGTCGGCCAACGGCGAGACCGGCAGGGTGGGCAGCCCCAAGCGCCGCGAGATCGGGCACGGCCTCCTGGCGGAGCGGGCCCTCCTCCCGGTGGTGCCGAGTGCCGAGGAGTTTCCCTACGTGCTGCGCCTGGTGTCCGAGGTGCTGGCGTCGAACGGCTCGACCTCGATGGCGTCGGTGTGCGCGTCGACCATGTCGCTGATGGACGCCGGGGTCCCCATCAAGGCCCCGGTGGCCGGCATCGCCATGGGACTGGTGTACGCCGAGGGCAAGTACACGACGCTGACCGACATCCTCGGCGCCGAGGACGCCTTCGGCGACATGGACTTCAAGGTGGCCGGCACCAGCGACTTTGTGACCGCGCTGCAGCTCGACACCAAGATCGACGGGCTGCCGGCGGACGTGCTGGCGCGGGCGCTGCAGCAGGCCTATGAGGCCCGAACGCAGATCCTCGAGGTCATGCACGACGCCATCCCCGCGCCACGCGACGAGGTCGGCGAGACGGCGCCGAAGATCGTCAGCTTCGAGATCCCGATGGACAAGATCGGCGAGGTGATCGGCCCCAAGGGCAAGGTCATCAACGCCATCACCACCGAGACCGGGGCCGACGTGAGCGTCGACGACGACGGCATGGTCGGCCGGGTGTCGATCGGCTCCACCGACAAGGGTGCCGTCGAGGAGGCTCGCCGCCAGATCAACCTGATCCTCAACCCGCCCACGGCCGAGGTCGGCCAGGTCTACCCGGGCCGGGTCGTGAACATCACGAAGTTCGGGGCGTTCGTCAACATCCTCCCGGGCCGGGACGGCCTGCTGCACATCTCCAAGATCGGCGGCGGCAAGCGGATCGACAAGGTCGAGGACGTCCTCGACCTCGGTGACGAGGTGGAAGTGCGGGTCGACGACGTCGACCCCAGCGGCAAGGTCTCGCTGAGCCTCGCCTCGGCGCCCGATCCCCGGGCCGGTGCGTCCGACGGCCCTCGCTCGGCCCCCTCGCGCGAAGGCTCGGCAGCGGGCACGCCGAGCGACAGCGAGTCGGTCAGCTTCGAGGACACGTTCGACGCCGAGCTGCGGGCCGAGCTCGGTGACCTGGGCCCGGCGGGCGCATCCGTCTCCGCCGGTGGCGACCGGGGCGATCGCGGCGACCGGGGCGGTCGTCGCCGGCGCCGTCGCTAGCCGAGGTTCCTTCCCACGTGAAACCCGCCGCAACAACCGAGAAGATCAGCGAAACCCGGTTGGCGAACGGCATCCGTGTCGTCACCGAGCGCATGCCCGAGGCGCGTTCGGTGACGCTCGGGGTGTGGGTCGCCGTCGGCGGGCGCGACGAGCCCGACGAGCTGGCCGGCGCGTCGCACTTCCTCGAGCACCTGCTGTTCAAGGGCACAGCGACGCGCTCGGCCCGGCAGATCGCCGAGGCGGTCGACGCCGTGGGGGGCGAGATGAACGCCTTCACGAGCCGCGAGCACACCGCTTACTACACGCGGCTTCCGGCCCACCAGGTCGAGCTGGGGATGGAGATCCTGGGCGACGTCCTGACCGACCCGGCTTTCCGGCCCCACGAGGTCGAGGCCGAGCGGCAGGTGATCCTCGAGGAGATCCTCATGAACCTCGACATGCCCGAGGATCACGTGCACACGCTGCTGGCGGATGCGATGTTCCCCGGCCACCCGCTGGGGCGCGAGGTGCTCGGCACCCGGCAGTCCGTCGAGGCGGTGACCCGGGACCAGATCGCCGAGTTCTTCGGCCACTGGTACCGGCCCCGCAACCTCGTGGTCGTCGCCGCCGGCAACCTGTCGCACGGCCAGATCGTCGACGGCATCGATCGCTCGCTGGGGCGGCGCGAGGGCGGCGAGCGGCCGGTGCGGACACGACCGACCGCGGGCCCCAACCCTCGGGTGGTCCTCGGCGACCCGACCGAGCAGGTGCACGTCGCATTCGGCTGGCGGGCCGTCGACCACCACGACGACGACCGCTACGCGTTGATGGTCGCCAACCAGGTGCTCGGCGGCGGCATGTCGAGCCGGCTGTTCCAGGAGGTCAGGGAGGAGCGCGGCCTGGCGTACTCGGTGTACTCGTGGGCGTCGACCTACGACGACTCGGGGTCTGCGGGCATCTACGCTGGCACCGCCCCCGCCCGGGCCGGAGAGCTGCTGGAGGTCGTCGACGACGAGGTTGGGAAGCTGGTCGCATCGGGGGTGACCGAGAACGAGCTCGGGGTGGCGAAGGGCTTCATCGAGGGGTCGCTGGTGCTGGGCCTCGAGGACTCCGCCTCGCGCATGGCCCGCCTGGGCCGCAGCCTGATGGCCCGCGACGAGGTCGTGACCGTCGACGACCAGCTCGAGCGGATCCGGGCCGTCACTGCCGACGATGTCGGCGCCGTGGCCGCACGGGTGTACGGGGGCGGCCGGGCGCTGGCGGTCATCGGCCGCGTCGACGATGGCGTCCTCGGATAGTGGGGCGGCCTCAGGGCCGCTCGCGAACCGAACCGTCGACGACATCGAGCACCCGGTCGACGCCGACTGACTCGAGCAGCCGGCGGTCGTGGGTCACCAGGACCAACGTGCCGGCGTAGCCCCGGAGCGCCCGTTCCAGCTGCTCGATTGCGGGCAGGTCCAGGTGGTTGGTGGGCTCGTCGAGGACCAGCAGGTTGACGCCCCGCGCCTGGAGGACCGCCAGGGTGGCGCGGGTGCGCTCGCCCGGCGAGAGCGAGCTCGCTGGCCGGACGACCTCCTCGGCACCGAGGCCGAACTTCGCCAGAACCGACCGGGCATCGCCCGCCGCCTTGATGGCCGTGCGGGCCATGAAGCCGTCCACCAGGCTGGCGTTGCCGTCGAACTCGCCTCGACCCTGGCCGATCTCGCCGACGACCACGCCCGGCCCGAGCCGGCGGCGACCCGCAGCCAGGGGCACGCGCCCGAGCAGGGCGCGGAGGAGCGTGGTCTTGCCGGAGCCGTTGGCGCCGACGACGGCCACCCGATCGCCCCACCCGACCTCGAGTGACACGGGCCCGAGGACGAACCGGCCCTGGCCGTCCGGCGAGGCCAGCTCGACGACGGCGCCGTCGAGCAGGGCCACCAGGTCTCCGGCGCGTTTGGCGTCGGCGATGGTGAACCGCAGGTCCCAGCCCTCCCACGGCTTGTCCACGACGGTGAGGCGTGCCAGCGCCTGCTCGGTGCGCCGGGCGTGGGCGGCCATGCTCTCGGAGCTCGCCACTTGGCGGTGGCGGATGAACTTGTCGGTCTCGCCGGAACGCTTGGCGGCGCGGGTCCCCTTCGCCGCCCAACGCCGCTGCGTACGGGCCCGCTCCAGGAGCGCGTCGCGCTGGTCGAGGTACGCCCGGTGGTCCTGCTCGGCATGCTGGCGGGCCCGGTGGCGCTCGTCGAGGTACGCAGCCCAGCCGCCGTCGTAGCGGGTGAGCGTATGGGCGTGGCCGTCGATCTCGGCGACCGCGGTCACGGTTCGCTCCAGGAAGGCGCGGTCGTGCGAGACCACGACCAGGGGCGCCGACAGCCCGAGGACGAACCCCTCCAGCCGCTCGAGGCCGTCGAGGTCCAGGTCGTTGGTGGGCTCGTCGAGCAGGAACACGTCGAAGCGCGCCAGCAGCAGGGCCGCCAGCTGGACCCTCGCCGCCTGACCGCCCGAGAGGTGCGCGGTGGCGCGGTCCAGGAGCCCGCCGGGGAGCCCGAGATCGGCGGCCACGGCCCCGGCGCGGGCGTCGATGTCGGCGCCGCCGAGCGCGAGCCAGCGGTCGAGGGCGGCGGCGTACCCGTCGTCGGCCCCTGGCTCTCCCCGGGCGAGCGCACCGGTGGCGGCGTCGAGGCGGGCGCTGGCGTCGCGCACGCCGGTGCGCCGGGCGAGGAGCCCGCGCACCGTCTCGCCGTCCGTCGGCCGCGCCTCCTGCGGCAGGTAGCCGACGGTGGCGGACGGCGGTGCGCGGCGCACGCGGCCGGCCTCGGGCGGTCGGAGGCCGGCGAGCGTCCGCAGGAGGGTGGACTTGCCCGAACCGTTGGGGCCCACCAACCCGAGGCGGTCCCCGGGGGCGACGATCAGGTCGACGCCCTCGAGGAGCGGGTGGGGCCCGGCGGCGATGGACACGCCGCGGACGACGAGGGTGGCGAGGTGGGAAGACACGGCACTCCAGGAGCGTGACGGACGGGGTCGGGACGCGTCGGAAGCCGTGGTCGCTACATCGCCGCCCACGATAGGGCCCCGGTCCGCCCGAGCTGCGTGGGTTTCCGGGCCCCGCCGGACGGCAGGGCTAGGGTGCGGCCACGTGAGCGACCGTCCGTCGAGGGTGACGGGGAAACAAGGTGAGAGGGAGCGGGGCCCGAGCGGCCCGGCCGAAGGCCAAGAGCGGGCAGCAACGAGTGTTCGGGTCGGGGTCTTCGGGGCCGGTGGGCGCATGGGCAGCACGGTGTGCCAGGCCGTCGAGGCCGACCCCGAGCTCGAGCTCGTGGGCGCCGTCGACCCCTACCACTCGGGGCTCGACCTGCGGCACGCCACCGGCGTCGACTCCGACGTGCAGATCGACCCCGATCCGACTGCGCTGCTCGGGGTGGACGTCGAGGTGGTGGTCGACTTCACGACGCTCGACGCCTGCCGCGCCAACCTCGCCTGGGCCGCCGAGCAGGGGGTGCACGCGGTCGTGGGCACGACCGGGTTCACGCGGGAGGACTACGACCGCGTGCGGAGCTCGTTCACCCGCAGCAACTGCGTGATCGCGCCCAACTTCGCCATCGGCGCCGTGCTCATGATGCGCTTCGCCGAGCTGGCGGCGCCGTGGTTCGAGTCGGCGGAGATCATCGAGCTGCATCACGACCAGAAGGTCGACGCGCCCTCGGGCACCGCCGTGCTGACGGCGCAGCGCATGGCCGCGGCGTCGGCCGAGTGGGGCGACGATCCCACGAGCAAGGAGGTGCTGCCCGGTGCCCGTGGTGCCGCCGGCGCGGCCGGCATCCCGGTCCACTCTGTGCGCCTGCGGGGCCTCGTCGCCCACCAGGAAGTGCTGCTGGGCACAACCGGGCAGTCGCTGACCGTCCGCCACGACAGCTATGACCGCTCGAGCTTCATGCCGGGTGTGCTCCTGGCCGTCAAGCAGGTGGCCAGCAGGCCAGGGCTGACCATCGGGCTCGACGCGCTGCTCGGGCTGTAGCAACGGGGGAGGGGAGACCGTGCTCCAGGCGCGGAACATCTGGGACCTGATCGTGCGCCGGGCGGAGCGGACGCCCGAGCGCGAGCTGGCGGTCGACGAGGCCGGCCGCCGGATCACGTTCGGCGCCTACCGCGACAGGGCGGAGCGGGTGGCCGCCGGCCTGGCGCGGGACCACGCGGTGGGCGAGGGCGACGTCGTGTCCTGGATCCAGCCGTCGTGGATCGAGGCCATGGTGCTGTTCGGCGCCCTCCGGCGGCTCGGCGCCGTCCAGAACCCGATCATCCCGATCTACCGCGAGCGGGAGGTCGGATTCATCGTCCGGCAGGCGGAGCCGACACTGATGCTCGTGCCCTCCGAGTGGCGGGGCTTCGAGTACGCGGCGATGGCCGGCGCCGTGACCGAGGGGACCAAGACGCGGGTTGCGGTCGCCGACCGATCGCCCGGGCGGTCGCTGCCGGAGGGCGACCCCGCCGGCCTTCCCCCGCCACCCGACGACGACGTCGATGGCGGCGATGGCCTCGATGGCGAGGGCGTGCCCGTTCGTTTCATCTATTACACGTCCGGCACCACCGCCGAGCCGAAGGGCGCCCGCCACGGCGACCGGTCCCTGCGGGCGGCGTCGCTGGGCATGGCGCAGCGCCTGCACCTGGCCGATGACGACCGCTTCGCACTGGTGTTCCCATTCACGCACGTGGCCGGTGGCCTGTACATGTACGCAGCGATGGCCTATGGCTTCGCGCTGGTGCTCGACGAGGCGTTCGATCCCGGCACCACGCCCGACTTCCTGCGGCGCGAGCGGATCACGCAGGGCGGCGCCGGCACGTTCTTCCACCAGGTGTACGTCCAGGCCCAGCGGGCGCTGCCGGAGGGGCAGCAGCTCTTCCCGCACGTCCGCACGTTCCCGGGCGGGGGCGCCCCGAAGCCGCCGAGCCTCCACTACGACCTCAAGGCGGCGTTCGGCGTCGGGGTGGTCTCGGGCTACGGGCTGACCGAGGCCCCGGTCCTCACCATGAACGACGCCGGCGACGACGACCCGACGCTGGCAACCACCGAGGGCCGGGCGGTGGAGGGCACCCGCCTGCGCATCGTGCGCGCCGACGGGTCGGAGGCCGAGGCGGGGGAGGAGGGCGAGGTGCGCGCCCGGGGCCCGCAGGTCACGCTCGGCTACCTCGACCCTGCGCTCGATGCCGACGCCTTCGACGAGGACGGCTGGTTCCGGACCGGCGACCTGGGCCGGCTGGACGAGCGCGGCAACCTCACGATCACCGGGCGCCTGAAGGACGTGATCATCCGCAAGGGCGAGAACATCCCCGCCAAGGAGGTCGAGGACCTGCTGTTCACCCACCCCAAGGTCGCCGACGTGGCCGTGATCGGCCTGCGTGACGCAGAGCGCGGGGAGCGGGCGTGCGCTGTGGTCGTGCCCGCCGGGGGGCAGGAACCCCTGGGCCTCGAGGAGCTGAGGGCCCACCTGCTCGAGGCCGGGCTCATCACCCGCAAGCTGCCCGAACAGATCGAGGTGGTGGACGCGCTACCCCGGAACCCGTCGGGCAAGATCCTCAAGTTCGAGCTCCAGGCGCGGTTCCAGGACTGAGGTTTCGACGGTGGGGGGCTCCGGCGGGAGCCTCTGCCCCCCACACCCCCCGCCCGGTCGTCGCGGCGTCAACCGATCCGGGTGACGGGCGACGTGCCGCAGAGCGCGGCGAGCGTGCGCTTGAGCCCCGAGATCCCGGCGAGGGCACCGACCCGATGGCCGTTGATCAGCTCGCGCTGGCAGACGCCGTCGCCCTCCCACGCCTGGGCGCAGCCGACGGGGTCGACGTTCGCCAGCGCCAGGATCGCGCCGCTGCAGCCCATCGCCCGACCCTGGAGCAGCACCGAGGCGCTGCCGGTGTAGAGGCCGACGGGCAGCGCGTCGGCCTCCAGGGCGAGGCGCACCGGATCGCCGGTCGAGTCCTTGAGGCCGGCGATGGGCAGCTCGGGGAGCAGGTCGACCGGGATCCCCGGCAGCGACGCCGTGGGGAAGTGGTAGCCGAGGACGGGGACGTCGACGGCGCCGGCGACCGCGTCGTAGTAGCGACGGGGGTCGTCCACGCCGGGAGGCGACAGCGCCAGGAGGGCGTCGGCGCCGTCACCGGCTGCCCGCTGCGACAGCGCCACCGCCTGCCGGGTCGACGGCGCGCCGGTCCCCGCCAGCACCGGCACCCGATCGCCGACCGCGTCGCGCACGGCCACGAGCAGCGCCGAGCGTTCGTCGGGCTCGAGCGTGGCCGCTTCGCCGGTCGAACCGGCCACGACAACGCCGCGGACGCCCGCATCCACCAGCCCCGCGGCGTGCGCAGCCGTCGCCGGGGCGTCCAGGCCCGCATCCCGGTCGAAGAGGGTCACGAGCGCGACACCGATGCCCTCGAACGGAGCGACACGCGGCTGCATCGCGGTTGACCCTAAACCGCCGCGCCATGATCGGGCGCATGATCGACGTCGACGACTTCCTCTACTTCGTGGACGAGGCGCTCGAGGGGATGGTCAGGGTCGTGAGCGAGCTCGGCGACGAGCTCGCCAACCGCCGGCTCGACCTCCCGGGCGCCAACTCGCCCTACGCAGTGCTGTACCACTGCCTGGGGGTGATGGAGTACTGGGGCGGTGCGATCGTGGCGGGCCGCACCATCGAGCGTGACCGGGACGCGGAGTTCCGGGCGACGGGCGAGGTGGGCGACTTGGTCCGGCGGACCCGGCAGGCACGGCGCCAGCTCGATGCCGACCTCGCGGGCCTGGAGCCGTTCGCGCCGCCGCGGGGCGCCCCGGAGCGCGAGGACGCCGACCTGCCGCTGGCCCGCACGCAGGGCGGCGTCCTCATGCACGTCTACGAGGAGCTCGCGCAGCACCGGGGCCAGATGGAGGTCACCCGCGACGTGCTGCGGGCGGCGTGGGCCCGCCGCTCGGCCTGAGTTCTCAGCCGGGTGGCCACAGGGGCTCGGGCACCTCGAAGCCCACCGGCGTGCCCCAGCGGTTGCGGAAGGCGACCTTGTGCGCCTGGCGCCGGGGTGCCACGCCCCAGCGCCCGGTGGGATAGCCGAACGAGACGCAGCAGGCGTTGACCCAGCCCTCGTCGCCCGGCACGCCCAGGATCTCGAGCGATTCGGCGCCGTGGAAGTGGCCGAGCACCGTCGTGAGCGAGGTCCCCACGCCCTCGGCCCGCGCCGCCAGCATGGCGCTCCATACGGCCGGGTAGATCGAGCCACCGCTGGGGTCGAACTGGACGAACGCGAACAGGAACAGGGGCACGTCCTCGAAGTGGTCGGCGAGGTGCTGCGCCGAGCGGACGACCCTGGCCGTCTGGACGGCGGCGGGCGAGTCGGGCGCGGCCTCGATCGCGGCCAGCCGCTCGGCGTAGACCGTGTCCCAGAGCTGGCTGAGGCTGTCCCGGTACAGGGGTCCGAGCTTCGCCTTGACCTCGGGGTCGTCGACGAGCAGGAATCGCCAGAGCTGCGTGTTGCCGCCGCTGGGCGCCCGAACGGCGGCGTCGAGGATGCGCGCCTGTACGTCGATGGGGATGGGATCGGGCCGGACCCGGCGCATGGCGCGGGTGGTGTAGAGCGCTTCGTAGACGTCCATCCCCCTGGGTCTAGTCCCCTGGGTCCCGTGGCCGCTCGCAACGGCGCGCGGCGCGCCGCACATCCCGCCGCTCGCCGACTCACCGGCCGTAGACTGGCCCGTCCGCCCTGTGAGGCGATCCCGGAAGGAAACACCCCTCGTGAAGACCCGTGCCGACCTCCGCAACGTGGCCATCGTGGCCCACGTCGACCACGGCAAGACGACGCTCGTCGACCAGATGCTGTGGCAGTCGGGCGTCTTTCGGGACAACCAGGACGTGGGGGAGCGTGTCCTCGACTCGATGGACCTCGAGCGGGAGAAGGGCATCACGATCCTCGCCAAGAACACCGCCGTCTGGCACGGCGATGTGAAGATCAACATCGTCGACACGCCGGGTCACGCCGACTTCGGCGGCGAGGTCGAGCGGGGCCTGTCGATGGTCGACGGCGTGCTGCTGCTGGTCGACGCGTCGGAGGGCCCGCTGCCGCAGACGCGGTTCGTGCTGCGCAAGGCGCTGGCCGCCCGGCTGCCCGTGGTACTCGTGGTCAACAAGGTCGATCGGCCCGATGCCCGCATCGCAGACGTCGTGCACGAGGTCGAGGAGCTCTTCCTCGACCTCGACGCCGAGGTCGACCAGCTCGACTTCCCGATCGTGTATTGCGTGGCCCGCCAGGGCCGGGCGTCGTTCCACCGGCCCGCCGACGGGGCCGGCCTGCCCGAGGGGGACGGCCTGAAGCCCCTGCTCGACCTCTTGGTCGAGCACATCCCGGCGCCTGCGTACGACCCGGGCGCACCCCTCCAGGCGCTGGTCACCAACCTCGACGCCTCGCCCTACGTCGGTCGCCTGGCATTGTGCCGCATCCACGGAGGCACGCTGCGGAAGGGCCAGACGGTCGCGTGGTGCCGCACCGACGGCCGGGTCGAGCGCGCCAGGCTCACCGAGCTCTACGTGACCGAGGCGCTCGACCGCGTGCCGGCGCAGTCGGCGGGACCGGGGGAGATCGTGGCCGTGGCCGGCATCCCCGAGATCACGATCGGCGAGACGCTCGCCGACCCCGATGATCCCCGGCCGTTGCCCGTCATCACCATCGACGATCCCAGCCTCTCGATGACGGTGGGCACCAACACCTCGCCGCTGGCGGGCCGCGAGGGCAGCCAGCTCACGGCCCGGCTGGTCCGCAACCGGCTCGACCAGGAGCTGGTCGGCAACGTCAGCATCCGGGTGGTGCCGACCGAGCGGCCCGACACGTGGGAGGTCCAGGGTCGCGGCGAGCTGCAGCTGGCGGTGCTGGTCGAGATGATGCGGCGCGAGGGCTTCGAGCTGACCGTCGGGAAGCCGCAGGTGCTGACCCGCGAGGTGGACGGCGTGGTCCACGAGCCGGTCGATCGCGTGACCGTGGATGCGCCCGATGAGTACCTCGGCGTGGTCACCCAGTTGCTCGCCCTGCGCAAGGGTCGGACGGAGCAGATCGTCAACCACGGCGCGGGCTGGGTCCGCCTCGAGCACCTGGTGCCGGCGCGGGGCCTGGTCGGCTTCCGCACCGAGCTGATGACCGAGACCCGGGGCACTGCCCTGCTGCACCACGTGTTCGAGCGCATGGAACCGTGGGCTGGTGAGATCCGGCCCCGCCGCAGTGGGTCCTTGGTGGCCGACCGTTCGGGCACCACCACCGCGTTCTCGCTGCTCAACCTCCAGGAACGCGGCCAGCTGATGGTCGGGCCGGGCGTCGAGGTCTACGAGGGGATGGTCATCGGCGAGAACGCCCGCCCCGACGACATGGACGTCAACCCCACCAAGGAGAAGAAGCTCACCAACATGCGGTCGTCGACCGCCGAGAGCTTCGAGAAGCTGATCCCGGCGCGGTCGCTGTCGCTGGAGCAGGCGCTGGAACACATCGCCGACGACGAGTGCGTGGAGGTCACGCCCGACTCGGTCCGCCTCCGCAAGGTGACGCTCGACCAGGCGACCCGCGCCCGGGCGGCGAAGCGGGCGAGGAGCGGCTGAGCGACGTGAACTGGTTGTAGCTATGCGGTCATATGCCGAACGGCTACAACCAGTTCGCTTGTCTACTGGGGTTCGTCGTCCGGATCGTCGTCCGGGTCGGGCGGTGGCTTCGCCTGGCGCCGCTCCAGTTCCTCGGCTGTCTCCTCCAACTCCTCGTCCAGGCGTGCCAGCGCCTCGACCTCGGTCTCGCCGCGGCGGGCCTCGAGCACGATCGACGCGATGACCAGGGCGACCGAGGCGATCAGGAGCGGGATGCGGTTGTCGCCGATCCAGCCGACGAGGTCGTCGAGCGGCGACTGGAACGTCTCGCCGACCAGCCGGATCAGCCACAGTCGCGTGATGGTCCCGGCGATGTTGACGGCGAAGAACGCCCGCAGGGGCATCCCGGCGGCCCCTGCGAACAGGCAGATGTAGTTGTTGGGGGCGATGAAGATCAGCGGGTACGCGGCCTTGCCGAACCACTGCTCGATCTGGCGAAGCAACTGCCCCCACGTCTTGGTCCGCCGCTCCATCCAGGTGACGGCTGCGTCGCCGTACCAGTAACCGAGCAAGAAGAACAGCGGGTCGCTCACCAGCAGGCGGGCGGTCCCGATGCCGTAGTACGTCCACGGGTCGAGCGAGTTGGTGACCAACGCCAGGTTGCGGTTCCGGGCGTTGAGGGCGATCAGCCAGGCCGGGTGGGTGTCCACCAGTGTCGGGGCCAGGGCGTCGCCGATGTAGTTCATCACCACCAACGCCGCCAGTGGCACGGCGATGGCGGTGACCTGTCGCCGCGAGGGGCGGCGGCGAACGACCGCGGCGGGAAGGGGTCGGGGTGCCTCGGCCATGACCGCCCCGAGAGTACGCGGCTCCCGCCCGAGCGTGGACCCCGACCGGACCGGGCCCCGACCGGAGTTCGGTGTCAGGGCGCGGCCTAGGCTCCGTGTCCACCACCGATCACGAGGGGGATCGCCCGATGCAGGGGCTGATGCAGGACCTTCCGCTCACGCTGACCCACTTCCACACGCGGGCAGAGAGCCTGTTCTTCGACAAGCAGGTGGTGACGGTCACGGCGTCGGGAGCCAAGGGGCGCCTCACGTACGGCGACTGGGCGGATCGCACGCGCCGCCTCGGTGGCGTGCTCGACGGGCTCGGCATCAGCGCCGACGGCCGGGTCGCCACGTTCGGCTGGAACACGTCCCGGCATCTCGAGCTCTACTTCGCAGCTCCCTGCACCAACCGCGTGCTCCACGCGCTGAACATCCGGCTGTTCCCGGACCAGCTGACGTACGTGGCCAACCACGCCGAGGACGAGGTGGTCTTCGTCGACCGCACCCTCGCCAAGCTGGTCTGGCCGTTGCTCGACAGCTTCAAGACCGTACGCCACCTGGTGGTCATGGACGACGGCGCGGGCGAGGTCCCTGACGCCCCGGCGGGCAAGGAGGTCCACGACTACGAGGACCTGATCGCCGCCGCCAATCCCGTCGACTTCCACGTCTCGGACGAGAACCAGGCGGCCTCGATGTGCTACACGAGCGGCACCACCGGCAACCCCAAGGGCGTCGTGTACTCGCACCGCTCGACGTTCCTGCACACGTACGGCGTGCTCACGTCGGGCGGGCTGGGCCCCGTCGAGGAGGACCGCGTCCTGCCGGTCGTCCCCATGTTCCACGCCAACGCCTGGGGCCTGGCGCACGCCGCCGTGGCCTGCGGTGCCGACCTGATCATGCCGGGCCCCGACCTGTCGCCCAAGGGCCTGGCCGAGCTCATCGAGTCCGAGCGCGTCACGCTGGCCGCGGGTGTGCCCACGATCTGGATGGGCGTCCTGCCCGAGCTCAAGGGACGCGACGTGTCGAGCCTGCGCGCCATACCCTGCGGCGGGTCGGCGGTGCCGCGATCGCTGTCCGAGGCCTACCGCGAGCAGGTCGGGTTGCCGATCACACAGGCGTGGGGGATGACCGAGACATCCCCGGTGGCGTCGTCGGGCCACATCAAGTCCACGCTCGATGCCACGCTCGACGACGACGGCCGCGCCGAGCTGCGGACCACGGTGGGCCAGCCGCTGGTCGGCCTCGAGGCCCGGATCGTCGACCTCGGCACCAACGAGGAGCAGCCCTGGGACGGCGAGTCGTCGGGCGAGCTGCAGGTGCGGGGACCGTGGGTCATCGCCAGCTACTACAACGACCCGCGCTCGCCCGACTCGTTCACCGAGGACGGCTGGCTCAAGACGGGCGACGTCGCCACCATCGACCGCCACGGCTACATCCAGCTGCGCGACCGCACCAAGGACGTGATCAAGTCGGGCGGCGAATGGGTCAGCTCGGTCGAGCTCGAGAACGAGATCATGGCCCATCCCCTGGTCGCCGAGGCCGCCGTCATCGCGATCGCGCACCCGCGCTGGAGCGAGCGCCCGCTGGCCTGCGTCGTCCCCAAGCCCGGCGAGACCGTGACCAAGGAGGACATCATCGAGTTCCTCAGGCCCCGCGTGGCGAAGTGGTGGTTGCCGGACGACGTGGTGTTCATCGACGAGGTGCCGAAGACGTCGGTCGGCAAGTTCTCCAAGAAGGAGCTGCGCGACCGCTTCCGGGACTACCGCCTTCCCACCGAACCTGGCTGAACCCCAGCCCGCACGGGTCTAGCCACGAGCGTCACGGCGTGCCTGACGGCGTGCGCCTTGCGCCAGGGACGAGGCGTCACGCTTGAGACGTGCCGGCGAGCGGCCCGGCGGGCGATCGGGGATCGGTGGTGGAGGGCTGTCCTTGGCCCGTTCGGCCCGGTCGGGCCCACTGCCGCCTGTGCGAGCAGCTGCGAGACGAGCAGCTCGGAGTTCGGCCGCGCTGTGGCGGGCGGCCTTGGCGAGCGCGGTGCTGACCCGGGCAAGCGCGGCCTCGAAGACCTCGGCCTTGTCCCGAGCACGTTGGTTTCGTGAGTAGGCCGCGCCCCGAGCTGCGGCTTGTGACACCCGAGCGCTGGCTTGGCGCCGGTACTGGCCAACATGCTTCTTGCGAACACGACGAACACGTGTGTGCAGCTCGAGGAGCTCGTCCTCGTCGAGGCCGGCAAGAGTGGACGGCTCGGTGTCGCGGAGGATTGCCAGCTCTGCGTCGGTCATGCCCTGTACTTGCGGTGTCATCTGTTACCTGCCTTCGCGAGCAGTCGCCGGACTTGACAGACGTACTACACCCTGCGGGCGCAGCGGAGTTGGGGCCGCAATAGCGGTCGAACCGGGGAGCCGCCGCTCGCTTCGCTCTCGCTAATGGCCGGCGGCGAGGGGCGGTGCAGGGCCGCGGGCGCCGGCTGCGGGCCGGGCTGCAGCCGGAGGAACCCGCCTGTCCTCCGGCTGCCCCACCGCTGCCCGGGCCGCGCCCTAGATGCCGGGGTCCCAGCGCGGCTGTCTGGGCAACGCTACGGGCCGGGGGGCCGGCGCGGATCCGTAGCCCATACGTATTCGTTGCCGAATCATCTGGGTAGCCTCTGTGGCCGTGGTCACACGTTGGCCGCTGGTGGGGCGGGCCGAAGAGCTGGCGGAGCTGGAGCGTCTGATGGCTCCGGGCGGGGGACCGGGTGGCGCGGTCCTGTTCGGAGACGCGGGGGTGGGCAAGACACGACTGGTCGCCGAGGTCGTCGACGCCCACCGGGGCGACGGGATCGGGGTCGAGTGGGTGCGGGCGACCGAGGCGGCGAAGAACATCCCGTTCGGATCGTTCGCCCACCTCCTCGCCCCGGTCGACGAGGCCCACCACCCCGACGACCTGCTCCACCTGGCGCTGGCCGGCCTCGGCGAGCGGTCCGGTGACGCCGGGCTCCTGCTCGCGGTCGACGATGCCCACCTGCTCGACGAGTCGTCCGTGGCGCTCCTGCATCTTGCGGTGACCCAGTCGAAGGTGCGGGTGCTGGCGAGCGTCCGCACGGCCGAGCCCCTGCCGCCGGGGCTGGTCGGGCTGTGGAAGGACGAGCTGCTGGTGCGCCTCGACGTCGCCCCGCTGACCCGCGACGCCACCGAGCAGCTGGTCCTGGCGATGGTCGACGGGGCGATCGGCGCGGGGCCGGCGCCGCCCCGGAACCGGAAGCGGCGGCCGGGCGAGGGCGTCCCCGCGTCGCTGCAGGACCGGATCTGGCGGCTCAGCCGCGGCAACCCGCTGTTCGTCCGAGAGCTCGTCACCGCCGCCGTCGAGCGCCGGCATGGGGGCGGCGGCGGCCGGATCCTGCTGCCCGCGGAGGGACCGCGGGAACGGCTGCGGGAGCTCGTCGAGGAGCGGCTCCGCCTCCTCGAGCCCGGCTGGCGCCGGGCGCTGGAGACGGTCGCAGTCGGCGAGCAGGTGCCGCTCGAGGCGGTCGAGCGCCTCGCGGACCCGGCCGACCTCGAGGCGCTCGAGCGTCGGGGGCTGGTGGAGGTCGTGAGCGCGGGACAGTCCAGCACGGTGCAGGTGGCGCACCCGCTGTACGGCGAGGTCCTGGCCGGCTCCCTGCCGAGCCTCCGGCGCCGGGCGGTCATCCGCGACCTGATCGGTGCGGTCGAGGATCTCGATCAGTTCGACCGGCTGCGCCTGGCGACCTGGAGGCTCGAGTCGGGGCTGCCCGGCGAGGCCGAGCAGCTCCTGCCGCTGGCGCGCGAGGCCCTGGGGCGGCTGGACCACCGCCTGGCGGAGCGCCTCGCACGGGCGGCCGGCGGCACCAGCCGGGCCGACGCCGGCCTTGTCCTCGCCGAGGCCCTGTCGGGGCAGGGTCGGATCGACGACGCCGAGGCGGCGCTCGCGGCGGTCCGCCCCACCAACCCCGAGGCCGTCGCCCGGGTGGCGATCGCCCGGGCGAGCGAGCTGTTCCTGCACCTGGACAGGTCCGCCGAGGCGTTCGACGTCCTGCAGGCGGCCGATCGCGAGCTCGCGGGCCATCCCGCGTGGCAGGCCGACTGCCGGTCGCTCCTGGCGCAGATGCTCATGTTCTCGCTCCGGCTGCCGGAAGCCGCGACCATCGCCGACCAGCTGCTCGCCGACGAGGCGGCGCCCGAGACCGCGCGGGTGCGGGCCGCGACGGTCGCGGTCACCGTCAGGGGGGCGGAAGGCCGCCTGGACGCGGGCTTCGCCCTGCTCGACGACGACCTCCATGCGTCCGCGCGACGCCACCGCCGAGACGTGCCGTTCGGCGACATCCAGCTGCGGATGGCCCGGTTCCAGGGCCTCTACTGGGCGGGGCGGTTCCACGAGCTCGACGCCTACACCGCCGACAATCTCGGGCTCGAGCTGGACCAGCCGCCACCCTCGTTGCGGGGGATCCTGGCGGGCTTCCGCGGCGGTGCGCTGCTCGCCCGCGGCCACGCGACGGCGGCGCTGGCAGAGCTGCAGCGGTCCTCGCGCATGCTGGCCGAGTCCGACTGGTTCGGGCAGCGGCCGCTGGCCGAGGCGATCCGGACGCGGGCGGCCGTGTTCGCCGGCGACCTCGAGGTGGCCGAGGAGGCGATACGGGCCGCCGACCTCGCCTATGCCGCCGACACGCGCCGCGGGGCGCGCACGTTGCCGTACATCGAGCTCTCGCGTGCCTGGCTGCTCGCCGCCCGGGGCGACGTCGCGGAGGCGGCCTCGCGCTGCCTCGCGCTGGCGACGGCGATGGAGCACATGGTGAAGCCGCTGGCCGTCGAGGTCCTGCACGCTGCGGTCCGGCTCGGGAGCGCCGTGGAGGCGCTGGAGGCGATGGAGCGCATCGCTGCCGCCGTCGACGGCCCGTACGCCGCCGTCGCGGCGCGCCACGCCCGTGCCCTGGCGCAGCGCGACGGGGCCCTCCTCGCCGGCGTGGCCGATGAGTTCGAGGAGCTCGGGGCCGACCTACTGGCGGCGGAGGCCCAGCGGGCGGCGGAGAACGCCCATCGCCGCGAGGGCCGCGGGGCCTCGGCGTCGGTTGCGGCGCGCCGGGTGGGCGACCTCCTCCGACGGTGCGGCGCGCCCCGGTCTCCCGCCCTCGAGCTGCCGCTGCCGATGGGTGAGGAGCTGACGGACCGGGAGCGCCAGGTGGCGCTGTTGGCGGCCCAAGGCCGCACCAGCCCCCAGATTGCCGATGCGCTCTACCTGTCGGTCAGGACCGTCGACACCCACCTGTCCCGGGTGTACCGCAAGCTGATGGTCGACGGCCGGCACGAGCTTGCCGACGCACTCGGCATCGCGGACGGGACCGCGCGGGACGGTACGTAGCCGCTACGGACGCCGGACGGTGCCCGCCGCCCTTATGGTGCGAGCGTGGGCGAGCGTGAGACCAGTTGGCGCATCGCCGTCGGGGCCGGTACCCCCGCCGGCCCCGACACAGTCGCGGGCGAGGAAGAGGCGCCGGCCGCCGAGGTCCTGCAGGCGGTGGCCGACTTCGTCGACGACCTGGTCGAGGATCCCGCCGGCGACGACTTACCCTGAGGGGGTGGCGAACGCCAGGTTCCTCCTGCGGCCGCGGTGGCTGCTGTCGCACCTGTTCGTGGTCCTGCTCGTGGTGACGATGGTGAACCTGGGCTTCTGGCAGCTACGGCGGCTGGACGAGAAGCGGGACCGCAACGCGCTCATCGAGGCGCGGGGAGACGAGCCGGTGACGCCCGTCGGTGAGTTGCTCGACCCGGGTGACGACCACGCAACGGTCGACTCCGTCCGCTTTCGATCGGTCACCGCCACCGGGACGTATGACGACGACGCCACCGTGGTCGTCCGCAACCGAACGCAGGACGGCATCGCCGGTGCCTGGTTGGTGACGCCCCTGGTGTTGGAGCGCGGTGAGCGCGTGGGCGTGATCCGGGGTTTCGTGGGCCTGGACTCCGACGGCTCGGCGGTCGACGCCCCGCCCCCCGAAGGAGAGGTGACCGTGACGGGACTGGTGGCCGATCCCGACGGGCTCGACGGCACCGCGCCCCGCGACATCGCACCGCTCCTGGCCTCCGGGAGCGGCATCCTGCCGGCGCTCGTGCGGGCCGACACGTCCGATCCGCCCGAACCCAACGCCGCCGATCCCACCCAGCCGGCGCCGGCGTCGATCCTGCCGGTCCCGCCGCCCGAACTTTCCGAGGGCCCCCACCTCGGCTACGCGGTCCAGTGGTTCATCTTCTCCGCCATCGCAATCATCGGCTACCCGGTGGTCCTGCTGCGGGTGGTGAGGCGGCGGGGCAAGGAGGTCGACGACCGCGACGACCTCGATCGCGAGCTCGACGAGCTCCTGCGCCACGGCGGCTGACCGCAGCCCGATGGCCGGCGATGGGCGGGGCTACGCTCGCCCGCGGTGGACGGCGTGCACGACATGGGGGGAATGCACGGGTTCGGGCCGGTGACCCGCGACCCGAGCGACCGGTCGCTCGACGAGCCCCCGTTCCACGAGCCCTGGGAGGCCCGCACGTTCGGCCTGGTGGTCGCGACGTCGGCCAAGGGACTCCGGACCGGCTCCACCCGACCGTCGATCGAGAGGATCGATCCGGCCGTCTACCTGGCGTCCAGCTACTACGCGCGCTGGGCCCGTGGGATCGAGGCCGCCATCGTCGCCGGCGGCAGCCTCACGTCGGAGGAGATCGACCTCCGGGCGGCAACGGCGGGCGGCGGGCCGACTCGTTCCAACGCCACCGACCCAGAGTTGGTGGCGGCGATCAGGGGCTTCCTCAACCGGCCGGCGCCCACGTCCGGCGAGCCGGTGGCCGCAGCGTTCGGCGTGGGCGACAGGGTGACGGTGCGCCGCATGGCGTCCACCGGTCACCACCGCTGTCCCCGCTACGTGAGGGGAGTGACGGGCACGGTCGAGCGGATCAACGGCGGGTGGCCCCACCCGGATGCCGACACGTCCGAGGCCGTCTACCGGGTGCGCTTCGACATGCGCGACCTGTGGGGCGACGACGCCGAGCCCGGCTTCCTGTACATCGACCTGTGGGAGCGCTACCTGTCGTGAGCGACGATCACGAGACCGATCGGGCGGGCGATCAGTCCATCGCGCGGCGGGTCACCGCCATCGAGTCGCTGCTGGTGGAGAAGGGGCTGATCACGTCCGACGTCGTCGACGCCGTGGTCGAGACCTACGAGCGCGACGTGGGGCCGCTCAATGGGGCCAAGGTCGTGGCCCGAGCCTGGGTCGACCCCGACTACCGCGGGCGGCTCCTCGACGACGGCACGCAGGCCATCGGCGAGCTGGGTTTCGGCGGCGCCGAGGGCGAGCACCTGGTCGTGGTGGAGAACACGCCGGCGGTGCACAACGTCGTGGTCTGCACGCTGTGTTCGTGCTACCCGTGGCCCGTGCTGGGACTGCCACCCCGCTGGTACAAGAGCTTCGCGTACCGGTCCCGCATGGTGCGCGAGCCCCGGGCGGTCCTCGCCGAGTTCGGCACCGAGCTCGCGGACGACGTCGAGGTGCGCGTCTGGGACTCGAGCGCCGACGTCCGCTACCTGGTGTTGCCGTTGCGACCGGACGGCACCGACGGCCTGGCCGAGGACGGGCTGGTGCCGCTGGTGACCCGCGACCACATGATCGGCGTGGTCAGGTGAGCTCGCCCGGCCGATGGCGCGACCCGGCCTCGCGGTACCCTGCGCGCCATGGCGCCCCGGTCGGACCCCCGCCTGCTCGTGCTGCACGGGCTCCGGATCAAGGGCCAGGCCACCGCCGCCGTGATCGCCGAGTCGGTGGGGCTCGCCGGCGCCGATGTGGAGGCGTGGCTGGAGCGGCTGGCGGCCGACGGCCTGGTCGTGCACCGCGAGGCTCCGCCGGCGTGGTCGCTCACGCCGGCGGGACGGGCCGAGCACACCCGGCTGGTGGGACAGGAGATCGATGCCGCCGGTGTCCGGCCGGCGATCGAGGGGGCTTACGAGCGCTTCAGGGCGCTCAACGCGGGCGTGCTTGATGCCTGTAGCCGGTGGCAGGTGCGCGAGATCGCCGGCGTGGCGGTGCGCAACGACCACCGGGACCACGACTACGACGCCCGGGTGGTGGCCGACCTGGCGACGCTGCACGACCGCGTCGAGCCACTGGTCGACGACCTGGCCGGGACGCTCGACCGCTACCGGCCCTACGGGGACCAGCTCTCCCGGGCGGTGGCAAGGGTCGAGGCGGGCGAGGGCGACTGGTTCACCAGGCCACGGCTGGCGAGCTATCACACCGTCTGGTTCGAGCTCCACGAGGACCTGTTGACGACCCTGGGGCTCGATCGCACGGCCGAGGCCGACGACGCAGAAGACGTAGCAGACGCAGCACACAGCGTCCGAGGGAAGGGAGTCTCGTGATGGGAAGTGCTCGGTTCGGCAAGGTCCTCACGGCGATGGCGACCCCGTTCGCAGCCGACGGGTCGCTGGACACCGACGGTGCGTCGTCGCTGGCCCGCTGGTTGGTGGACCACGGCAGCGACGGGCTGGTGCTCGCGGGCACGACCGGGGAGGCTCCCACGCTCAGCGACGACGAGAAGGTGGCGCTCTGGGAGGCCGTGCGATCCGCCGTCGACGTGCCGCTGCTGGCCGGGGCCGGGTCGAACGACACGCGGCACAGCGTCGAGCTGGCCCGCCGGGCCGCGGCGACTCGGGTGGACGGGCTGCTGATCGTGACGCCGTACTACAACCGGCCCCCGCCCGCCGGCATCGAGGCCCACTTCCGCGCGGTCGCCGACGCCACCGAGCTGCCCGTCGTCCTGTACGACGTCCCGTCGCGCACCGGGCGGCGTATCCCCACCGACGTGCTGATCCGGCTGGCCCGCGAGGTGGCCACGGTCGTCGGCGTGAAGGACGCCGTCGGCGACCCCGGGACCACGGCCCAGGTGATCGCGGAGGCGGGCGACGACTTCGACGTCTACTCGGGCGACGACGCGATCACCCTGGCCCTGCTGGGCGTGGGCGCCGTCGGCGTGATCGGCGTCGCGACCCACTGGGCCGGCGACGTCTTCGCCGAGATGATCGCCGCCTTCGACAAGGGCGACGTGACCACCGCCCGGCAGCTGAACGCCCGCCTGGCGCCGTCCTACGCCGTCGAGGTGGGGCCCAACTGGGTGCAGACGACGGCCGCCAAGGCGGCCCTTGCCGAGCTGGGCGTCCACGACGGTCCCCTGCGGCTGCCGCTGCCGCCGGTCAGCGCCGAGGCCCGCGACGCGATCCGCAGGGTCTTGACGGAGCTCGGGCTTCCCTGACCGATTCCTGCGGCAGGTTTCCGGTGCGGCACCGCGACCGGTAGGTTCCCGGCATCATGAGCGAGCGTCCCGGCGGGCGAGAGAGCGAGCGAGGCCCGAGCGGCCCGGCCGAAGGCCAAGAGCGGGGAGCAAGGTCGGATCCGATTCGCATCACCTTCCTCGGCGGCCTCGGCGAGATCGGGCGGA
>Ga0081455_10002043_pt1 | contig 24122 bp, 11 predicted proteins | sample TabmetS3T2R1_FD_70207 | JGI IMG/M metagenome (GOLD analysis project Ga0081455, IMG submission 70207) | Tabebuia heterophylla rhizosphere microbial communities from the University of Puerto Rico - S3T2R1 | ecosystem: Host-associated > Plants > Roots > Rhizosphere ...
ATCCGCGCCCGCGGGGGCGAATACGGCGCGTCAACTGGACGCCCTCGCCGCACCGGCTGGTTCGACGCCGTGGTCGCGCGCTACGCCGTGATGATCAACGGACTGGACGCGCTGGCGCTGACCAAGCTCGACGTGCTCGACGACCTGGACGAGATCAAAATCTGCGTCGGCTATAGAATCGACGGCCGGGAGACTGATCAGGTCCCCTACGACGCCAACCAGATGGCGGAGGCCGAGCCGGTCTACGAAGTAATGCCGGGGTGGAGAGAGAAGACCGTAGGCCTGTCGAAGTTTGAAGACCTGCCGGAGAAAGCGCGCAAGTACATCGCGAGGCTGGCCGAGTTGTCCGGCGCGCCCTTCGCTTTCATCTCGACCGGCGCCGAACGCAACGAAACAATTATCGAGAGAGAGGTGCTGAGCGGTTGCGGTTTGGAGGTCGCCTGATGTGAGGCGCCTGCGCCGGCTTGATGATCGCTTCCCTGGACAACGCGCTCGCGCCAAATTAGGATGAGGCCCCTTTGCCGATCCGCCCCGCGCGCTGACATTTCAGGAGGAGATAAGCAATGCCGAGAATAATAGGAGAATCCCGCCATAACCTGAGAATAACTGGCGCGGCAAAATACTGCCCTAGGCGCATACTCGCCGTGGCGTTACTTGCGGCTATGGCGCTGCCGGGGTTTTCCGCAAAAACGAACAACCCGCAAAGCAAAAACAGGAAAACGACGTCGGCTCGTTTGGAAGCGAAGCAGATCGCTCAGAGAGTGATCCCGAGTGTCGTTCTTGTAACGGTTGAATGCCGAGATGGCCGCACGGCGTCTTCCGGAAGCGGATTCTTCGTCAGCGATAGACTCGTTGCGACAAACAGGCATGTCGTCGAGTGCGGCGACCGGGGTAATATAAAATTCGCCGGGCAGAATACAACACATCAGATTGTCGCGCGATGGTTCCATCCTGACGATTCGCTGGATTTGGCTCTGCTCAAAGTGGAAGGCGCCGGCAAACCATCGTTGTCTTTGAGTGATGGTCGAAATGTCTCGATCGCATCTAAAGTTTATGCCGCCGGTAACCCGAAAGGTCTGGAAGGAACATTTTCTGATGGGATTGTCAGCAGTATCAGACAAAGTGAAAAGCTGATCCAACACACAGCCCCGATCTCTCCGGGCAGCTCCGGAGGTCCGCTGCTTGATGAATATGGAAAGGTAATTGGGATCAACACGTTCATTGTGCGTGAAGGACAGAACTTGAATTTTGCCATCCCCGCCCAGTATTTGAAAACATTTCTGGAATTGGTAAGCGGCGGGAAAATTCTCGCCGAAAAACTGATCGATAATCCGGGCGATCGGGACACGACAGTGGGAGGATCGGCGTCGAAGACAATAGAGCAGACGCCTCCCAAATCCACAAGCCCGAACCCCTCCTCCCCCTCAAAACGCGCCCTCAGCGGCCAGGAGCTTGCCGTCGCCCGAAAAGCGGTCGATTCCCTACGCAAATTGAGAGACGGATGGTTTAATGCTGATCCGGAACTTGTACTGGACGGCGGCGCCATAATTCCTGAGTGGAAGTTGGATAAGCGGAATTACGAGCTATTTATGCTTGAGGCTCAGGATGCCCTCAACAGCGCATTGAAAACCGTGAGCGATAATGTCGTCAGGGATGGACTCCGTTCGGCGATGGAGATATACCTCGATTTGGAGGAAATCCACAAAACATTTGCGAGATATTCCATCATCGGCGACCTTGCAAAGGTCTCTGACGTCTATCCATACGTGAAAAAGTATTCGTTACCGTACAAGACTAATCAAATACATATCGGCATAGTCTGCGCGGTTCTCTTACCTATCGGGCGCGAGCGTATAAATCAACTCATATCCATGCTGGGAGGAAGGCCGGAGCCCACGCCGGTCAATGCGTCTCATGTTGAACTGAAGTTCTGGAGACAGGTTAGGCGCAGCGGGAAACCTGAGGATTATGAAGGTTATTTGGCGAAATATCCGGAAGGGGAATTCGCTGATGAGGCCAGGACAAAGACCAACGAGGGAGAGAAGATCAGGCAAGAACTAGCGGCGATAGTGGATCGAGTAATCGGGGCCGCCAGAAAAGGAGATAAAGCCACTCTTGATCTCTTGCTCGACGATGAGTGCGTCGGGAGGGGAGAGGGAAAGGTATGGAAAAAAGCGGAGACTTTGGATAACACCAGAATTGACGCCCTGGTTAAGTCCTACCGTATTGGGGCAAAGGACCTGGAATTTAGAGACGGGGAGCCGGTTATCTCCTGCTCGGTGCTGTATGAGGGGTTTGATCAGAGAGTCGTCAGTTACATGAACGTGTTTAGGTTTAGCAGACAGCAAAATCAATGGAAGGTTATCAGGTGGGAATGGTGGAAAGGATAAGACCGGCGTCATCGTCACGGCTGGGAATTCCTTCAACCATCGCCGTCCTGGAAATCAACCTGCCGAGCCGCATTGCCCTACGGCAGGCTCTAATCGGAGAGGGCTTATTTCCTCCTGTGGTCGCAGAGAAGCTATCAGCGCCGAACCGTAGAAATCCCAAGCGAACTCCCGGGGGCTTCAAGCGGTGATATCATCAAAAGAACTGAATAGAATGACGAACGAGCAATTGCTCGATCTGCGTTTGTGCGACCTGCCGCTGAGGATCACGGGCACGTCTCTGGAGGGGATTGTGTCGCGGCTTTACGAAGAGCTGGATGCGCGCGGTCTGCGCTTCAAACCCCACGTCTGGCTTTCCGAAGATTGGTTCACGCCCGACAGAGTCTCGGGCTTTGCTATCCCTTTCTATCTCGCCCATCCGCGATTAATCAAGCTCGAACGCCGGCAGATGCTCCAGGTCGAGGGCGGCTCCGAGAATGAATGTCTGCGCATTATGCGGCACGAAACGGGCCACGCCATAGACAACGCCTATCTCTTACACCGCCGCCGGCGCTACCGCGAGGTTTTCGGCCCGTTCACGCGCCCTTACCCCGACTGGTACAAACCCGAGCCTAACAGCCGCGATTACGTGGTATACCTTCCCGGCTGGTACGCGCAGGCGCACCCCGCTGAAGACTTCGCGGAGACTTTCGCCGTTTGGATGGCGCCGGGGTCGCGCTGGAGAAGGCGGTACGAAGGGTGGCGCGCGGTGCGAAAGCTGGAATACGTACACGAAATCATGCGGGAGATTTCCGGGAAAGTCCCCCACAACAAATCGCGCGCGCATGTCGAGCGGTTGCGCGACAACAAGATGACCCTGCGCGAGTACTACGAGAAGAAGCGGCGGCATTATGACTTCCAGTGGCCGCCCGATTACGACCTAGACCTGCTGCGCATTTTCTCATCCGACCCCCGCCATAAATCCTCTCCCACAGCGGGCAGTTTCTTGCGCCGCCACCGCCGCGAATTTTGTAGCGAGGTCGCGGAAGGCACTGGCGTTCACAGCTACGCCATCGATCAGATGTTCGCTGCAATGATTAATCGTTGCCGCGATCTTAATCTTCGACTCAGCCTTACGGAGAAACATGCGAGGCAAAAAGTGCTAGTATTATTGACTGTTCAAACTATGAACGGGATACATACCGGCTATCATAGAATTGCGTTGTGAGCCGAAAAACTAAAAGAAAATTGCGCGTCGTTGTGCTGATGCGCGAAGATCTGATCCCGCCGGAAACGCTCGACGGTGTAGAGAGCAAGGAGAAGGAAGAGTGGCGGACGGAGTATGACGTTGTCTCCACACTTCGTGACATGGGGCATGAGGTCTGGCCGGTCGGAGTGCGTGGCGAACTAGGCGTGATCCGCGAGGCCATCGAGCAGCGTCAACCGCACGTGGCCTTCAACCTGCTCGAAGAGTTCGACGGCTATCCGCATTTCGACCAGCACGTGGTCAGTTTCCTGGAGTTGATGAAGCAGAAATACACCGGCTGCAACCCGCGCGGGCTGACGCTTGCTCGCGACAAGGCCCTGACCAATAAGATTCTGACATACCATCGCATATACACGCCGCGCTTCGCCGTCTTCCCCCCGAACCGAAAAGTGGAGCCTTCCAAGAGGCTGAGATATCCGCTGATTGTTAAGTCGGTGAGCGACGAAGGCTCGGTCGGCATAGCGCAGGCTTCGGTCGTCCGCGACGACGAGAAACTCAAGGAGCGCGTCGAATTCATCCACCGGCAGAACCTGACGTCGGCGATCGTCGAAGAGTTCATCGAGGGGCGCGAAATTTACGTCGGCGTCATCGGGAACCAGAATCTGCAGGCGTACACGCCCTGGGAGCTAGTCATAAAGAACTTGCCCAACGGCGCGTCTGCCATCGCTACCGGAAAAGTAAAATGGGACGTGGAGTACCAAAAGAAGATAGGCGTTGAAACAATGCCGGCGCAGTTGGAGCCGAAGGGCAAAAATGAATTCGAGCGGTTGTCAAAACGCATCTACCGCACACTCGGCTTGAGCGGATATGCGAGGATTGATTACCGGCTGACCGAGGGCGGCCGAATTTACGCGATCGAAGTGAATCCCAACCCTCAGATAGCGCACAACGAAGACTTCGCCGATTCGGCGGAACATAGCTGCGTGGATTATAAGGCCTTGTTGCAGAAGATTATGACGTTGGGGATGAGTTATGACCCTGTCAGCAGATGGTAGGTTATAATCGCCGACGAGTCGAGACATAACTTTGAACCCGATCACAACCGACAAGCCATGCAACAGGTAATCGCATTCGCGCTCACCGGTCTGGTCTTCCTGACCGGCCCGCTGTGGCCGCGACAAGTTCAACAACCAATAAGCCCTGATGATGCGCGTAAAAACGATTTTCGGCTCGCGCTTGACCGAGGCGCGGCGCATCTTCAGCGGGGAGAAAAAGAACTGGCGCTGAAAGAGTTGAAGAGGGCGGTCGCGCTCGACCCGCAATCCGCCGCCGCGCATCAGCTTCTCGGACAGGCTTACCTGTCACAAGGCTCGTATGAATTGCTCAGCGAAGCGCGGGCCGAATTCGTCCAGGCCATTGCCCTCGATCCGAATCTGATCTGGGCCAGATTCTACCTGGCCCGCATCTACCTGGACCTGAATCAGCCCCGGAAGGCCAAAGAACAGTTGGAAGCCGCTTCGACTATTCGCCCGAACGTCCCTCACCTGCTTTCATTGTTGGGTGAGGCGCATCGCCAACTCGGCGGCCCCGATCTGGCCATTGATCTGAACAGGAAGGCCCTGGCCGCCGATACGTCATTTTTTATCGCCCATTACTATCTGGGGCTCGCCTACCTCGATTTGAAAAACGATGACGAGGCGATCCGCGAATTGGAGGAGGCGGCGAAGCCCGATTATCCGGCGGCGGAGATCTACTTGACGCTCGGGAAGGTCTATCTTCGAAAGGACCAGGTGGAACGGGCCGTCAATCTCTTCCAAAAAGCGGTAACTGTCGCGCCCTCGCTGCCTGAAGGTCACTTGCGATTGGCTCAGGCATACCGCCTGAAGAAACAACCGGAGCAGGCGCTGAAAGAGCTGTCTCTGGCCACCCCGGAAGGACAACGCCTTTTGAGCAACGCGTATTATCAACAATTACAAGCCGAGGTCTTCTTCGAACGCGGCCTTGTCCTTCAAGAGAAGGGAGAGTTCGCGCAGGCCGTTGAGGCCTACATGAATGCGCTGGAACTAAACCCCAATCACGGCCCGACGCACCGCCAGTTGGCCGAGGCCTTATTGCGGCAGGGGCAATACGCGCGCGCGGCGGAACACGCGGCAAAAGCGGAAGAGTTGAAATCGCCGGTTGATCCCTCTCTGCTCGAAAAAATCAAAGTGAGACAGAGACAATAAGTGTTGCGAGCTTTGCGTCTTTGCGAGAATACGCGCCGTGAAATTTTGCCACCGTGCGGAGTCTCGAGTTCTGTGAGCCTTTGGCGAGGTGGCGTAGGTTAAGCGTTAGCCAAGTGAGTCAATTCATTGAAGGCGCACTTTATTTCTTCTTTGACCCTTTAGTCGTTTTGGCCGACTTCTTCTTTGATCCCTTACTTGAGTGATCTACTAATTCAAGCTTCTTCGGTGTACGAGTAAGCTTCTTTCCTTTCACATGATCCTTTGTCGGTAAATGATAAAATGCTCTTTTTTCATCCTTGTAGAGGAGAGATGGGACCAATACGGCATATTTTATCCCGGAATACCCACCATCACCATTAGATACATCCGCAATAATTACCTCTCCAACCTCAAAACAAGGACGTCCTTTTGGACCAGGGTTTGATTTCAACCAATCACGATGCTCTTTCCGAGTGTTGAACCTGTCTCCCTGACAAAGGGCTACAATCCAATCTCCCGCCCCAACGTCAACATATTTTCCGAGAATTTCATGTAGTTGATTTACAGTCATTTCAATGGACTCCTTTCGAGATTTAAAGACGGGATTGTGTAGACTTTGGACGCACACAGATTCTACGCCGCTCGTCACTCGGAGTCGAGAATAAGGGGGCTTTTGACTTTGCCACGCTGGGTTACCGCAGGCATACCGAGTTCTCGCAAAGGCGCAAAGACGCAAAGTCATCACTTTCTCTGCGCCTGGGCCTCATCTAGCGACAATACTTGATCCGCCGCCACGTCATTCAAGATTTGCCTCTTGCCGCTCGGCCACATAATTTCAACCTGCTTGATATTGCGCTCGCCGCCGAGGCCGAAGTAGAGGCGCAGGTCGCTGCCGCTCAGATAACTGCCCGCGCTATAAATCTCTTTGATCTGCGTTCGCTCGGAGTCAGACCCGCTCGCTACCGCCCGCGGCGCCGTAACGACTTTGACTCGCGCGCCGACGCCGAATGAATTGCTCTCCCTGCCGCGCGCTTTTACGGCGATCCAGTGATTCTTGTTCCCGCCGTCGTTCCGCATCAGCATCGGCGGCTGGCCGCAGTTGGAGACGATGATGTCGAGGTCGCCGTCATTATCGAAGTCGCCGGTCGCCGCGCCGCGTCCTACGTGTTTGATTTGAAAAGCGGGGCCCGAGGCCGCCGAGACGTCGCGGAAACCTCCTCTGTTATTGGCATCATTGGCGTAAAGCAGGTCGGTCTGCATATAAGAAAGGCGCGGGTTGTAAAGCTGCACGTTGTCGACCACGTGTCCGTTGGTGACGTAAATATCGACGTCCCCGTCGTTGTCGAAATCGAAGAGCTTCGTCCCGAAGCCCAGCGGCAGGAAGCCTGAACCCAGGCCCGCCTGTTCGCTCACTTCCTCGAAAGTGAGATCGCCTCGATTTCGGAAGAGCGCGTTCAACTCTTCGGAGAAGTTTGTCACGAAAAGGTCGAGCCGGCCGTCGCCGTCGTAATCGGCGAACTCCGTTCCCATTCCGGCCCTCGGATTTCCGTTGGGGTCATAGCCGACGCCGGCGCTGTAGGCCAGATCGGTGAACGTCCCGTCTCGATTATTCCGGTACAGGAAGTTCCGCACCAGATCGTTGGCGACGAAAATGTCCGGCCAGCCGTCGTTGTCGAAATCGCCGAACGCGACGCCCAGCCCTTTGCCGGCCGGGTTGGCGACGCCCGCCTTCTTGGAGACATCAGTAAACGTTCCGTCCCCGTTATTTCGGTAAAGCAGGTCGGGCACGCCATCGAAACCGCGCGGGTCGCAGTACATGCGATAGCCCGGCTTCTGGTAACCACAGTAGACGTTCTCCTTCACGTCGTAATCCAGATACCTGACGACGTAGAGGTCGAGGTCGCCGTCGCGGTCATAATCGAAGAAACCGGCGCTGCTGCTCCAACCCCCGCCTTTGACGCCGGCCTTCGCCGTCACGTCCGTAAACGTCCCGTTCCCGTTATTGCGGTAAAGCGTGTTAGCGCCGTAACCCGTGACATAGAGGTCGAGAAAGCCGTCGTTGTCGTAATCGCCCACCGACACGCCGGCGCTGAAACCGCCGTCGCCACTCAGGCCCGCCGATTGGGTCACATCAATAAAAGTCCCTTTGCCAGTGTTGCGGAACAGGGCGTTGCCCGGCGATGGCTTGCCCGCGTTCAGATTGGCGCCGTTCGCAAAGAAGAGATCGAGAAATCCGTCGTTGTCGTAATCCAGCCAAGCGACGCCCGATCCGAAAGTCTCGACCATTAGCTTTTCCGCCGAAGCCCCATTCTCGTGCTTGAACGTGATCTTGGCCGATTGGGTTATGTCCGCAAAGCTGACCGGCTGATTGTGAGTGAGGCCGTGGCCGGGGGCAGGGAAGGAATGCAAAGAGGAAGCAAAAAAAGCAAGAAGGGCAAAAAAAACTCCTGCCGCGGAGCGGCTCTTGATCAACACGGAAAATGATGAGCATCCTGCCGCGGAGCGGCTTTTGAGACTAGCCCGGCGTTTCAACGCCTTGTCATTACCAAAACTTTTGCACGAAATGCGTGTGTCGAATCCTAGCCCGCGGATGCGGGCGACAGAGTAAAGCCTGGGGTGGAGCGCGACAGCGCGAAACCCCAGGTATGATGGCCGATTTATCAACAAGCCCGCGAAGCGGGCGACAGCGATTGATACAAACTCAATGATGATGAATGCGCGGACAACAAAAACTGCCGCCCGCTTCGCGGGCTTGATGGGATTGGTTGCGCCATACTCCTGGGGTTTCGCGCTGTCGCGCTCCACCCCAGGCTTTATTCTGTCGCCTGCTCCGCAGGCTGGATATGTGAAGAGCCATTCCGCGTAAAAGTTTAGGTAATGCCGAATCATCAGTCTCGTTTCCCTTGAATCGCGTGAAGAGCGGCCTCCGCGATCTGGCGATAGACGCCTATCGCGTGGCTGCGGTATTCCGGCGCGAATTGTTCCCCCGGCGCGTTGATCCGAATCAGGCTGGATTTCCGGTTCGGCATGTGACAATCGACGCAATAGTTCATCATTTGCGGGCCTATTTTGGCCGCGACTTTACACTGGACGACCTCTTGCGCGCCCTTTTGCGCGCTTTGATGACACGAAAGACATTTTTGAGCATGCCCGACCAAATCCCTCTCCTGTTGATGGACGCTGTGGCAGGTCGAGCAGGACATCGCCGGGCTTGCGCGAAAACACTTGCTCTGGCGCAAGAGCGCAATCTGATTGCTGTGAACGTCCGCGCCTGGATCGGCTTCGCCCGCTCCGGCGGGAGCATATTCGTCCAGCCTCTGCCCCGGCCGATATGAAAAGGGCGGCTTCCTGGGGTCCCAGGCGCCCGAATGGCACAGCGCGCAATTATCCAATTGTCTGTCGCGCGGAAATCGGGCGGGGTTGAGAATATGCTTTCCTTCTTTCTCTGCCCCTTTCTCTGTAGGATGAGACGATTGATAGGCGACGTGTTGGTTTCCATCGCCGTGACATTTTGCGCAGGTAATGCCAAGTTCGTAATCGCTCGAATATCGCGGCTTGCCGCCCGCCATTTCGAGCTTAAAGGACGCGGCGTGACATTCCAGGCAGCGCGGCTGAATGACCCGTTCAAAATTGATCTGGCCGTCCACATATCCCGGGCTGTTGATCCATTCCTCGATTCCAGTCAGGTAGGAGACAGGCAGTTGGAATAATAGTCCATCTCTCCAATAGAGATAGGATTGCCCCTTTCTTCCCGAGCCGATCACGACGTCGAATCTCTCCGTCCACGAGCGGTTTTTCGACGAATCCACGGCGGTTTGATAGAAGTCCGCGCCGCGACGTTCCATTTTGAAATAGATGTCCGCCGTTCGGGTGCGCAGAATATTACGCCCGTCGGAGAAAGCGCCCTTGCCATCGCCTGTGATGGACGATGCGCCGGCGCGCGTTGAGGTTTTGAAGTGAGCGGTCTGGATGAAGGCGTCGAAGATCGTTTGATGACAAACGCGGCAGGATTCGACGCCGCGCGGATAAACGATCTCGCTTTGCTCTGGGCGTTCGCTATCTGCAATCGCCCAGTAGAAGGGGCAAAACAAAAGAGCGAGACAGATCAGCACGACTTTATTGGCGCGGGCGGTCATAAATGCATTGGGGGGTGAACACTTTGTGATTTTCCGCCGCGCTCGCGGCGAAGACCGGTGAACAAGACCCTGAAAGCAATTATGGCGAACTGTACTTAGACAAAGCCATTGCCGCAAGTCGGTAGGTAACGAGAATGGGAGAGGAAGAGATGGTCGGGATGGTCATCTCTTCCTCTCCCAAATAACATGCGCGAATTTAGAATTCGATACGCAGCTTCACCGCCACCTGGCGGTAGGATTGTTTCTCCGGGTTGAAATTCGGAACGATGGCAGTGTATTTGCCAGGGTCCGGATTCGAGATGTTCCTTTGAATGCCGGCGTTATTGTTAAGTATGGCATCAAAGTGCGGGTGGTTGAAGAGGTTCGAAATCTCACCCGTTAATGTCATCTTCCACCTTTCCGTGAAGGGGAAGCTCTTAGCCACACTCAGGTGGTGGGCGTTGACCCCCTGTCCTTCAATGATGTTTATTCCACTGTTGCCAAAATGGCCGGGGGCGGGCACTTTGAATGCGGTTGGATCGAACCACTGATTTACCGTCCGCTGGTCGCCGGGTTTGTTACCGTCGGCGACGCGATCAGGCAGCAAATTGCCGGTCGAACCGGTGTTCGACGGATCAGAGCCGGAGAAGACTGGTGAGAAATACTGCCCAGTTCCAAAGTAACTGATCGTCTGCAAATTCCAGCCACCGAGCACATGGTTGATCACAGCCGGCGCGTTCGACAGAAATCGTCTGCTTCTCCCGACAGGAATTTCCCAAACAGTGTAGAAGCTGATGTAATGGCGTCGGTTTGCGTTGTCGCGCGCCCACTGGTTGGTCACGTTGTACGGGTCATCGGTGTTGCCGTAGTTGTACATGCTGTTCGACCACGTCCAGGAGGCGTTGAAGATGAACGAACGCAGCCGCCTTTGAGCGCTCAACTGCAGCGAATCGTAGCGCGACTGGCCGTCATCACGGGTCATATTGACGTTGTTGAACTGCGGGTAAGGCCGCCGCGATTGCGCGAACGTCGTCGTGCTGGCCTGCGGCTTGTTGATGTTGGTGATGCTGTAGTTGAGGCCGGAGCCTCGGTTGCCGATGTAAGAGGCGCGCAACCCTATGTCGCGCCATTCACGCTCGACGCTGAGGTTGAATTGCCTGACAACGCCGTTGTCAGTTTCGAGCGGGAATCCGGTGATGCTCTGGCCAGGCACTGTCGCCGACGACAGGCTTGCCGGGAATGGGTTCGGGAATGCCGGCAGCAACTGCGACGACGTACTGTTGTAGGATTCGCTCAATTGGAACGGAGCGCTCGATGGCAGCCGGGAGAAGTACGCCCACGTCTCTGAATACTCGCCGTAGCCGCCGCGCACCACCATTTTGTCCCCGATGCGGTAAGCCGCCGAGATGCGCGGACGGAAGTTCCACTTATCCGGGTCCGGCACAACCTTTCCTTCCACCACCTTGATGGGGTTCGTAGCGGAGTTGACCGGGTAGAGCGGATTTAGCTTGGAGAGCGTGCCCGGCGCCACTATCACATTGCCGGTCGCGGGGTCGAAGTTGGCCATCAGACCGTCACTGTATGTCGGCAGCGCGTAATAGTCCCACCGCAACCCGTAATCAATCGTGAGCTTCTGGCTGATCTTGAACGTGTCGGACACGAAAAGCCCGACTTGTTTATTAGTCGAATGACGGTTGACGATTGGATCCAGCCTGGTGCTGGTCCGGGGAATTCCAAGCAGAAAGTCGGCGTAGCCGATCCCGGAATTGGTAACTCCTGTCTTGGCGGTGACCAAGCCATCGAAGGTGAAGTTGCCGTAGACCTGGGAGTTGAGGTTGCCGGAGAACTGCCAGAGCTGGCGGTATTCGCCGCCGATTTTCAACACGTGTTTGCCTGTAGACCAGGTGAGCGTGTCCAGGTAGGTGTTGATGCCATCGTCCCGATCGACGTTGTCAATGCCGCCGTTATTGCTCGACAACGTCGTCAGGCCGCTGATGGTCATTTGCGGGAAGCCCTGCGTGTGGAAATCGCCACGGTTGACGCCCTGCAATCCGAGCGTTTGCACGACATCATCGCCGAACAGCGGCTGGAAGCCCTGCTCCTCCTCGCCGATGCGCAGAAAGTCGGTCTGGCGGCCGAACGTGAAGGTATTGATTAGCCGAGGCGAGAAAATGTGCGTGTCCGAGATGACCGTCTGGCGGTGGTCGCGCGCCTGCGTCCATGTCAACTCCGGCGTCCCTCCGGGCCGGATGTAGGGCGTCTTCCGCTGAGACCACCTGAAGAAGAGACTGTTATTGCTCGTCAACTTGTGATCCACGCGTATGAACGGCCAGTCCCCTTTGTAGAGATCGGAGTTATGCGGGAAGATCCAGTTGAAATTATTGGTCAACGCGTCGGGGCCGCCGAGGTTCGGCGTCGGGTAGTAAAGGTCCTGAATCTTCTGCGACACGGGATTGATCCGGTTTAAAGGGATGATGTTCAAGCCCAGCGGGTTACCGGGAGTTGCGCGCGACGGGTCCCTGAACTGCTGGCCGGTCAGCGGATCAATGATCGGCCTGGAGGATTGAGTGAAATCTCCCTGTCGCATCTTGAGCGTCGGCACGCTCCTTTGAATCGAGGAGCCGAGCGGGATGGATTGATGAAACCAGCCGAAATAGAAATAGGTGTGATCTTTCCATATCGGCCCGCTCGCTTCACCCTCCCATTCGTGCTGAATGTAAGGCGCTTTTTTCGGATCGAAGAAGCCTCTTGAGTTGAGCCCCGAGTTGAGGTGCCGGTAAAAAACCTGTCCGTGAAATTGATCTCCGCCACGCTTCGACACCATGTTGAAGTTGACTGAGCGGGCGCTGTCGGCGCCCGGCGTCACCGTGGTGACCTGAACCGTCGCGAAGAAGTTCGGATTGTCGTTCTGGTCGCCGGTCGTGTCGTTGGCGACTCCGTCCATGGCCCATGTCTGCTTGTTCCGGTCGGAGACGCCCGAGATCACGATGTTCCAGCCATTCCCCTGAATTCCCGGGACGGTCGTCAACATTGACAACGGAGAAGGGTAGACGTCAACCGCGGGTTGATCGGTGAACTTTCGCTTGTCTATTTCGCCGCTGATGGTTCCAGTCTCATTCGTGATGAGCGCTGCCCCGGCTTCGACGGTGACTGTCTCAGTCGCTTCGCCGACAGGAAGCGCGAAGTCGAACCTCCGGGTCTGTCCCGCGTCCAACAACACGTTGTCCGCGACATAAGCGCGGAAGCCCGCCTTCTCGGCGTTCAGGCGATAACTGCCCAGCTTCAAGTCCGGAATCTCGAAGTTTCCGTTGTTATCTGTGGTCACGGTCCGGACCGTGATGTTGGTGGCCAGGTCCGTGACGGCGATCCTCACTCCGGGCAAAGCGGCCCCGTTCGGATCGGTGACCGTCCCGCGCAAGATCGAGAGCGCTGTCTGAGCCAGCAGGGTCGAACTGCAGATCAACAGCGGAAGGAGTAGAAACAGGATTGAAGCGCAGGACCGGATCACGCGCTTCAGATTCCCGCCGGGTTCTCTGTTTGCGGTTTTTGTAAGCCTCTTTTTCATAAATGCCGCTCCGTGGAATGTCGACAAACGTGGTCGATGGGTTTTTCTTCCTGCCTCAGGAGTCCGCAACTCGAACTGAAGCGGACTCCGGCTCAGAGGTCGCAAATTCCATATCGCTCCTTGAGGCGATAATGATCAAAGCGCCATCAATCGGGCTAAAAATTGATAGGCTAATTTTTAGATGAACTTGACTAAATCGAGCCAAACAAGGCTGTTACGGTACCGTGGGCGTAAGCGAGCGGCCTACTGATCAGTCCGCCGCTTGCTTACGCGCGCGGTACTGTACCAATGTCCCAATGTTGCGTGACCTGATTTAGTTTTTCGAGAAATTGTGCGGAAGCAGAATCTATCTTCCGCAGATCTGAATGTTTACTTCTTGTTTTGATAGTGAACCCAGCAAAGCGCTTCAAAGGGGAATGTTAAAAAGACGAGAAATTATCCAATGCATTGGTTAGACCGTCAAGCTAACTGATGATGATTTTTGATGGCTGCGAAAAAAATGGAAGGCAAAGATCGGAAAATCGCGCATTATATTGTTCATTATCCATTCTTACGCTCACGCTCAGCCGAGCGCGGCGCTCATTGTTCATCATGATTCTCAGTTCATCCTGTCACTCGACGGCGTGTGTATGAACTTCCCTGTGTAGGCTGAGATGAAGAGAGTGGTGTGAAAATCGCGGCGCCTGGGCGCAACGTCAATCGCGTTGCGTCCAGGCGCCGCTGCTACTCTGATTCAATCAGAACAGCACCTTGAACCCGAGCTGCCAGAAGCGCGGGAAGTTGGACTGACGGATCTCGTTCTTGTTAATCGATCCGAAATCAGCGTTGTTCGCGCCTATGTAGGCGCGCTCGTCGTACATCGGCGTGTTGAAGACGTTGTACGCCTCGCCTCGGAACTGGAAGCGGACCCGCTCCGTGATGCTGAAGGTCTTGGAGAAGTTCATGTCGAATTGTTGGAAGCTGGGCCGGCGAACCTTGTCCGATCGAATCGGTGTCGTACGCGTCACGAATGGTTCACGAATGATAAACGACGGCGCGGTGCAGCCAGCGGCTATTGAGTAATCCGCCAACTTGCCGCCCGACGCCACGCATGGCCGGACGCCTTGAATCAATTCGACGCCGTTGCGGAACCGCTTGCGCTCGACCTTGTCGTAATCCGGGTCGACGATCTCCATGCTATCAGGCAACTGCCACGGACGGCCGGAGTTGAAGACGTACAATCCCGCGGCCTGCCAGCCGCCGATGAAGAGGTCAATGAAGCGGTTGGCGCCGCCGAGATATTTGCGGCCTTTACCGAACGGCAACTCCCACACGCCAGACATCGTGAAACGGTGCGGGCGGTCGGAGAAAGCCAGGCCGCGGTTCTTGATGCGCGCCACATCGTCAATATAGCTGGCCGTGCTGTCCTGCTGCCCCGGCTGCTGGATCGCCTCCTCGATGGTCTTCGAGAAAGTGTAGGTCGAATTGAGCGACAGCCCGCGCGACAGTCGCTTGTTGACGAGGACTTGTAGGGAGTTGTACCAGACCCTGCCTTCATTGCGTTCGAGTTCGGTGATGGCGCCGAACTGCGGGAACGGACGCATCAACTCGTAGCGGCTCAACGTCGGGTTATTGAAGCGATCGCCGCTGAAGCCTGCTACCTTGAAGAATGGGTTGGGCAATTGCTCATTGCAGAAGTTGCGGTTACCTCCCTTGGTCACGTCGCATTTGTCGCGGAAGGCCTGGCTAGGCTCGTTGATGCCGTTGAACTGCGACTGCGCGTCGTAAGTGCGGCTCCCGACGTAACTGACTTCGGCCGCGATGTTCCAGGGCAATTGCCGCTGGATGCCGAGCGAGAAATTGTCCACTTTCGGCACGACGAAGTCCGGATTCGAGTATTGAAAGCCCAGGCCGAGGAAGGACTCCAGACCGAGGCTCGATCCGGCCGGTTGCAACACGCCTTGTGGGAATGGGTTGGAGAGCAAGTTCGGCAACGGCGTGCGGTTGCCGTCAATTGAAGCGACGAGCGGCGTCTGGACGCTGAAGCCGTTAGCCGGGTAACCGGGCGCGCCATTGGCCGCGCCCACCGGGTTGACGTAGTAACGTCCGTAACCGCCGCGCAGGACGGTCTTGTCGTCAATCGAGTAAGCGAACCCAACGCGCGGTTGAAAGTTGTTCTTATCGGTCTTGACCGCCGCCTGGCCTTCCTCGGCGAAGAGGAGGCCGCCGGCGATTTGCGAGCCGTTGATCAGCCTCGATCTGTCTATGCGCGCGTTGGCCGGGTTGACAGTAGTCGTGTCGAAGCCGGCGTTGATTCGGCCGTAGCGCTCAACGCCCGGCTTGTTCAGGTCATAACGCAGGCCGAAGTTGAGTGTCAGCTTGCGCGTCACCTTCCAGTCGTCCTGGAACCAGGGCGCAGAGTACTTAAACATGTAAATCGGGAAGGCGTTGTTATCAATAAAACTGCGCTGCACGTTGGCGTTGCCGGCGTCCGTAGCCGAGACCGCTCCAATCAGCATGGAAGCTATCTGGCTGCCGCTATTGGCGTCAAAGGTGTCGCTGAAGACTTGTTGCGTGAAGTTGCGGTAGAAGCTGAGCACCATGCCGCCGTTGCCGCTGACCAGGCGCGCGTACTGCGCGTAGCGCAAGTCCATCCCGAAGCGCATGTTGTGCGCGCCGCGGATGTACGTCATGTTGGGCTGGACGCTGTAGACGTTGGTCGGCTCCCGGCTGAAAGACCCACGCCCGAGCTGGATGAACTCAACGTTCGTGCCGGTAGTGTAGAAGTTAATGCGCGGGAACATCGGCGTCGGCAACTGCTTGGCGAGCGCGGCCGGAAAGCCGAGTTGCGTGATGTCGTAACCGAGGCCGTCCTGGAAGCGGGCTTCCTCGATATAGCGGTTGGCCGAAACGCGGATGTTCAAGATCGTATTGGCGCTGAATGTATGTACCCAATCGGCCACGCCCGCGTAGTTGATGCGGTTGAGCGGCAGTTGGCCGTCCTGCGCCGGCCCCGAGGTAATGCCGTTGGTCCAACGGATCTCGGCGCGATTGTTATAGCCGTAGCGAAAGAATACCTTGTCCTTCTCGCCGAGGTTCTGATCGATCTTGAAGATCCAGTTTTTGAACTTGTCGTTGGCAATATTCGGGATGTCGGCGAAGTTGTTGCGCCACGGCTCGCTGCCGGGTGAGACGTTGTTCGGCTTCGGATAAAAAGCCAGCAACTTCTGCGCGATCGGGTTAATGCGGTCCGGGCAGATCACGTTCGGAGTTTTCCCGTCGCAGCCCATGAATTGCTGGCGTGTGAAATTGTTGGAGGCATTTGCCGACATCGGGTCATAGATTTTGATCAATGCCCCGCTGGTGGTCTTGTATTGGGTGAAATCGCCTCGGATGAATGCCTCTGTCGGCACCGTGCGTATGTCAGGGTTGGGCGTGCCTTCGCGGTAGCCCTCGTAGTTGAAGATGAAGAAGGTCTTGTCTCGCCCGTCGTAACCGAGTGGGCCGAAGAGCTTCTTGGGCAGCCGCACCGGGCCTTCGATCACGCCGCCGTACTGGTCGAGGAAGTGTTCAGCTTTTGCGAAAGTGCCGTCGGATTTGCGGAAGCGGCCCGCCGGCAGGCCGCGCGCGTTGGAGAAGAGATAGTTCGAGTCGAGCCAGTTGCGCCGGTAGAACTCATAGAGTGAGCCGTGGTACTGGTTGCCGCCCGATTTGATCTGCACGTTGACGACGCCGCCCGCCGTTCGGCCGTACTGCGCGTCGTAACTGTTGGTGATGATCTTGAATTCGCCGACGGCGTCCACCGGCGGCACGTAGGCGATGTTGTTACCGCCCTGGATCGAGTTGTTCGGCGCGCCGTCGAGCAAGAACTCGTTGCTGCGGTTGATGCCGCCGTTGATCGACCAGTCTGCGATGGCGCCGTTGTCGAACGGGCGTTGATAAATGGCGGGGCCGTTGTAGGTGATGCCGGGCGTGAGAGTCGAGAGCATGAACGGGTTGCGCGCGTTGAGCGGCAATTCGACGATGCGGCGGTTTTCGATCACGTTGCCGCGATCCGCCTTCGTCTCTTCCAGCAGCGGCGCATCCCCTGTGATCGTCACGGTCTCGCTCGCCGCGCCGATTTCGAGCGTCACGTCGATCGAGGCGGTCTGCCCCACCTGCAATTCCTGATTGTCACGAACATATTTTTTGAAGCCCGCCGCCTCGACCGTGATGTTGTACGAGCCCGGTTGCAGGAATGGAATGTTGTAAACGCCGTCGGCGTTCGTCGTCACAGACACCGCCTCGTTCGTCCTTGGGTTGCGAACGGAGACGGTAGCGCTTGCGACCGCTGCCTTGTTTTGGTCCAGTACCCGGCCCGTTATCGTCGCGCGGAACTCCTGTCCGATCGCGACGAAGGACATCAGGCATAGCCAGATGAGTGACAGCGCCAAATGCTTTTTCATAGGATCTCCTTATGCGTGGTGGTGTCTTGAGCACGCAGACCTCCTGCCCATGTCTCAAGCAAAGAACTATTTTTTCGCCTTTTGGTGAATCGCCACGCCGTCGAATAACGGCGCGCTCTCGCTGGAAGCGATCAAGACCGTTCGCGCCTGCCGTAGCGGCAAGCCGAGCGGCGTGATGAAGAAAGAAGGTATCGTTTGCAATTCGTTGTGGATCAAATACCCGCCCTCGGCCATCATCTCGGAGATGTTGGTCAGCGCGAATAGAAGCTCCGTCGGTTTGAAGTAGGGAAAAACATTGGTCACGACCACCAGGTCGTAATTCGGCGTCGAACCGTCAGAACGCTCGAAGCGCTCGGTGATGATGTTCAGCCGGTCGGCGTTGATCTTGCCCGTGACCTCCGGCCCGATTCGCAAGGATTTCTTCAAATGTGAAGCCATATCGGGCGGGACATTGATCGCGCTCTCCCGGCCAACGCTACTCCCCAGGTTGCGAAAATAGTCTTTGTAATTTTCCGAAAGCGCGCGCCCCGCGCCGTCGCTCACGCCTGAAAGTATCGAAAGCTTGACCTCGCCGCGCCGGCGCAAACTTTGCAGGTGGGCGACGACCCGTTCGTTGATGTCCACACAGTCAATCTGCAATCTGGCGGCGTCACAGAGCTTCAAACTCAACAGCGCGTCGGCCACGGCGAAAGGCTGATAGCTCTGCGGGCCGAACATATCAATGAAATCGGTGCGCGGCGCGAAATCCAGGCCGGGGCCGACGATCAAAACCCTGTTGAGTCGAGTCGAAGGCGATTGGGATTTCTCCCCGGCTTTCAACGCCGCCAGCGCGGTGTAGACCGCGAAGTTAGATTCGATCTGCGTGTCGGTGCTGTGGCCGCGATCCTGGTAGAGTGACGCGACGTAGGCCGCGAGCCGCTCCTTGCTGAACTTCCGCGAGGCGAACTCTTTGCGATAGAGAAAGCGCATCGAGCGGGCGTATTCGGCATAAAGGCGTTGGGCGAGCGAGGGCGATTTCGACGTGGTATTTTTGAGCAAAGTTTTGAAATAGGTCATCCGCTCGTCGTCGGAATTTTGATCCATCGCCCCGATAAATTGGATAAATTCGTTCATCCTGGCGCGCGCCGCTTTCGGCATTCTCTCTTCGGGCGGCAGGTAATCAGGCGTTTCGGCCAGATAGCGCTCCCTTTCCGGCTCGCTCAGTCCGTTCACGAATTCGTAAGCGCTCAAGGCCGGTTCGATCTTCGTTCGCCCGGTGAACCGCCGCGATTGCAGTAGGAAGAAGATAAGATGGTCGTATTCGCCGCGCAGTTCGCGCTCCGCAGTCGAGCGGTTGATGGCGGCGATGTGGTCGGAGAAGTTGTTTTCGCTGACGCCCTCTTTTTCGAGCCACCCACATAACCCGGCGGGAATGTCCGCGTAAGTGATTTGCCTTTTAGCGCGATCCGGCTTTGGGGCGTCATCAAGATTGGTAGCCTCAATAATCCCGGTAAAACATATGATCAGACAGAGCGCGGCCAGGACGGACAGCCCCGTGCGATAAGGCGAAGGGTTGAAAGTACAGCCTTTCATCGAATCTCAACTTTTGAGCTAATGGAACGCGCTCAGCTCAGACGATTCCTCTAAAGTTTTTGAGCGGCGCAGCGGTCAAACCACCTCCGCTGCGTGGAAAGTAAAGCTAGCTGTTCTGCAGGCTCAGAATGATAGATTTTCGAGAAGTTTCGCGGAAGCAGAACGAATCTTCCGCAACGTGGTTGATTCGCTTTTTGATAGTGAACCCAGCAAAGCGTCTCAAAAGTGGGGTATCAATAAGACAAGAAATTATCTATTTACTTGGTTAGACCGTCAAGCTAACTAAAGGCAAATTTTGATGGCTTACAAACAAAGGAAGGATAAGAGCCCTGGCAGGGCCACAAATAGGACAGGTTGCGCTCGGATGGGGCGCGAGTGGCGGTAGCCCGATTGATTTCACTGCTCGATCTTGTCGAGGTTGTCTTTCAACTTTTCGGCGATATCGAACTCGCGTTTGGCGTCTTCGGGCCTGGCGGTCTGCTGGTAGACCTGACCGAGCATGTAATGGGCCGATTTGTTGTTGGGGTCGAATTGAAGCGCGCGCTTCAACATGGCTTCGGCGGTCGAGAAGTTTTTCTTTTTCAGATAGGTCTTGCCGAGCAGGATGTAAGGGCCGCTGTAGTATGGATTGAGCCAGATCGATTTTTGCAGCGGCGCGACGGCGTCGTCCCATTTCAACTGGAGCGTGTAGGCGTCGCCGAGTTTGTAATAGGCCATAGCGTTGGCCGGATTGAGCGCGATCTCTTTCTCCAGCAGTTGAATGCCTTCGTCGTAGCGCGCGCGATAGACGGCGATCTGACCGAGCAGGTAATGCGCCTGCGGGAGCTTCGGGTCTTTTTCGACGGCCAGCTTCAATTCGGCTTCGGCGAATTCCAGGAATTCCAGACGGATCATCATCTGCGCGGTGACGAGATGCGCCGCCCCCCCCTCGGGCGCGACGCGGAACATCCGCGCAAATGATTCGCGCGCCTTCGCCGTCTGCCGCGTTTGCAGGTACGCCATCCCGAGCGCATAGGTCAATTCGTTGTTGTTCGGCGCCCAGGCGCTGGTCTGTTCGAGGAAGGGAACCGAGTCGGCTATGCGGCCCCCTATGTAATACGCCAGGCCGAGCGTCTGGACTGCCTCGCGCCTCTGCGCCGAATCTTGCGGCAGTTTGTCGATGATGGCGATGAGCGTCTCAATCGAGCGCGGAAGCTCGCCGGCCTGGTAGTAAGCGACGCCGAGCAACTGCGCCACGCGAATCTCTTTAACGTCGGGCAATGATTGAAGTTTGGCGACGGCGCCCTTCGCATTGCCTTCGTTGATCATCGCCCGGGCTTGGGCAAGTGTCGCGGCCAGGGGATCCGTTTGTTCCTGCGCGTTAACGTATGCTGGCGCCATGAAGAAAAGAAGCAAAGCAATGACCAATCTGCTCATATCAACGTCTCCGGATGGTACACGGATTTAACGGATTGACACCGATTCTAACGGATCCTCTCGGATTGGCCGCGCCAATCCGTCGCCATCTGTTAAATCCGTGTACCATTGTTACCTCATTCGCGACCGGTTTTCAAAACTTCAGCCTCAGCGCGAACTGGAAATTGCGCATCGGGTCGGCGCCGAAAAACGCCGTCGTGAAGATGCGTCCCAGTGTCGGACTCGCGTTCAACTTGCCGCTCTTCTGGTCGAACGAGCCGATGAACGAATCGGGGGCGCCCAGGTTGACGTGGTTGAAGACGTTGACCGATTCGACCCGGAACTCAAGCTCCTTCGTCTCGGCGAGTCTGAACTTCTTGAAGAGCGACGCGTCGGTCCGCCAGTAGCCGGGGCCGCGCAGGGCGTTGCGCTCCTGGTCGCCGAACCTCCCCCTGCCCGGGTTCGAGAAGACCGACGTGTCGTAGGAGTATTGCGCTCCCGACAGTCGCGCCTTCGGATCGCCGCCGACGTTGGGGCGGCAGGGTCCGGTGTCGATGTTCGCGCTCGCTTCGTAGCAGAAGCTGTAAGGCAGCCCGCTCTGAATGATCGTATTCGAGTTGATCTGCCAGCCTCCGATGAGCAAATCAAGCGGTCGCGAGCCGCCGCCGAGATACTTCTTGCCCCTGCCGACGGGCAGTTCCCAGATCTGCGAGAAGACGAAGTTGTGTGTGCGGTTCCAATCGGCCACGCCGCGGTTGAGCGCCTGGTCGTGGATGAAGTAATCCTGCGCGTCCTGCAAGGACCGCTGCAGCGTGTAGTGCGCCAGTATCGCGTAGCCGTTCGAGAATCGCTTGGTCAATTTGAATTGCGCCGAATCGTAGCGGTTGTCGGCGCAGTTGCAGAAGAAGTCTATTGATTGCGTCCAGCCGAATTTGTTGAACAATGGCCGGCGCTGGTCGCGCGGTACGGTTCCGAAACCTTCGAGCGTCGGTTGGTTCACGTCGAATTGCGGCCCGTCGCCCGCGAAGACGTGCGTGCCCTTGTTGCCCACGTAAGCCGCTTCGACTGAAATGGTGTTGGTCACCTGGAATTGCATTGTGACGTTGTACGCGTCGACGCTCGGCAGCCGCTGTTTATCAGGAATCGCGCGGGCGAAGACGCCGTCAGGGAGAAAGAATCGCCCGTTCGGGGGTAACGCCGTGTTCGGCTTGCCCCCCTGCTTCGGCGTGTCGTCGAGGCCGAAGAAGGCCGTGAACGCGGGCGGGCCGCCGCTGAGCGTGAAGACGCGGTCGAAGTTCGACGGGGCGTTCAATCGCTGCACGGCCAGCGCCGGGAGGTTTTGCGTCACGGTGTGGCCGAAGAGCGAGCCGAAGACCCCGATGTCGTAGCTGCGGCCGTAGCCTGCGCGGATCACCACCTTGTCGGTGGCCTTGTAGGCGAGGCTCAAACGCGGGGCGAAATTCAGGCTGTTTTCGACGGCGCCGCTGAACGAGGCGCCGCCGACGCCCGCGACCTGGATCTCGCCGGTGTCCAGGTCGAGAAAGCCGCCGGCCCCGGCCCGGTTGACCGTTTGCGGGTTGACGACGTCGAGCCGCAGCCCGTAATTGACGGTCAGTTTCGACGTCGCGCGCCAGGTGTCCTGGCCGTAATAAAAATGGCGCCACTGACGTTCGCGCGCGTCGGTCGCGGAACTGATGTAGCGTCCGAACTGAGTCACGTCGCCGAGCAAAAACGTCGCCAACCCGAGCCCGGCGCCACCAAATCCGGCAACCTCCCTGGTGGGATCATTCAGCTCGAAAAAGACTTGCCGCGTGCGCCCCGTCTCGAACGTCAATTCGCCCGAACGATGCAGGTCTGAAGGGACACGCAGGTTGTAGGCGCGTCGGACGTCCGCCCCGAATTTGACCGTGTGAGCGCCGTAGAGCTTAGTGGTGTTGCTGACTACCTGAAACTGATTCTCTTCCTGATCGAGCGGGCATCCGCAGCGGTTGACGAACTGGCCCGAACCGAAATTGAAGCCCTTCCTCAATTCCTCCGTGCCGAGGCTGAATCCGCCCGCGATGTTTTGAATCCTCGGATCAATCACGAAACCGGCGAAGAGGCCGGAGCTGAACGGATCGAGGTTCAATCCGGGCACGCCCACGTCGCTTGCCGTGTTCTTGCCGAAGTCGGACGGCGCCACGTTGACTCTGTAGCGGTAAAAGCCGAAGCGGAAATCGCTCACCAGTCGGCTATTCCAAGTGTAATCGAGGCCGTAGGCGACGCTCTGGTTTCGGCCCTTCGACAGGCCCCCGAATGTAACGATTTCCGGTCCCCCGCCTTGGCCGAACGCCGTCGGGCCGTCGAGCCTGAAGCCGGCGAAGCTGTAGCGGCCGAACATATTCAGTTTGTCGCTGTACTTCGCGTCGACGCGGATGTCGAAGCTGTCCTTGTCATACCCTTCGCTGCCTGACGCGACGAAGTTGTTGAGCGTTCCATTCGCGGGCGCATTCGCGACATTCGGTAGCGGAATCAATTTCAAAACGTTCAGCGCCTGTTGCGACAGCAGGTTCATCGGAATTGTGTTGTTATCGAATTGTTGACGCGCCAGAACCTTCTTCGTCGTATCGTTGGGCGCTCTGGGGTCCTGCGCCTCTACCAGAGGAGTGGTCGGGTCGAAAATATTCACGCCGTAAGCTCTCAGGTCCCCTCGTCGGGCAGCCTCCGTCGGCACGGTCAACAGCCTCGACCCGCCGACGCGGCTTCGCACGCCTTCGTAATCCCCGAAGAAGAAGATTCTATTTTTGATTACGGGGCCGCCTATTGCGCCGCCGAACTGATTGCGCAGAGTGTGGGGGAGGAATTCGCCCGTGGTCGGGTCTTTTTGGAATTGGGAGAGGGGGTTGCGCGCCTGCAGCGCGTCGCTTTGACGGAAGAGGAAGGCCGCGCCGTGCAGGTCGTTAGTCCCCGATTTGGTCGAGACAGCAACCACGCCGGCGATGGCCTGGCCGAACTCGGCGTCGTAATTCTGCGAAGTGATCTTAGTCTCGCCGATGGCCTCGACGTTGGGGTTGACGACGATCAGGCCGAGGAGCGGGTCGCGGTTCTCGGTCCCGTCGAGTTGATACCCCGTGCCGCTGAAGTGCTGGCCGTTGACCATTGTCTGAGCCGAGCCTTGCGGGTTTTCGGCCGACGTCTGTTGCCAGCCCAATTGCTGAGCGCCGGGCGTGAGCAGGATGAACTTGGTGAAGTTGCGGTCGAGGATCGGCAGGTCGGGGACCTGGCGACTTTCAAA
>Ga0081455_10002044_pt1 | contig 24113 bp, 17 predicted proteins | sample TabmetS3T2R1_FD_70207 | JGI IMG/M metagenome (GOLD analysis project Ga0081455, IMG submission 70207) | Tabebuia heterophylla rhizosphere microbial communities from the University of Puerto Rico - S3T2R1 | ecosystem: Host-associated > Plants > Roots > Rhizosphere ...
TTGAAAGCGGGGACGACGCGATCAGCCAGGCTCGCGGGCTGCTTTTGCAGGGACAGATTCTCGCCATCAAAGGCGTTGGCGGATTCCACCTCGCCTGCGACGCGACAAACGCCGAGGCGGTCGAGCGATTGAGGCGGAGAAAATATCGTGAAGACAAACCGTTCGCGCTGATGGCCGGTTCAGTTGAGATGATTGAGGAATATTGCTTCGTCTCAACAATAGAGCGGGATTTGTTGCTCTCAACACAACGCCCGATCGCGCTGCTCGCCCGCAAGCCCGAGCTGGCCCTCTCGGACTGGCCGCGGGCGGTGGCTCCCGGTCTGAATTCGCTCGGTTTCATGCTGCCCTACGCGCCGCTGCATTATCTGCTGTTGGAAAATATCGATCGCCCGTTGGTGATGACCAGCGGGAACGTCTCCGACGAGCCGATTTGTTACGAAAATCGAGATGCGCTGAAACGATTGGGCGCCATCGCCGATTACTTTCTGCTTCACAATCGGCGCATTCACGTCCGCGCGGATGACTCGGTGGTTTGCGCGCGCAGGAACAAAGAGATGATCCTGCGCCGCGCGCGCGGCTACGCGCCACGCGCCTTGAAGACATCTTTCAGATTCGCGCGTGAGGTTCTGGCCTGCGGCGCGGAACTCAAAAACACTTTCTGCCTGGGGCGCGGCGATCACGCCTTCATCAGTCATCACATCGGCGATCTGGAAAACCTGGAGACATTACGCTCGTTCGAGCATGGGATCGATCATTTCAAACGGCTCTTCAACCTGCGGCCGGAAGTCATCGTTCACGATTTGCACCCCGAATATATCTCGACCAAATATGCGATGGCGCTCGACGATGAGTTAGTCAAAATTGGCGTGCAACACCATCACGCGCACATCGCCAGTTGCATGGCCGACAACGGCGTTGACGGCGATGTGATCGGCGTGGCGATGGACGGGCTCGGCTTTGGGACGGACGGCCGATTGTGGGGCGGCGAATTCTTAGTGGCGGACTTCACGCGGGCCGAGCGCGTCGCGCATCTTGAATACACGCCGATGCCCGGCGGGACGAAGGCGATCCGCGAGCCGTGGCGGATGGCGATGAGCTATCTGCATCGGGCGTTGGGGGACGAAGTCCTCGATTTGGATCTCGATTTTGTGAGGCGGCGGGATCGGCGCATGTGGGCGAGGCTGCGCCGGATAATTGAGCGAGGCATGAACAGCCCCGAAACGTCGAGCATGGGACGGCTCTTTGACGCCGTGGCGAGTCTCACCGGCATGCGTGATGTGGCGCATTACGAAGGCCAGGCCGCGATTGAACTAGAGATGATGGCGGACGAGAGTCAGGGAGGGGGCTATGAGTTCGGCTATTCCGGCGAGATAATCGAGCCTGCGCCGGTGATTCGCGACATCGTCGCCGACCTCGTTCGCCGCGTTCCCTCGACGGTGATCGCGGCGAAGTTTCACAACGCGGTCGCCAGTCTGATCTTCAAAGTCGCGCGCCGGATCAGAGCCGAACGAGGGCTTCATCGCGTGGCTCTTTCGGGCGGCGTCTTTCAAAACCGCCTGTTATTGAAGCGAACGACGAGACTGCTCGAAGCCGCCGGCTTCGAAGTCTTCACTCACAGCCGCGTGCCGCCCAATGACGGCGGCATCGCGCTCGGCCAGGCGGTTGTGGGCGACGCTATGATCAAAGCGAATTGGGGCGGATTGGGCGGGGCCAAATCAGGCAGGGAGGTTTAAAGCAATGTGTCTTGCGATTCCGGGCAGGATTGTCGAGATAGTGGATGAAGCCGGCGCCATCGCCAAAGTAGAGGTGGGCGGCGTCCGCCGCAATATTAATGTCGCGTTGCTTGACGCCGTGCGCGTTGGCGATTACGTATTGATCCACGTCGGCTTCGCGTTGAGCAAGGTAGACGAACATGAAGCCGTTAAGACGTTGCGCCTGCTCGAAGAACTCGGGTCATACCAGGACGAATTCGATCAGTTCAAAAGCTCGCTGATGTGACTCAAAGTGAAGCGCGCTCGCTACCGCTCGCGGCACTGACCCGTATAAGCATTTGAAAACCGATCTAAAAAAATGAGCGAGACTGCCGAGAATTTCTCGAAAACCTTCTATCCGTTTCTGCACGACGACGAAAAGCGTCGCGAAGGCGGCGACGGTTTGCCCGATAGTTTTATAGATGAGTTGAGTTATGCGCTTGTGGCGAAAGCCCGCGAGAGCGCCGAGGTCAAGACTCATTTCTTTGAAGAGAACAAGGAGGCCATTCTGCAAGCTTCGCTGGCGATGGCCCGCGCGTTCCATCGCGGCTGCAAGCTGCTCGTCTGCGGCAACGGGGGCAGCGCGACCGACGCCGAGCATGTCGCCACCGAATTCATGCACCCGATCACCGTCGGGCGACGCGCGCTGCCCGCGCTCTCGCTCACGAACGACACGGCGACGATGACCGCGGTGGCCAATGACGTCAGCTTCGCCGACGTCTTCTCGAGGCAAATCATCGCGCTCGGCAAGCCCGGAGACGTGTTGCTTGGCGTTTCGACCAGCGGCAATTCCGAAAACTTGTTGCGCGCGTTCGAGACAGCGAAGCGGATCGGGTTGATCACAATCGGTTATGCGGGCGGCGACGGCGGCAGGATGATTGCGAGCGGCGCGGTGGATTACTGCCTGACAGTTCCGACCGCCAGCGTCCATCGCGTGCAGGAGACGCAGGTCACGCTCTATCACGTGATGTGGGATCTGGTTCACGAATTCCTGGGGCATCGTTCGTCGTTCGCAGGCTGAGGGACGGCTTACGCGCTGCAAAAGTTCCGAGGCGTAATCGCGTTCCATTTTCCATTTTCCATATTACATTTGTCCTTTGCCATTGCCGATCGTCGCGCAGTTCCGGCAATGGCAAAGGACAAATGTAATATGGAAAATGGAAAATGGAAACGCTTCATAATTTCTGCATTACCGCTTATGAAATATCTTGACGAATACCGTAAGGGCGATATCGCCAAACGGGTGGCCGGGGAGATCGCGCGGCTCTCGGCGCGGATAGGCGATCCGCCGCTCAATTTGATGGAGGTCTGTGGCGGACATACGCACACGATCTTCAAGTACGGCATCGAAGACTTGCTCCCGCCGAACATACAGATGATACACGGGCCGGGCTGCCCGGTGTGCGTCATTCCGCTCGGCCGCGTGGATGACGCGCTGGCCATCGCAAAGCGCGAAGGCGTCATCTTCACTACCTTCGGCGATATGATGCGCGTGCCGGGATCGAAGACGAGCCTGTTGCAAGCGAAGGCCGAAGGCGCCGACGTTCGGATGGTCTATTCGCCGCTTGACGCCTTGAAGCTCGCCAAGAGGAATCCTGATCGCGAAGTAGTTTTCCTCGCGCTCGGCTTTGAAACGACGGCGCCCTCGACCGCCCTGACCGTGATGGCCGCGGCGAAAGAAGGAGTCGAGAATTTCAGCGTCTTCTGCAACCACATCATGATCGTGCCGGCGTTGAAGGCGCTGCTCGATTCGCCCGACCTGAAGCTGGACGGCTTCGTCGGGCCGGGCCACGTCAGCGCGGTGATCGGCGCGCGAGTTTACGAGTTCGCGCCGCGTGAATACGGCAAGCCGCTGGTCGTTTCGGGCTTCGAGCCGCTCGACGTGTTGCAGTCAGTGGCGATGATCATAAAACAGATAGTCGAAGGCAGGGCCGAGGTCGAAATCCAGTATACGCGCTTCGTCTCGCGCGACGGCAACGCGAACGCCCTGGCGGCGATCTGCGAGATCTTCGAGGCCCGCGATTATTTCGAGTGGCGCGGCCTCGGCTCGATTGCCCATAGCGGTTTGAAATTCAAGAAGGCTTACAGCCGGTTCGACGCCGAACTGCGTTTCGCCGTGCCCGGGCTGCGCATCGCCGACCCGAAGGCTTGCCAGTGCGGCGAGATATTGAAAGGCGTAAAGAAGCCATGGGAGTGCAAGGTCTTCGGCACGGCCTGCACTCCGGAAACGCCGATCGGCTCCTGCATGGTTTCATCCGAAGGCGCATGCGCCGCCTATTACAACTTCGGACGATTGTCGAAAATCGCCGAACGCTCGGCGGCGGTAAAGGTATGAGGCTTGTCTTTACCCAAATTTCTGCGCGAGGCGCCGATGGCATTTCCCCTGCCGCGTAGCGGCTTGTGAATTTAGCCGTGCGTTTTAACGGACGGTATCAGCGCGGTTGATCATCCCGTCGCGTCAGCGACGGTTGAACCATCAAGTTCGCACGATTCAACCGCCAGTTCAGTCGTCGCTGACGCGACGAGGAATGGCTTTTATCTCCGGACCGTGCGTTAAAACGCACGGCTAAAGTCATCAGGTCGCTACGCGACCAAAGAGGGCGTCAGCAAGTGAAAAGGTTTAGATAATGACAAGGCATTAGGCTGAGCGTCCAAAGGATTGCGTCACATATGGATTTCGCCACTTCACCACTCTTTGAACGCGTCGAACGCGCGCGGCGAAGAAAACCGAGAGTCAAAGACGAATTCATCACGCTCGCGCACGGCGGCGGCGGCAGGGCCATGCATGAGCTGATCGAAGGACTCTTTCTCGATTACTTCCGCAACCCTTTGCTCGAAGCGCTCGAAGACCAGGCGGTCTTTGAAATCGCGGGCGGCGCCCGCGCCCCGCGGCTCGCTTTTACGACGGATTCTTATGTTGTCACGCCACTCTTCTTTCCGGGCGGAGATATTGGCCGCCTGGCGGTCTGCGGCACGGTCAACGATCTGGCGATGAGCGGCGCGCGCCCGCTCTATCTCTCCGCAGGGTTCATCATCGAAGAGGGCTTCGCGGTCGCCGACCTTAAACGAATTCTGCAATCAATGCGTGACGCGGCGGAAGAAGTCGGCGCGCAGATCGTCACGGGCGACACCAAGGTCGTGCAGCGCGGCGGCGCGGACAAACTCTTCATCAATACCTCAGGCGTCGGCTTGATAGAACATGACGCGCGTATCTCGGCCGCGAACGCCCGCCCGGGCGACAAGATCATCCTGAGCGGCGCGATGGGGGATCACGGAACGACGATCCTGGTCGCGCGCGGCGATCTCGATCTCGAGACCGAAATAGCGAGCGACGTCGCGCCACTCTGGCCTCTGGTCGAAGCGATGTTGGGGGCGACGACCGAGATTCACTCGCTGCGCGATCCGACGCGCGGCGGCGTGGCGACGGCGCTCAATGAAATCGCCCACAACTCGAATGTCTGTTTTCAGCTCGACGAAGAATGTTTGCCGGCGCGCGAAGAGGTCAAAGGCGCATGCGAAATTCTCGGCCTCGACCCGCTCTACATGGCCAATGAAGGCAAACTGATCGCCGTCGCTCCGGCCGAATCCGCCGACCTGCTCGTTGCGCGAATGCGTGAACATCCGTCAGGGCGCGAGGCGCGCATTATCGGCGAGGCGCGCGCCGAACCGCCCGGCATTGTCGTGATGAACACATCCTTCGGGGGGACGCGGATCGTGGACATGCTAGTCGGAGAGCAGTTGCCACGCATTTGTTAAAGCCTGTAGAGAATCGAATAAATGTGAAAAAGCCGACCAGAATTAGTAGTTTGGTCGGCTTATATTTTTGGGCGCAGGTTAGCCCCGCGTCCTTCCGCAGTTTCTTCGTTAACTGCGGCGGTGATGCGACTTTTTATGTTCGCGCTTGCCGTGTTTTTTCTTGCTCATCTTCTGACTTTTCTCCTGCATCTCACTCGTCTTCCTGAGCTGTGGGTTCTCGGTTTGCGCGTTCACATTCGCGCCCAGCGCGAGGCTTAAAGAGAACAGGCAACTGACAACAAACATTGAAAAAAGCTTTCCGATATTCATAAAGATAACTTCCTCCTATTGGTTGATGTCTGAATCTATCAAGCGTATCGCAAACAGGTTTCGGGGCGCCTGTCGCTGAATTGAACCGCAAGTATCAAGCCAACCGAGAGGAAGTCCCGGACAGCGCCAAAGTCGCTCACCCTACAAGACATAAGTTTGTTTCAGAGTTCAACGAAGTTGATGGCCGAATTATTCGCATACCGTGTCGTACCAAACGGAATCGTCCTGCCGCCTCCACCCCGGAAGACACTATTCACCGCTTACTTGAATTACCGCGCCTTCGTCCGCCAGGGGCGTCATGATGCGGCCGCATTCTTCGATCGCTTCGGACATCAATCGGGGCCGAGTCTGTGGCGGCGCTGAGTCTGTGAAGGTTACATCCTCAGTAAACCCATACATTGATTCTTTTTCAGCGCGTCAGGAAGGATTTCGGCCATGGCGCCCTGGCGAAAACACAAAACAGAGAATTGGCTTTTGTCCCGAATCTCTGCCGGGTATAAACTTGAAGTGAAGTATATGTCCGCACTGCCTTCCAAGTCGTTGCGATATTTTGTAGCGGTCGCGACAACGGCGGTCGTGTTCACCGCCAGGTTTCTGCTTAAATCAGCTCTCGGCGACGTAGCCCCGCTTCTGATGTTCACACTCTCGGTTATGGTGTCCGCATGGTATGGTGGCTTGGGCCCGGGACTTTTGGCGACCGCGCTCAGCTTGCTCCTCGGCGATTACTTTTTCATCGCCGAGAGTATCGCGGAGCGGATAGAAGAGGGCCTCTTCCTGGGCATTGGCGTAGCGATTTCCGCCCTGAGCCAGGCGCGATTATCACTGGAGGCGAAACGCCGACAGCTTCTGATTAGTGAGCAAGACGCGAGGCATGCGGCCGAAGACGCCAACCGGCTCAAAGATGAGTTCCTTTCCACCGTCTCGCACGAACTGCGGACTCCGCTCACCGCGATTAACGGCTGGGCCCTGATGCTGCGCGCGGGCCGCCTCGACGCCGAGCAGTCCGCGCGCGCTCTCGAAACCATCGTGCGCAGCGCCAAGTCGCAGAATCAGCTCATCAACGACCTGCTCGACGTCTCGCGCATCATCGCCGGCAAGATGCGCCTGGACCTCGCCCCGCTCAAGATCGGCTCAGTCATCGAGGCCGCCATAGAGACGGTCCGCCCGGCGGCGGAGGCCAAGGGGGTTCACCTGAGCGCGCTGCTCGACCCGGCGGCGGGCACGATGTCGGGTGACGCGGAGCGGTTGCAACAGGTCGTATGGAACCTGCTTTCCAATGCGGTCAAATTCGCGCCGAACGGAGGGCGCGTTGAGGTAAGACTTGAGCGCGCCGACTCATACGTCGAGATCGTCGTCGCCGACAACGGGCAGGGAATTAAGCCGGAGTTTCTGCCTTACGTCTTCGAGCGCTTCCGGCAAGAGGAGGGGGGGACGAACCGCCACCAGGGTGGATTGGGACTGGGACTCGCCATCGTGCGCCACATAGTTGAATTGCACGGCGGGACGGCGCGCGTCGCCAGCGAGGGGCTTGGCAAAGGCGCGACCTTCACGGTCGCGCTGCCAATCGCACGGGGCCGCGCAGTATCACCGGCCGAGTCGCGCGACACTGCGGCGCGCGGGAGACTGGCGCCCATAAATCCGCCCTCGCTCGTGGGCGCCCGCGCGCTGTTTGTGGATGACGAAGCCGACGCGCGTGAACTTATCGCCATGATGCTCGCGGAGCGCGGCGCGGAGGTGCGGACCGCAGTCTCTGCGACGGAGGCGTTGGCCGCCTGTGACGAATGGCGGCCAGACATACTCATCGCCGACATCGGCATGCCGGGGGAAGACGGCTACACGCTGATGAAGAAATTGCGCGCGCGGGAGAAATTGCTCGGCGGCCATATTCCGGCCATCGCCCTCACGGCTTATGCGCGTCGGGAAGACCGCCTGCGCGCCCTCTCCGCCGGCTACGAGTACCATGTCCCCAAGCCGGTTGAGCCGGTTGAGTTGCTGGCCGCAGTGGCGAGCCTGGTCAATCGAATCGGAAAGGATGAGGAATTCAACTGAAGCTCGAGCGCAACGCAACGCGAAAGGCCGGGGCATCGCCCGGCTTTTCGAATTTGTGGCCGACGCCCGCGCGGTCGTGACAGCGGCGTTTCACGGGGGCGGCCGCAGGGGTGGCGTGAAGTCTCGGCAAGGCGCATAATGGATGCAACAGGTGGCCTTGAAGAAATTTAAGTGTCAATGTGGGCCGCCGACGAGCCGAGGAAATCGAAGCTCAATAGTTATTTTACCGTGAAAGCCGGACGTCGCTCACACAACGAGGCGTCCGGCTTTGCTGTTCGATGGCTTGAAGGGATTTGTCACATAAGGAGCCTGACAGATATCATATCGGCGACTAATGTCTAGACTGATAAACATGACCAGACGTCCTCGTTCTTACGCCATACACTTCTTTAGTGTACTGCTCTGTTTGTGTTTTTCTGTTGGCGCTCGCTCGCATGTTCATCAATCTTCTCCTGAGGCTTCTCCTGAGGCTTCTCCTGAGGCTTCTCCTGAGGCTTCTCCTGAGGCTTCTCCTGAGGCTTCTCTTGAGGCCGGCGCCCCCTGTCCGGGGAAACCTGATGCGGATTCGACTCATTCCCATTCTTGGAAATCCATCGCGGCGCCCGTTCAGTCTCCTGCCCGCGGGGTGTTCCGAACCAAACACTCACCACTACATTCGGCCGACCTCCCGCCGGAGCGAGTTACTGGCTCTGCCCACAATTCCTTATATTTTCTATTGAACAATTTCGTGAGCGCATGCTCACTGACCTTCCTCCCGCCCCTGCAGTGGCGGGCTCCTCCTCCTCTTGCGTGACTCTGTCGCTTGAAGCCGAAACTTCTAACGGGACTTGTGTGAGCCCATGCGGGGTCGCATGAATTGCGCGACTTCCTGAACAACGAGGGGCGCAGCGCAGGTCCGCGGCGGAGACGAGATGCGCCCACACTGAACGCCCACTGTCTTAAGCCGTGTCAAACGGTTGATCAATGGCAGCCAAGGTCGATAAAACCAGTGAACGGAAGAACGTCTCTTCGCCTGCCCACATGCCCGCAAGGGGGAATAATGGTCGAAATTTTCAAAAACGCAAATTACAATTTCCTGGGTAAGAAATGGCTTTTTATCGGGTTTTCGCTGCTCTTTCTGCTCGCCGTGGCAATATCTATTGCCTGGCGCGTGTCGGACGGCGATCCCAGTACCCGCGCCTTCAATCTCGGAATTGATTTCACGGGCGGCACGTTGGTCAACGTAAAATTTAAGGAGCCCCCTGACCTCGGCCGGGTTCGCTCTGTTATTGAACGGCAAGGCATCGAGAGCTCAAAGATCACCATACAACCGATAAGCGAGCAAATCGGGCAGGCGCCGAAGAACGAAGTCTTCATTCGACTGCCAACTATGCTCTCCGTTATGCGCGAAGCCGGACAATCAGAGAACGCCGACGAGGCCGACATAGGGAAACTAAAAATTCTGGCCGCGCTGAAAGAGCTCAATGACCCGAGCGTCACGCATGATAAAACCGACCTCAATTTAATCGGACGTAACGCGCTCAAAGAAAAACTGGCGGAGCTGGACCCGCTCAATCTTCGCGCCGGTGATGCGGAAGCGTCCGAGCGCGTTTACGGCGGGATCGGCGCACGTATCGTTGATTACCGCGAGCGAGAGCGCGGAGGAATCTTCGGAAGTGTGGGTGAGATCAAGAACCTCGGTGGGATCGAGCCACAAATCATGGCCGCGCTGGAGGAATATTTTTTCACTGGCGTCGCCGCCATACGGAGCGCCGAAGCCGTAAGCCCGCAGATTGGCGCGGACCTGCGCAATCGCGCAGTCTACGTCACGTTGGCGGCGTGCGCCGGAATGCTCGTCTACGTCGCCGTGAGGTTCAAGTCATGGGGCTACGGCCTGGGCGCGGTCGTGGCCGTCTTTCACGACGTGCTGGTCACGCTCGGCATTTTCTCGATCATGCAATGGGAGGTGGATCTGAACCTGGTCGGCGCGCTACTCAGTCTCATCGGATTCTCGATGAACGACACCATCGTGATCTTCGATCGCGTCCGCGAGAAGAGGGTCTTGAAAAGGCGGGAGGGCTTGGAATCGCTCACCAATCGTGCGATCAATGAAACCCTTTCACGCACGGCGCTCACTAACGGCACGGCCTTTCTCTGCGCCTTATCGCTCGTGCTATTCGGCGGCGACGTGCTCAAGAGCTTCTCGTGGGCGCTCCTCATAGGCGTGCTGGTGGGCACATATTCCACTCTCTACATCGCGAGCCCTTTTATGCTGTGGTGGGAAGGGCGCAAGGCCCGCGGGCGAGCGTCGTCAGAGGCGGAAACGGCCGGCGCCGCGGCCTCGGGCAGGTCCGAGGCGCCGGCCGTGAAGGCGCTCAACAACGAGGCGACAATAGGAGCGGGGAAGAAGAGGAAGGGCGCATAAAATGCCGACTTGCGGCTATTGCGCTTTGATCCCCCGAGAATCGCAATAGGGCATGTCGCGATTACCAACCCAAGGCTCACCATGATTCAGACCTAACTCTGGTGGCTGCCGAGCGCTCCGTTTACACAAATTTTCTGGCGTCCTCGTGTGAGAGGGAGGCGCTGCAAGGCCCCTCCCTCTCCCGATCCGGGAAATGTGCGTTTGCGACGTAACCGTTATAGTGACCTTACGCCATCACTTGTTAAATTTGAATGTAAGAGTCCCGGTAATCTTGACAGCCTCACCTTGAATCGTTGTTTTCCTAAACTTCCAGTCCTGCGCCGCTTTTACTGCAGCGTCACGCAATAGCGGATGTCCGGACGATGCCCGCGCTGAAACGACATTTCCTTCTTCATCCACGATTATTTCAACTAAGACGTCCCCTTCCGCTCTCGCCGCATTGGCGATCGCCGGATATGCGGGATCGATCTTACGGACCGCTAGCCTCAAAAGCTCTTCCTCCGACTTCCTAGTAGCAGGCGGTGACAGCAATTGATCAATCTTGGCTGAACTCTTGACCGGCTTGTCATCGGCGCGGTTGTGTTGCTGCCATGTCGCTCCCTTGTCAACACTCATTAGAGATGCGACTGTCATATCTTCATTCATGCCCAAAGCAATTAACGCGCCATCTTGCGCTCGGCCGATGTAATCATATCCCTGACCAATTTCATTACGTCCGCCACGCCACTTCCACGTTCGCCCCCCATCCTTCGCCTCGTATAACATCACAAGAGCTGCAAAGCCATGTTGGGGAGTAAGAAATGACACCTTAGCTGGCCACGATCCATAACCAGGAGGCCCGTTGAGAAACTTCCAATTCCGCCCCCCATCGGTGGTAATTGAAAATTCCGCAGTGTCCCTCTGTGTCGCCCAGCCAAATTGGTCATTGATGAACCTGACTTGCGCGTATTGGACCTTCTCAGCCTCGGCGACATACCACTGCTCGCCGCCATCCACAGTCCAGAGAATTACCCCGTCGCCGACAGCCCATCCCGTTCTCAAATCATTGAACAGCACATCATTCAAAGACCAGCGTGTTCCGCTTTCGAAATAGCCTAGAGGCAAGTTGATTCGCTGCCGCCGCCAGGTTCGCCCTCCATCTTTCGTCGTCCAAATTCTCCCAGCATACATGGAAACAGCAGGATTATCTCTGTACCCTTCCTGCCACTCCGATCCCACCGCCCATCCGTGTGAATCATCAAAGAAGTAGCAATTGCGCGACCCGAACCCCAGATCACTCACTTTGCTCCAATTCTTCCCTCCATCATCTGTGCGCAACAATAATTCATCCATGATCAGAAAACCTGTTACGCCGTTGATGAAACTGATGCCCCCAATACGTTTCCCCGTTCTCCCGTCTGTATTGACGCCATAGCTTAACATCCACGTACGTCCGCCATCTTCGGTTCTCCACACTTGGTCAAAGTCCGCTATCAGCCAGTGGTCGAGGTCGAGAAATTGTACGCACTCAAAGCTTTTAGGCCCTGACTTAGACGGCGATTCGATTGCTTTGGCTGCTACCTCGCCAACCGACCCTTGTTGCGCTCTATCGCTATGTGGGCCGCAGGCAGAAGTAGCAATTACCGCTGTGGCGAGTAGCAATAATGAAGAGGTATATTCTCTCATCTTCTTGCTCATTTTTATTACCTGAAAGGGCGGCTGAAAGAGAGGCATCGGCAAGCCGGATACTGTTGGCGAATTCAGTCTAGGCCTCGTAAGCTCTTTAAATTCATTCGAGTGAAACGCATAAGTTCTTTGTTTGGGGAATTCGCCAACAGTATCAATACGGCAGCCGCCTTGCCGCAAGGACACATTGCTATGGTCGTTAGGCGGCGATCTCGAAGGGCTCCGCAGGCTTCGATGGGCGCAGAGTTGGCGCGTTTGCCGCCCCGTCGCGCTCATCCTCCATCGGCGTTAAGCAGCTTCAGGAAGCTTTCGTCGGACGGTCCAGAATTTCTTCTTTCGTCGGATCCCAGTACAACTTCTTGCCCTCACGGTATGCGCGGGCGGCCATAATCACAGCCACGGAGTGCGCGAACCCATGCTGGACAGTCGCGTTCGGTTCTCGCCGGCTGCGCAGGCATTCGATCCAGTTCGTCATATGCGAGAGGTCGTTGTCGCCGATGAAAGTTGGCGGGATGGCGTCGCTCCCGGGCAGCGTGATGTATTTCTCGGCGCGTTGAATCAAGGGATTGTCTTCGCGCGTGCCCTTCTCTTCAACCCATTTCCAGCGCGGACTCCCTTCGCCACCAATGTTGACGAGCGTGGCGGCCTTTCCCATGATCCTTGTGAAACTGTCGCAGTCGTTGCCGAAGCTGGTGGAATAACTTACCAAAAAGCCTTTCGGGTATTCCAGCAGCGCCTGGAACGTGTCCGGGTTCTCGCGTCCGTCCTTCCAGGCGAAGACGCCGCCAGACGCCATCACAGACTTTGGAAAAGAATCGTCGAGAAAATAGTGAATCAGGTCAATCCCGTGGCTCATCCACTGATCCGCGATGCCGCTGGAAAAATCTTTGTAGAGGCGGAACTCGAAGTACATTCGCGGATCAAACGGCCGGGGCGCTTTTTTGAGTAGCCAGCGACGCCAGTCCGTATCCTGTTCTCGAATTTGGCTGACTTCAGAACGACCGCGCCAGCGTGGGCCGTGATAGTTCCAAACGATCTCGACCTTGCTGACCTCCCCGAGCGCGCCGGTCTTGATAAAATCGCGGACGGCGATTTGATAGGCTTCGCTGCGATGCTGCGTTCCGATCTGCGCGACGCGTTTGTGTTTGAGTACGGCGTCGCGGGCGGTCTTGGCCTCCTCCAGGTCATTGGCCATCGGTTTTTCGCAGTAGCAATCTTTGCCCGCCTCGACCACGAGTTTGAGATGGGGCGCGTGTTGGAAGTCGGCGGTCGAGATCAGCACGGCGTCCACGTCTTTGAGCGCGAGCAATTCCTCCATGTGTTGGAAGGCGCGCGGCTCCCTGCCGTAATCTTTGGTCGCCTGCGCCGCCGCCGCCTCGCGGTTGATCTTCCAGAGATCGCAAACGGCGGTCATCTCCACGTTCTTTTCTTTCAACTTCGCGACAATCCAGGCCAACTCCTTGCCACGACGTCCCACTCCGATATGGCCTAGCGAGATCCGATCGTTGGCGCCCAGGATACGGTTGTAGGAAGAAGCGGCGGCGCTGAACGCGCCCGCGCCGACCACCAGCGTGCTGGCTTGATTAATAAACGATCTGCGGTTGATCTTCTGAGAAAGTTTCATAGGCGTCTCCAGGAAAGTATTACCGTCGGAATGTTGGCGGCGAAAGTCTATCATAACGTGGCGCAACGTGGCGCAACGTGGCGCGAGTTCCGCTCACAAATGGCGCCTGAAGGGAAGCCGTCGGGGGAGCGAGAGCAGGATCAATCTTCCATTCCCACTTCGATCAAATCGTGACTCTGTTGAGGCGCCCTGCCGAGAATTATCCACGCCGTCGGCGCGATCACCAAGACCATGCCGAGTAACGAGATCAGATTGACCGATCGGTTCCAAAACAACACGTCGAACCCCAAGCCGAATAAGATTTGAGACAAGGCGACGACCGAAATTCGCGAGGCGGGTCCTTTGGCGAAAGCGCGCGTCATACCGATTTGTCCCGCCACGCCCGCGGCGCCGACCAGCAATAACAAGAGTAAGATTGATTTGTCGCCCAATCGCGTCGAGTAGTCTTTGCGATCGGTCAGCAGCAGAAACAGTACGGTGGCTACGCTCGCAACGCCGGAAAAATGCACGACGATGGCGCGCGGGTCAAGGTGTTTCAAACGATTGAGGCCGAGCATGGCGATAGAGGTGCAAAACGCGCCGCAAACCGCCATCAGACAAGCGAACTTCCCGTTCTGAAAATGCGGCTGCTGAATCAACGCGATGCCGACGACGCTGGCGCCTACCGCGCAGATAATGCCGATTGTAGGCGGCTGTCTAAATATTAACCATAACAACAGCGTGACCCAAATTGGCGATGTATTCATTAACGTCAACGTGTCCGACACCGGCAAATGCGCGAGCGCATAAAAGTTGCAAAGCATTGCGGCGCTGCCCGCGACGCTCCGCAACCATAGCGTCGCCGAACCGCGCCAGACGAGATTGACGCGGCCGGCTTTGGCGATAATGGCCGCGAAGAAAAACGCGACGACCGCGCGCGCCACAACGACCAATTGCCAATCGCAGGATTCGCCCGCCCGGCGGCTGAACGCCGCCATCACGGCAAACGCCAGCGAGGCCCCAAGCATATGCAGGTAGGAAGTTTTATCGTGAATAGTAAATTCACCGGGTGAAGGCGTTTTATTCGCTGACATTCAGACATCCCACTGATATAAGTCTTGAGCTTTAGCCAAATCGGCCGGTTAGTAATGTCAATCTGGAAACAGCGGCAGGCGGTTAGCGCCGGCGTCGCCCCGCTCATCGGACGAATCATCATCGCAGATCACGCCGACCTCTTCGGCGGCGGCCTTGAGACGGGCAGCATACTCCCGCCGGTCATATTGAACCAGGCCATTGCGATTGGATATGGCGACTCGGTCGGCTTTGTTCTTCGCCTTCGCATTCGTGATCACATATCCGATCTTTTCGCCGGGGTGTACCTTGACGCCATCGGCGCCCAGTTCGCGGGCGGCGAGCGCGGCCCGCGTCTCGACGTCATATTCCTCGATCTCGCGGCTCAAGACCTGCTCGATGATCAGCAGACGTGGGTCAACTCGCCCGCTTTCGATCTGGGCGAGGCGCGCTTCGTAGACTCGCCGCGCGTCCTGCCGGCGTCGCCTCAGTTCTTCAATGTTTCGGGCCTTCGACAGCTCAGCGAGCAGCTCTTCCTGCGCCTCTTTGATGAATTGCGGCGTGTCGTGTCGGCGGCAAGCCAGGCCGCGAATCTTCATACTGCCGTCAGCGAATACCCCATAAAATCTCGCCGCGACGGGGCGTGTGGATTTGACCTTCGACGGCGCGAAGACCAGCCAGCGATAGACGCCCTCGATACTCATCTCGATTCCGGTTTCGCATGTGATCGTTTCGCAGAGCCTCGTCAGCTCTTCTTCTGTTACGCCTTCCTTCTCGATCCACAGGCTGTCGGTCAGCGCGTGCAGCATCTCGAAGCCGGCGCCCTCGGCAATCTCTTTCGCCCGCAGCAGCGTCTCTCGCCCCCAGGCCGTCACGGCCTCATGGGCTTCGATACGCCCCATCCGGGCGTTTTTATAACCCATGTATCCGAAGCATGTGACCAGCATCCATTTCATCGCCGCCCGTCGCGCGCCATAAATCGCGCGTGTTCGTTCGTCCGCGCTCTTCATCATCTGTTTGTAAACCTTGCGCCGCTCGACGAGCGGCTCGAGCGTGAGCGGAATCAGGCCGCGGCGCTTCTCGCAAATGTTGTACCCGGCCTCGGGCACGGCGATGTTCCGGCAACACGAACACAGCACAGTTTCCGGCGAGATGTTGCGTCTGATCATCAGGGACGGATACATCGAGGCGAAATCTATCTCGGCCACATTTTCGCGCTCGCCGATCTTCGGTTGGAACGTCAACCCGCCCTTGTCCACGGTCAGCAGTTGCAATGCGGTTTTCGCCTTCTCAGGCTCATTCTTGCGCCAGGGGATCAGGATGCCGTCGTTAATGGCGCGGTCCATTTGCATCGAGGTCATAGAAGTTCCCGGCGACCGGCGGGCCGCTCTTTGCACGGGCAGCCGCAAGAGCCTTGACATCTCCAGCAATCCCTCCAGCCCCGTTTCGTGATGCGCGAATGAGCTTTCGCGGTCGATGTGCCAGCGGCCGAAGAGCGGATAGCTCGGCGGTTTGTAGATGATATTGCCGTAGCTGAAATAGGTGCGGCCTTCGGTCTCGATTTTGCGCTCGGTGATGACGTGATCACGATCGAGCGGTAGTCGCAGCCTTTCGCGCCCGGCGACCTGCAGCAATGCGGGAAACAACACAGAATCGCCGCGCTCACTCAGGATCAGGTCGGGGTCGTATCGCTCGATGATCTCGTTGAACGTGGAGATCGCTTTCGCGCCGGCGGCGGGATGGAGAACCGACTCATCATTCTCCGTTGCGATGATGAGTCGGCTCGCCGCGGTCAACGGTCGCATCCGCTCGCCGCGCATTCGCATCACGCGCAGTGGCGGCATCGGGTGATCGATCTCCCACGCCGAGTTCGTCGCGGCGATTTCGATTACGGCGCCGCGCTCGTCAACGCGACCCTTGACGCGGCAGAGCGGAAAGAGTTTCGTCAGGTAGAGGTAATGTTGCGGCGTCGGAATATCGAGGTTGTAGAAGGTAATGTCACGGTCCAGCTTTGCGGCGATTTCGCGCAGCTTCGAGAGGTGTGACGAATCGGACACGTTGAGCTGAAGTACTTCGATCTCATCGCCGCTCCAGAACTCGCGCTTTTGAACCCAGCGCAGTCCGGCGATCAGGTCGCGTTTGCTCATGTCCGCCGCGAGCTGTTTCAGTTTCGCCCTGTCGCCGTGGGCGTAGACCGGCGGATGGAATTCATCGGTCAACCGGCGGAGCCTGCCGTCATCGTCATAAACCCAGAGAGTCACCCATGGGCCGAGCTCGTCGATATCGAAGAGCCATCCCTCGATTCTGTCGCCGGCTGTGGCCGACCCCCCGAGAAGCTGATTGCGTATTGGAGAAGGATATTGCGGTTCAACTCTTCGCATCCCGTAACTCCTTTTCCAACCCGTCCACGCGCGCTCGCAGGTGTTTCTCTTCTCTGAGCATTTCGATCAGGACAGAGATGAAGATCGATTCCATCGGTTCGGGGTTGGCCGCCTGCACGGCGGCCTGCACGTGCAGGCGGGCGCGTTCGAACAGTTCATCGAAAAGCTCCTGATCCTGTTTGCGCAGCGAGCGCCTGAAATGCCCCAAACGTTTTTGCTGTTCGGCCAAAACCATACTGAATGGCAGGACCGTTCTTCCCATAATCACCTCCAGATCTCGAGATGCGAAGACACCTCGGGGCCGCCGGGGCACAGATGTTAAAGAGCCGCTGTCATTGATTGGGGCTTTTGACGAACGACGCTCTTCACTACGCGGTCAGCGAACGACCGCTACGATTTTCGAGCGTAAAAGAGCGCTCGCCTTCCAGCCGGATCACCTCGCTCGAGGCGCGGAAGAGGTCGGTCAGAAAGTGAGCGCGCTGAGGGTTTTTCGGCGTCTCGCTTTGCGCGAGCAGGAACGCCAGCCCTCCTCGCGATAGATCACGCAGACGCCACAGCGAGCGGTAAAACAATCGGGCCGCGTCGGTATGCGTGACGTCCTCATCGAGGAAGGCCGTGCAGACGCCGGAGATGAAGACGACGCCGTAGGCGCCCTCCACGGTTTTTGGGAGATCGAGGCGATGAATCAGTTCATCGAGCTGGTAGGCGGTAAACGCCCTGGCAACCAGGATACGCCCTAAAGCCTCTTCCGGGCTTTTCTGTTGTGATCTGGCGAGCCTGGCGACGGCGTAAGGATCGAACCGGTTATCGCCGCAAAGGAAGAGAGACGGTTGGTAATCGCAGGCCATCTGCGCCGCCATGCGTATGCACAATGTCGAGGCCTGGCCGCCGTACACGGTCACCATCCGCGACGGAAGAATCAAAGCGCGCACTACGTGTGGCGCAGAGCTGATCGGTAGAGTCCGCATTATAAAAACCTCCCACGTTATCGAACTAAACGTGCCCGCGAACCCACTTGAACCGTATACCCTGCACGTGACGCGTTTGAGATCGTCAGCGATTATTGACCTGAAAAGTCCGTTTGCCGGATGAGGAGGAAGTCGCAAACGGAAGGTAAGCGAAAGTTACCGAAGATTCCTGGAAATTACAAGCTGAGATCAGATGCGCCCTTCTTGCGCGAAAGTCGAAGCAGTGATTTGGTAGACAAAACTCTCCCGACCGCCCCCGTCCGACCTTGATCCCACCCGAACCCCGCCTATTTTCTCTATGGCTCTTTGCGAGCGCATATTCTGCGGGCTGATGAGAAAGATGACGCTTTTTACGAACTTGAAGGCGTGCCGCAGCATGAGCCGCTTCATCTTTCTTCGCGCAGGATACTCCACCCATAAACGCTTCGTTTTGGGTGGAGAGGAATCCGCGCCCCCTTTCTCAAGTAAAACAGTTGTGGCATATTGGGCGGATGGGCGTTCACCTGTCAATAAAGGCGAAATTGGTCCTACCCACTAGCGCCGGGCGGGAACTCAAGTCCACTATGGAAGAGTTCAATCGCGCCTGCAACACCCTTTCTGAACTCGCCTTTCAGCAAGATTTGCGTCGCAAATACGACATCCATCACGAGGGCTATCGCCTGATCCGAGGAGAAACGAGTCTTCCCGCCCAGCACGTGATCAACGCGATTGCCAAGGTCAGCGCCGTTTACATGCGCGACCAGAACAAGTGGCATCAATTCAAGCCGCATTCTTCCGTGCGTTATGACGCCCGCACGATGACTCTTGGCCATGACTGTCACAGCGCCTCACTGACTGTCTGTCCGAAGGGGCGCGTTACAGGACAGTTGCAGATGTCCGCCAGGATGCGCAAACAACTTCGCCAGGGCGAACTCGGCTCCGCCGAATTGGTCTATCGCAAGGGGAACTTCTACTTGCACATTTCGATCACGATTCCTGCGCCGGAAGTTAAACAACCAAAAGGAAGTCTAGGCGTCGATCTAGGCTTCAGCCGCGTGGCGGTGACGTCGGACAAGAGGTTCCACACGGCGAAGAATATCCGCCACAAAAAAGCCTGCTACAAAAGGACGAGACGATCTCTCCAGACCAACGGCAGTAAGAGCGCCAAACGCGCGCTCAAACGTGTCTCTGGTCGTGAGAGGCGTTTTGTCGCGGACACCAATCACTGCATCAGCAAACAGATCGTGGCTGACGCCAAAGCGAACAATCAACGGATCGTCCTTGAAGACCTCAATGGGATTCGGGAGACGGGCAAGGCGAAATGCGTTCACGAATGGAGTTTTGCCGAACTTCAATGGATGATCCGCTACAAGGCGGCCAAGGCGGGTGTAGAGGTCGTCGCGGTCTCGCCTCGGTACACATCTCAGACCTGTTCGCGATGTTTGCATCTGGGCGTACGTCCGAGTCAATCGAATTTCCAATGCCGCGATTGCGGCTATCAGATCAACGCCGATCTGAATGGAGCGAAATCTATCGCCTTGAGGCATGACCTTGTGGCGATGGGCCGTTACTTCTGCGAATATCCGTGGAAGGAAGTCAACCGGCCCGGAGCGGTTCGTTCTTCTGAGAAGAAGCGTCAAGCACGAAACCTGAAACCGCAAGCTCCATCTACAGCGCGTCCTCGCGCTTAGATGGAGTAGTTGATCCTTTGTGATTAGCGCAAGTCCAAAACCATATGGCTCTCATCGACCCAGCGGCCTTCCCAACACAGCGCCCGAGGCTCGCGTCCCCACTCTTGAAAGCCATTATTTTCATAAAGCCTTCTCGCTCCCTCCGCGACCTCGCTAACCGCCAGATGTACCTGCTCAACTCCAGCCCAAGACCGAGCCTGTCGAATCGCTGCATGCAAAAGCATGGCGCCAACGCCCTTTCGTCGACTTCGCGCAGTTACGTACATTCCCCAAAACGATGCTTTGTGCCGCTCTTTCCCACCGGGGTTTCGGCGTATTCCCGCGATCCCAGTTAGAGAGTCGTCGATGAACGCGCCGAAAACAGCCGATTCTTCATTCGACGTCAGTCTCGCGAGAAAAGACTCGACTAAAGTTTTCGGGTCCTCCGGAACGGTTGCGCCAAAAGCCAGGGGATGAGCCTCCAGCGCCTCTTGTCGGAGTGAAGCCCAAGCTTCAGCGTCGTCACGATCAAGTTTTCGAATGGTACAAATCGTGGTCATAATTGTCAGAACATGTATCCCACAGCCAAATTGTAGTGATTGGCGGTCTGTTGTCGCAAAGTATAATTTGTCCAGAATCGCCGATATTCCAGCGAGAGCAAAAAGTTCTGACGAAGTTGCCAGATGAAATTGGCCGACCCGACCTGATTTTTGAATTTCGTCGAAGCGCTGATCTGGCCGGAGAAGATGTCGCGATTCAGAGGGTCTTGCTGGCCGTAAGCGAAATTGAAATCCAAATCAGAGCGCGCTTTAATCGCCATCTGCGCCCAGCCTCCGGCCGAGCGAACGCCGCGAATGCTGGTCCCGGGCGAAGTGATCGGCCCGGTCACCGCGTAGAGGGAATCGTATCTATCGCCACTCTCTTCGGCCAATCCGACGGCTCTGCCATAGAAGGCCTCGCCGCTCAACTCAACGCGGCTGCCGAGCGGGACCATCCAGTCACCGGTGACCGCATAAGAATTGACGTGACGGTCGAGAGGAAAAGGCCGGCGATGAATATAGGAGCCGAAGCCGAGTTCAAGCTTCCGATCCGAGTCCAGGGGGCGCCGGTAAGCGACGCGCGACTGGTAGCCGGGTCCGCCTTCAATAGTTCTGCCCTGCAGCGATTCACCGAATGGAGTAAGGAGCCCACCTTGAATGATCATCTGGGATGAGTCATTCGACCCGACGCGGCGCTCCATCATAATCTGCGGTCGCCATTGTGAAATATTGCCCGCCCCGGTCAGGGGCTGGATCCACACGGCGGCGAGCGAGGTCGGGTTGAGCGGCGATATGAGCGGCGGGCGCTGGCCGACAGTGAGCGAAGTCTTCTCCCAGTCCAGCCGCGCCGAGGCGGTGATGATGCGCATAAAGCCGAACACGTCTCCATCCAACTCCCCGCTAGTCCCTCCCCAGAAATCGAACTCCGCTTCAGCGCTCAGGCGCGCATCGCCCAGGCGCGGGCCCAGACGCGGCCCTTCCATCGCCAGCCCAATCCTGCTCTGACGCAGCGTCGCGCCGAAATTATTCTTCCCGGCATTCGTCGTAGGGGGCGGCGCAAACATCGGGTTATCGAACCGCGAAGAGGTGTCGGAATTTACATAGGTATTCGCCAGGATCATGCCGAACAGCTTCACGCGAAACCGGGAATCGCTCTCGATCTTGGTCTGAGCGTGTTCTTTGATCTGCGCAGTGTTAACCTCGACCTGCTCCTGCAGGCGGTCGATCCGATCCTCAATTGGCGCCGTGTCTGGATGCGGATTGTGGATTGCGGTTTTCTCCTCGGCGTGGTTTGGTGCCTCGGGTTGGGCCGGTCCGGCCTCCTGCTTCGACTCATCTTTCCTGGATCTCAAATCCGCAATTTGTCCCTCAATCGCCTGGCGTAATATCGCCAATTCCCGGGTGTTCTCTTCCAACTGCTTTTTCAGTTCTTCGCTCTGCTGGCGAGCTTGCCGGGCTTCGGCCTGCGCCTGCTCGGCGGCCTGCTGAGCGCTGCGCAGCAGTCGCTGAAACTCGTCTTTCGCCGGAGACTCTCTCCGAGGACGTGCGGCGCCTTTGCCCTTGCGCTTCGAGGTCGCGGCGTCAGTAGAAAGTGAGACGGCGAGCAGCAGCGCCACGGCGTTAACGATCAAGTTAGTCATCTTCATATAATTTACTCCTGAGATCGCTTCTGAAAAGTCGGCGCCGATCAGATAGACTTGGGACCGGCTAACTTAACGATTGGTCAATAGTTTCAGGTGAGAGAGAAGCTGCGAAAAGTGGTTCTGCTTGCTCAGAAAGCAGTCGGCTTGAAGGTTTGGCGGAATGCCCGAGCCGTCGGGCTTGATCAGCGCCGATAGGACCACCAGCCGCACGTCAGCCATACTTGGATCAGAGCGTACCCAATGACACAGTTCACGACCGTCGAGTCCCGGCATGTTAAGATCACAGACGATCACGTCCGGATGGTCTTTGTTCAATGCGGCGAGCGCGGCATAAGCGTCATTGGCTACATTCACCACGCAGCCTTCACTCTCCAACGCGATCGCCGTCACTGAGAGGAACGCCTCGTCATCATCGACCAGTAAAATCCTAATCGGCATATCGCCCCCCGAAACATAGGGGTCGGGGGCCGGGGGGTCTAAGCGGCCGGGCGGGAAATTTTTGAGGCGTAATCAGCAAGACATTGTTCATTGTTCATCGTTGATTGTTCATTTGTCATTGAGGAATGGCGCGGCTCCGGCAATGACAAATGAACAATGAGCAATGGAAAATGAACAATGAAAGCGCCTCAAAAATTTTCCACATCCGCTCAGGTCGAGTCGATTTCAACCCCCTGACCCTCGACATCAGTTCCACTGACCCTCGGCTCATCGAGCGGCAGGATAATGCGGAAGCTTGCGCCCGGCGCATCGGTCGCTTTTAGACTGATGGTTCCACCGTGCGCTTCAACGATGCTTTGCGCAATCGCCAGTCCCAGTCCTGTGCCGCCCTGTTTGCCGTGACTGACGAACGGCTCGAAGAGTCGCTCGCGGATCTCAATTGGGACTCCGGGGCCGTTGTCGGTCACATCAATGCGCGCTTTCCCATCCAGTTTTACCGCCACGAGCGAAACCAGGCCGCCGCCCGGCATCGCCTGGATAGAATTGGTGAGTAAATTTTCGAACACACGCCGTAAATGCTCGGCGTCAGCTTTGACGAACAGATCAGGACGAATCTGGTTTTCAATTACGACGCCCTTGTGAAGGGCATGGCCGCTGACTCCCTGTACTGACCGTTCGACCAGAGTCGCCAGCGAGTGACGCTCCAGTTTGAAATCGTAACTGCCGCGAGTGAAATCGAGCAGCTCGCGCAGCATGGAGTGCATCCGCTGAACCGAGCTCAACTGACTCTCAAGCAAGGTTCGCCGTCGTTCCGGCGCGAGGCCGTCACGGCTGAGCGTCTCCGCCGCGGTGGAGATCGTGGCAAGCGGATTGCACAAGTCATGTACGATAGATCCTGCCATCTGCCCGATCGCCGCCAGACGCTCGCGCCTGAGCAACTCCGTCTGAGTCTGTTTGAGCGAGCTTCGCATCTGATTGAACGCCCCCGCCAGGGCGCCCAATTCGTCGCCCCCGCCGGTTTTGATCTCGTAATCGTAATTGCCGCGGCCGAACTCGCGCGTCCCGGCCATCAGCGCCTCGATCGGTCGCGTGACCCGCCGGGCGATGATGAAGCTGAATAAGAACGCGGCCGCAATACTTCCTGTCCAGAGCAGCGCCAAAAGGTTGGAGATCGAGCGGAACAATCGTCCGGTGTCGGCGAGCGAACGCAGAACAACTACCTGACCGACCCGCTGCCCGTCAAGACCGGTAAGCTGGCGCGAAAACGCCAGGTTGGGATGGGCGCCAACTCTTACTTCGGCCGGTCGCGTGGCCTCGGCGTTAGTGACTTCGGGGGCCGTGACGGTCTCCGCCACTCCGACTTCCGCCTCAGGTTCAAGCGAGGAGGCATAGACCTGATCGGCCGTCAAAAAGATGACTTCGCTGTGAATGCGTTGCTTGATCTTCTGCGCCACGACACGATTGAGTTCAATCCCGGCGCCCAGCACGGCGAGTGTGTTCTGATAATCGTCGCTGCCAGATTGAAGCAGGATAGGCGTGAGGGAGACCTGAAATAGCTTTCCCCCGAAAATCGCAAACCCCTGGCGTTGTTGCTGGCTGACGGCGACAGTGCGGGCGGCGGCGATCTCGGCGACCACGGGGGCCTCGTTCCCGCGCAGGTCGGCGAATGTGACATTGCCTGCGCCGTCAGTGATCAGCGCCAGATCGACCTGTGAATCCGGATCGCCCCCGAAATCCGCAATCATCTCCTTTATCGTTTCACGATCGCCCCGCGCCCGCGCGTCCCCAAAGATAATTTTGACGTTCTGCGAATTCGCCATAGTCAGTCCGAGCGTCGACAGGCTGCGGGCATTTTCTTCCCAGACTGAGTCGTAAACCGGGAGGAGG
>Ga0081455_10002045_pt1 | contig 24113 bp, 17 predicted proteins | sample TabmetS3T2R1_FD_70207 | JGI IMG/M metagenome (GOLD analysis project Ga0081455, IMG submission 70207) | Tabebuia heterophylla rhizosphere microbial communities from the University of Puerto Rico - S3T2R1 | ecosystem: Host-associated > Plants > Roots > Rhizosphere ...
AGTTTCGACGCGAAGTCCAGGCACGTCGCGTCTTCCAGGTACGGCCCCATGATCTGCAGGCCGACCGGCAAGCCATCGCGAGTGAGCCCGACGGGCGCGGCAGTCGCCGGACACCCGGTGTACGTCGCGACATCGATCCATTTGAACTGATCGGCGTACTTGCGCTCGCGACCGTCCACCATCAACGTGCGATCGTCCTTCAGCCACACTTCGCGCCGCGGGTTGTGAGAGAACGCCGGCACGAAGTCCACCGGCATCAGAAACACATCGATGTCGGCGAAGTACCTCTGCCATAGCGCCCGCGTCCGCAAGCTCGCCTCGCGTTGCACGAGCCACTCGCGATGACTCGCCAGCGCGCCATCGACGAATGGATGTTTCGCGCCACGCGCCGCCGCCTCGCGCAAAGGCGCCAACGCATCCTGCCGCTCACCGTTCGCGACGAACGCCGCCAGCAGGAACATGTAGCTCGCATGCGTGCCGGCTCGATCGAAGCCCTCCGGCCATCCCTCGACGACCTCGACGCCCGCTTTGCGAAGCGTCGCGACCGCACTCTCCAACACCGCGCGCACTTGCGGATCGAGCGGACAGAATGCGTCCTCGAGCATCACGCCCACTCGATAGTCCTGCAGCCGCGAACGACGCGGAGGCGGGATCGTCCTGCGAAACTCGAGCGACTCCCCCTCGATCGGCGTCGTGAGCACCTCCAGCTCGAGCAACAAGTCCGGCGCACTGCGCGCCAGCGGCCCCGACACATTGAGATCGTTTGATGCGCGAATTGTGCTCGCGGATGCGCGCGAACACGTGGGCCGTCATTTCGCGTGATGAAATCTTGCGCCGGCGCAAGGCGGCGCGCGCCGCGGTCGCCGTGCCGAAATCCGCATCGAATCCTTGCGCTGTCCGACTCATCGCCGTCCCCCTCGGCGAGAGTATGTTTCTATTTGCCGGGCGGCGTGAAGAGCTTCTGCAACCGCGCGTAGTCGAACGACGAGGTGAAGTGCTCGAACGAACCGGTCTGAATGAGCTTCTTCATGGCGTCTTCGAGCGCACCCGCCATGAACACCGCCGGAGTGGTCGCGGTGCTGACGCGCGCGACACCCACGGCCTGCAGCTCCGGAATCGTCGGCGCGCCGCGCCGGCCGTGAATGTTGACCGGCGCTTGCAGCTCGGCGACGAGCTGCGCGATCAGGCCGAGATCGCTGAGCCCGATCGGATAGACGCAGTCGGCGCCCGCCGCCAGATAAGCTTTGCAGCGCTCAAGCGCTTCGCCGAGATGATCCGGGCTGTTGCCACCCCTGAGGAAGAGGTCGGTGCGCGCATTGATGACGAGCGCGAGACCCGCGCGCGTTGCGGCCCGTCGCGCCGCATCGATACGCTCGCACGCTTGATCGACGCTGCGGAGCGTCGCGCCGTGATCGAGCCCGTCCTCGAGATTGATGCCGCACGCACCGGCACCGATCATCTCTTCGATGCGAAAGATGAGATCGGGCGTCGTGCTGCTGAAGCCGCCTTCGATGTCCACCGTGACCGGCAAGCGCACGACATCGGTGACGTGCTCGATCACGTCGACGAGCTCGTGCCACGGAACGTTCTCGCCGTCGGCATAGCCGAGCGACCACGCGACACCCGCGCTCGTCGTCGCGATCGCATTGAACCCCACTTCCTCGAAAACCTTGGCGCTCAATGCATCCCATGCATTCGGCAGCAGGAGCAGCGGCCCGCGATGCAGGGACCTCAGTTGCTCGGCCTTGCGGACTTGATCCGCAGTCACGACTTTCATGTCATCCCCTTCTCGACGGCGCGCAGCGGCGGCACCGCCCTTTCGAGTGGCCGAGCGCGCTCCAGTTCCTTCGCGGCAAGCGGTAAGCGCACCGTGAAGACGGCGCCCATGCTGTGACCGTCACTGAACGCCGCGACTCGCCCGCCGTGCAGCTCGACGATCCGGTGGATCACCGCGAGGCCGAGCCAAATACCGGCCGTGCGCACCGTGTCCGCCCGCGCATGGTGCATCTGCCAGAGCGGGTCGAATACGTGCTGGAGGGTATCGGCCGCAATACCCATGCCGTTGTCACGTACGACCAGCTCCACGTGATCGTGCCGGCCGTGACACTCGACGAGCACATTGCCGCCCGCCGGAGTGCTCGCAAGCGCATGCGCCAGCAGGTTGTGAACGACCTGACGCAGCCGATCGGCGTCGCCGTGGAGCGGCCCCGCGCCCGAGTCGATGAACGACTCGAGCCGCACGCGCTTGGCGGTGGCGAGCGGCCGGATCGCCTCGATCTCGGCGTTCACGAGAATCGAGAGCGAATCGATGCGCTGCGCGTCGATGTCGAAGCAGCCGGCGGCGATGGAGGACAGGTCGTGAACTTCGTCGATGAGCCGGTGCTGCTCGCGCGTGCTGGCGCGGATCAAATCGAGCGCGCGGCGCGCCTCTTCGCCGCCGAAGCTCTGGTCTTTCAGCAGCGCGAGCGCGTTGAGCATCACGTTGAGCGGATTGCGCAGCGAGCTCGACAGCATCGTCACGAGCTCATCCTTGAGGAAGCTCGTCTGCTCGGCCACTTCGCGCGCCGCGCGCTCGGCCGCGCGCAACCGCGCCCGTGCGAGCTGCACGGCGACGCGCGAGATCAGCTCGCGCGCGGAAAATGGCTTCGGCAGGTAGTCGTCTGCGCCCGCGGTCAGCGCATCGACCGACGCGTCCTCGTTTGCACGCGCCGAGAGCACCATCACCGGCACACCGGCGCACTTCGGATCGTCGCGCAAGGCACGTAGCAGCGACAAGCCGTCGAGCCCCGGCATCATCAAATCCGCGATCAAGAGATCCGGCGGCGACTTGCGGGCGCGCGCCAACGCGAGCATGCCATCCGTCGCGGTATCGACCTTCCAGTGCTCCTGCAGGATGCGCTTCAAATAGCGGCGCATGTCCGCGTTGTCGTCGACGACGAGGATGCGATCGGCGCTGTCCGACGGCCCCGCACTGACGCGCTTCGCCGACTCGCGCTTGGCGGTCTTGGCGGCGGGTGCGCGCTCGGGCTCATCCTCGTCGCCAATCCAGCTGGACACTTCTTCGATATACGGCGCGGCGCCCGCGGCGACGCTCTTGCGAGCCGCGACGCCGATGTGCTCCGCCGGCAAGTGCTTCGTGCCGCGGCGAATGCGTACGATAAACGTCGTCCCTCTGTCCACTTCGCTCGCGAGCTCGATCTCGCCGCGATGAAGCTTCACGAGCTCCTGCACCAGCGACAGACCGATGCCGGACCCTTCAGCCGAGCGCGCGCGCTCGGTGCGGCCGCGGCGAAAGCGTTCGAAGACGTGCTGCAGATCGTCGGCGGCGATACCGCTGCCGGTGTCGCGCACTTCGAGCACGACCCAGTCCTTCTCCGGGATGAGCTTCACGCTCACCTCCCCGGCCAGCGTGAACTTGAACGCGTTCGAGAGAAGATTCAGCACGATCTTCTCCCACATGTCGCGGTCGACGTAGACCAGGTCGGCGAGCGGCTCCGATTCGACGACCAGCCGAATCCTCGCGCGCTCGAACGTCGACCGAAACAGGCTTGCGAGATCGGCGGTGAGCGTGCCGAGATCGGTGGGCTCGAACGCCATCTGCATGCGGCCGGCCTCGACGCGCGAGAAGTCGAGTAGCGACTGCACGAGCTTCAACAGGCGCGTGGCCGCGCGGCGCGAGGTCTGCAGCAACTCGCGATCACCGCGCGGCAACTGCCGGCGCGACAACACGTCATCGAGCGGGCTCAAGAGCAGCGTGAGCGGCGTGCGGAACTCGTGACTGACATCGCTCAAGAACAACGTCTTGGCGCGGTCCAGCTCTGCGAGCGCTTCGACGCGCGCCCGTTCCTGCTGTTTGACCTTGGCGTTCGCGATGGCGGTCGTGAGTCGCGCGGCCACGGCACTCGAGAGCCTGCGCCCGTCCTCGGCAGGCCGCATCGGATTCGTGCCCATCACCAACACGCCGCCGACACCGCCGCCCGGATCGGCGAGCGGCACGCTCACCACCAGATGCGCGGCGAAGCTCGGATCGCGCAGATGGCTCACGATGCGCTCGCGCACGCCCGGCGACTCCGCCGCCACTTGCGAGCGCACGACGCGCGCGACCTCCCACATTCCGGAATCACTGATGGTCGAGAGCGCGATGACCGGCGGAGCCATCTCCGGTACGGCCGCGGTCAGTCCCGAATGCGCGGCGAGTCGCGCGTGCCGCCCGTCCGCATCGACGAGATACATCAACGTGAAGGGTAGATCGCGCAGATAGCGATCCATCACCTGCGAAGCGATCGTGCAGGCTTCTTCAGGCGTTTCCGCTGGGAAGCAGCGGGTCGACAATGCATCGAGACATTCGACGAGCCGCGCGACGAGCACCCGCTCCGTCGTTTCGCGCAACGTGACCAGCAGCGCGCTGATGTCGCCGTTGTCCTCGCGCACGGCGCTCATGCCGAACGACATGTGCACTTCTTCCGGATAGCCGTGACGTTCGAGCGGCAGGAACAGATCGTCGGAGCCCGCCGGCTCGCCCGTCGTGAGCACGTGCTCGACCATCGGCTCGATGATGCTGACCCAGATCTCCGGCCATTCGGTCGCCGCGCCCTTGCCAAGACAGCGTGGATGCTTGCCGCCCACGACGGGCACGCACGCATCGTTGTAGACCATCAGCATCTCCTCGCCGAGCAGCAGCACCATCGGCGCGAACGAATCGAGCGCCATGCGCACGGCGGCGCGCCACGTGCCGGGCCACTTGTCCGGCGTACCGATCGAGGTGGACGCCCAGTCGATGTCGCGGAGCATGGCGTCCATGGTGCTGTTGCCCACGAACGGGTGAACGACGGGCGCGCGCGGCTTCATTCCGATTCCTCTCGTCCCTGAGCCCGCAATGCTGCGGCACCCGAATCTTACGATGCTGCCCGGAACGGCTGCTGCATGCGCTGGGTATTCGCCGCCTGCGCCTTGAAATCCAAGTGCTGTAAGCCGGGGTCGACCGGCTCCTGAGGCATGACGAGGATCGCACGGCGCAATGTGCTCAGTTGCCGCTTCAGGTACGGCAGCAGTGTACGCAACGTGTCACCGCTCTTGTACTGGTTGCTGGTGAGGGCCGTCCCGCAGAAGCTGCGGAAGTAATCGGAATAGAGCTGTTCGTAGCGCCACAACGGTTCGGCGAACGCGCGATCGCCGAGCAATGCCATGCCGAGGTGCGTCGAGCACATGAGACTCGACGCCGAGCGCATGAAGTTGCCGTGTTCTTGAATCACGGACGCGGCGTAGTCGTGCTGGTCGCCGAAGACCAGCGTGAACACCGCGTGCCGATCGCGCCCTGTGATCCGCTCCTGGCGCAGATACTCGAACATCGCTTTGCGATGAATCAGACCGAAAGAGGCGCGGCGAAGCGCGGTGGCCTGCGGCAGGCCACGGGCTTCGCCGGCCACCGAGCGCATCAAGCGGTCGTGCTCGGCTTCCCATCGCTGGTAGAGACGAGTGTCGTCGAGAACGCGGCGTGCGATGAGCGCCTGCGCAGGGTTTCCGGCGCGGGCGACGTCGGCGATTCGAGCCTCCGATTCCTCCATGAGCCGGAGGTGACTCACTCCCGGAATGCGCATCGAGCTCCCCGTTCCCTTCGCGGTGATCGTTCTTCAAGCGACCTTGCGATCGGTATCTGCTTCCGTGCTTATTCTTCTGTGCTGCGAAGGTATACCCGCACGGCGTGACAATCCAGAGACTTTGCGCCTCCGGGGGTGATGAATTTTTTTTGTCACGGCCTCGAATTCGAGGCCCGAGCGCAACAGCGGCTCAGGTTTTCGCTTCGACGGGTACGGGCGGCGGATTACGGACTGCGAAATTGCGCTGATGCCAGTAGGGGTAGATCGGCCGCGTCTCGCTCGCCGCATCGAGCTGCGCCATTTGATCGGCGCTCAAGCTCCAGCCCACCGCGCCCAGATTTTCCAACAGTTGCTGCTCATTGCGCGCGCCGACGACGATGCTCGCGACGCTCGGCCGCTGCAGGACCCAGTTGAGCGCGACTTGCGAGACGGTTTTCCCTGTGTCACGGCTGAGACGGTCGAGCACGTCCACGATGTCGTAGAGGTTCTCCGAACGGCGGCCCGCGAGGAAATCCGCGGTGGCGAGCCGGCTACCCGCGGGGACGGGCTGCCCGCGCCGCATCTTGCCGCTCAGCGCCCCGCCCGCGAGCGCACTCCACACCACCGTGCCCACCTTCTGATCCAGCGCCAGCGGCATCAGCTCCCATTCGAATTCGCGGGACACGAGCGAATAGAACGCCTGATGCGCTACATACCGCGCCCACCCGTAGCGCTCCGAAACAGCCAGCGACTTCATGAGGTGCCAGCCCGAGTAGTTCGAGCACCCGATGTAGCGGATCTTGCCGGCACGGATCAGGTCGTCGAGCGCGCTCAACGTCTCCTCGACCGGCGTCAGTGCATCGAAGCCGTGCATGTAATAGAGGTCGATGTAGTCCGTGTCGAGGCGGCGCAGGCTGGCTTCGCAGGCGCTGATCAGCGCGTAGCGGGACGCGCCGATCTCGTTGGGGCCATTGCCCATTGGGAAGGCCGCCTTGGTCGCGATCATGAGCTTGTCGCGGCGGCCCGCGACGGCGGCGCCGAGCACTTCTTCGGCGCGGCCGCTGGAGTACACGTTCGCGGTATCGAAGAAGTTCATGCCGCCGTCGAGACAGACATCGACGAGGCGCTTCGCCTCATCGACTTGCGTCGTGCCCCACGCCTTGAAGAAGTCGCCGACACCGCCGAAGGTGCCGGTACCGAAGCTCAACACCGGAACCTTCAGACCGGATGCGCCGAGTAGCCTGTATTCCACGAATCACTCCTGATCAATGCAGCCCGGCCTGCTGGATCAGCAGGTCCGCGACATGTTGGTAGTCTCCGCCGAAATGATGACCGCCGCTGAGCGGCACGACCCGCGCGTGCTCCGCACCGATCGTAGGACAGAGCGAGTCCGAGTCATCGCTCCCGTACATGCACACCGTATCGCCCGACGACAGCTTGTCGGTCTCGGTGCGCGTCGGTAGACCGTCCTGCCCGCCGCCGAGCCAATTGGTGACATGGAATTCGAACGACGCGGACTGGCTTATGCCGATCAAAGCGGTGAGCGCCACGAGCGAGCGCGTCGCGTTCGGCAAGCGGTTCACCGCGAAGGGCATGACGTCAGCGCCCTGCGAGTAGCCGATCAGTAGCGCGCGCTTCTTGTCCCAGTGATACGCGTAGTAGCGGAGCATGCGGTCGACGTCCTGCGCGAGGCCGTCGGGCGTGCGTTCCGCCCAGAAGTAGCGCAGCGAATCGACTCCCGCGACGGGCACGCCGCGGCGCGACAAGGCGACGGCCACTTCTTTGTCGAGACCGGCCCAGCCGCCGTCGCCCGAAATCAAGACCGCGAACAGGTCGTTCTTGGACGTGCCGGTCGCCGGTACCTCGACGATGGGGATGTCCTCGAGGCTCTTCGGCGGCGTCGGCAATGTGAGCGTCTGGGCCTGCGAGGCGAGGATCGACCCGTACGCCGCGCGAAACTGCGGCAGCCAGCGACGCGGACGGGTGTAGTTGTGCCCCACGTCCTGCAGCTCCACGTACTGCGCGGGCTGCGAGCCCGCGACGAAATCGCGCGCCTCCGCGGCGGGACACACTTGGTCCTCCGTGCCGTGGAGCGCGATCCACGGTACCTGCAGCTTCGAAGGGGTGAGCCGCGCACCCTCTCCGTCCTTGCGCAGCGTGAAGCGCAGGTTCGCGCCCTTGCAGAGCGGCTTCTTCAGGTCGAGGTCCTGGCAGAACGAGAGGGACACGGCGCCGGCGAAGATGCCCGGCGGTGCCTGCGCGATCATCGCGTATGCGAGCGACGCGCCCGAGGAATACCCGACGAGCAGCGGCGTGTGATAGGTCGGCAGCTTGTAATAGGCCTGGACCCAGTGACTCAGGTTCTCGAGGTCGCCGTCCGGGAAGACGCACGTCCCGCCGTCGGCCTCGAGCACTGCGAACAGATCCGGCGTGTCGATGCCGATCACCATCGAGCCGTCGGCGACCATGGCGCTCGCCATGCCTGCGAGGCCGCGAGTCCACCCACCGTCGCCGGATAGGAACAGGACGACGTGCTTGACCTCCGCCGCAGGTCGATAGACTTGCACCGCTTTGAAGCGTCCGTGTGACAAGGTCTCGGCGGCGGCCGAACGGCTTGCGGTCAGAAACAGCCAGAACAGCGGAATCGCGAGCAGGACAGTGAGACTGCGCGGCAAGAATTTGCCGCCCGAACAACAGGGTCGTGGCATGGGGCTCCATCTTAGCGGGGTGGCGCGTGATCCGGTTCGCGAGTCGCGGGGTTAACGCGGCGGCGTCCTCAAGGTTTGCTTCCGGGGGTCGCTACTCGTTTCCGCGCGACTTAACTTTGCTGCAGCAGACCCCTCGTGGCCGACCAGGACGAACAGCTCTTGAGATGGATGCCGGCGGTCGTCGACTACCGCCAGCGCCTAGCCTCCCTGCAAGGGGCGTGGGACAACCTCGCCTTGCTCTCGCACCTGGGCGACGACGGCACGAACCTCGGGAGTACCCGCGAGGCCTTCGAGTCGCTGGCCAACCGCCTCGTCACCCACCTCGGCACGGAAACGCACAAGAAGACGGTGCTCGCGTGCGAGTCCCGCGCCCAGGTGGCGATCGACATCCTGGTGCGAAACCTGTTCGAGCGGACGGCCGACATCGGCTTTCTGGCGGGCGACGATCTGATCCGCCGGTTCGCGCAGGACGTGCCCGGACTGCGGTCGATCGTCGCAGCAGGTGGCGACGACGCGGAGAGCGCCCGGCGGACGCTCGCAGTCGCCACCGATTCGATCCAGCGCCGACTGGCCGAGTACGTCGCGAAGTACTCCGTCTATCACAACGTCGTGATCGTCTCGCCGAAGGGCGAAGTGCTCGCGCAGCTCGCCGGCGGCCCGGCGCCCGCGCAGACCCGCGATCCGCTGATCGCCAGCACGCTCGCGACTACGCGGCCGTACGTCGAATCCTTTCGCGCCAGCGATCTCGTGCCGGATGCGCGGCGCGCACTGATCTACGCGCATCGCATCGGCGGGCGCGACGAGACGCTCGGCGTGCTGTGTCTGTGCTTCAAGCTCGAGGACGAGTGCGCGAGCATCTTCGGCCGATTGCGGCACGAGAGCGATTGGAACGTGCTCGCGCTGCTCGATGACAAGAACGTCGTCATCGCTAGCACCGATCCGTGGCAGATCCCGGCGGGTGCGCCGGTGCCGGTCGCGAATGGCGCGCATGGCGGAGTGGTGCGGTTCGCGGGTCGCGAGTATCTCGCGGTGACACGCACGGCGAAGGCTTACCAAGGTTATGCAGGACCGTCGTGGCGCGGGCACGTGATGGTGCCGGTCGAGCGCGCATTCGAAGCGCTGGATCATCACACGCAAGTGCGCTGCAGCCCCGAAGTGCTGAAGGACATTCGGCGCAACTCGAGCACGTTCTCCGCAGGCCTGCGCGAGATTCCGCAGCAGGCGGACGCGATTCAGCGCGATCTCAATCGCTCGGTTTGGAACGGCAGCGTGCGGCTCTCGACGGGCTCGACTGCGAACGTCACGTTCGCGAAGGCGCTGTTACGCGAGATCAGCAACATGGGACGCAAGACCAAGGACGTGTTCGAGCGCTCGATCGAAGAGCTGCACGAGACGGTCGTCTCGGCCGTGCTTCACGACAGCGAGTTCATTGCGTCGTTGGCGGTCGAGTTCCTCGCGCGCAATCTCTACGAGCGCGCCAACGATTGCCGGTGGTGGGCGCTGAACGGCACGCTCGCGGGCGTGCTGACCGCGCGCGAGGGGAGCGATGCGGGCGCGGCGTCGGCGGTGCTGAGCCATATCAATTCGCTGTACACGGTGTATCACAGCATCGTGCTGTTCGATGCGGAGCGGCGGGTCATAGCGGTGTCGCGTGACGATCAGGCGGAGCTCGTCGGCACGCGCATCGAGGAATCGTGGGCGGGCGATGCGCTCGGCCTGCTGGATTCGCAGAGCTACGCGGTGTCGAGCTTTCAGCCGAGCGTGTTCGCAAATCAGCAGTCGTCGCTGATCTATGCGGCCGCGGCGCGCGGGACGGATCGGCGCGTGGTGGGTGGCGTGGCCGTGGTATTCGACACGGGTCCGCAGCTGAAAGCGATGTTGCTGGATGCTCTGCCGCGCAACGAGCGCGGCGAGCCGGTGCCGGGATGCGTCGCGCTGTTTCTCGATCGGCATGGGAATTTGATGGGCTCGACCGATCCTTCCGTGGATGCGTCGGGCGAAATGCTTCAGCGCGTGCGCGAGAAGCTCGCGTCGGACGGCGCGCACGTGATTCGTGTGGGCCGCGAGTACTACGCGCTCGGAACGAAGAGCGACATCGGCTATCGCGAGTATGTCGGGATTGGCGCGCACGCAGCGGTGCTCTTGCCGCTCGGCGCGGTGCCGGAGCGCGCGGCTCACGAACGGCGGCCGCTGCCTCAATGCACGGCGGCGCGCTCGGATCAGGCGCGTCACGATGTTCGCGAGTTCACGACGTTCGCGACGGCGGGCGCGTGGTATGCGCTGCCGACGTCGTCCGTGCTCGAGGCGGTGGATGGCAAAGCCTTGCAGACCATCACGACTGCGGGGCCGCCGTGGGCCGGGGTGATCATGCACGGCGAGGAAGCCGTGCCCGTCGTGAATTTGGCGACGCTGCTCGAGTTGCCGTCGGTCGAATCCTCAGCGGTCGTGATTCTCTTGCGCGTCGAAGGACGGGCGCGGCCGATCGGGATCTTGGTCGAGGCGCTCGGCGACAATCCGGAGGTGCCGGGCGATCGCCTGCTGCCGATCACCACCGCAACGTCGCTCGTCGAGCACGCAATCCAGCCGGTGAACGAGCGGGATGGCTTGGTGCTCGTGCTGAACACGGCACACCTCGCGACGACGCTGTTCGGGACGCAGGGACGAGCGCAGCAGGCCGCGTGATAGGCTACGCGGCCCGTGTCGGGTGAGGAGAAGCCCATGGCCGCCGGCGAGTCGCGTCCTCCCTTTCCGCCGTTCACTCACGAGACTGCCGTCGCGAAAGTGCGTGCCGCCGAGGACGGATGGAACGGACGCAATCCCGAGAAAGTGGCGCTCGCGTACACCGAGGACAGCGCCTGGCGCAATCGCGCAGAGTTCTTTCAGGGGCGCGCGGCGATCGTCGCGTTCCTGACACGCAAGTGGGCCAAGGAGCTCGACTATCGGCTCATCAAGGAGCTGTGGACGTTCGGCGGCAATCGCATCGCCGTGCGGTTTGCGTATGAATGGCACGATGATTCGAACAATTGGTTTCGCTCGTACGGCAATGAGAACTGGGAGTTCGACGAGCGCGGGCTGATGCGGCGACGAGTCGCGTCGATCAATGATGTGCCGATCGCGGCGGCCGAGCGGAAATTCCACTGGCCCGCGCCCGGACCGCGGCCCGCGGATCATCCGGGGCTCACCGATCTGGCGCTGTGAAAGTACGGCATATGACGGAGATGACTCGCGGCGCGCGCGCCGAAATCCCGCGCCCCGCACGGGCGCGGCGACGCTTTACACGCGGCATGCTCGCACTACTCACGCTCGTGGCGACGAGCATCGCGGCCGCGGGCGCGCTCGACGCGCTCACCAACAAGGACGCGTCCAGCGGTCTGCGCGCGGCGCTCTCGCAAGGTATCGACGTCGCGGTTGCACAGCTCGGCACGCCTGATGGGTTCCTCAAGAATCCCAAGTTCACCATCCCACTGCCCCCGGCCATGCAGAAGGCGGACAAGGCGCTGCGTATGATCGGCATGAGCGGCGATGCCGACGCCCTGAAAGTGGCGATGAATCATGCCGCCGAAGCTGCCGTCGCCGAAGCGAAGCCGGTGCTGAAGAACGCGCTGCAATCCATGACGCTCGCGGATGCAAAGAGCATTCTGACGGGCAATGACGACGCGGCCACGCAGTACTTCCGCCGCACGACGACCGCCGATCTCACGACACGCTTCAAGCCCATCGTCGCGAAGGCGACTTCGAAAGTGCAGCTCGCCGCGCTTTACGACCGCTACGCCGGCAAGGCCGCCAACTTCGGCCTGCTCGCGTCCGCCGACGCGAATCTCAACGACTACGTCACCGCCAAAGCCCTCGACGGCCTCTTCATCCGCATGGCCGACGAAGAAAAGGCGATCCGCAAAGATCCGCTCGGGCAGACGAGCTCGCTGATCCGCAAAGTCTTCGGCGCCAAGTAAGTCGACATCGGTGCCGACGCGACGAGACAGGGAACCCAACGCTCCCTGTCACGTTACCGATGCAGCTATGCGCGCCAGCTGCCTCGGTCTGCCCGCCCTCTTTCGCTCGTCACTGGCGCTCCTACTTCTCTTCATCGGCGGCTGCGCGACGCTGCCCGAGCAACTGCCCCGCGGGGCGCCGGGTCACGCCCTGCCGCCGCAATCCGGCGGGCCGCTCGCAGCGCTGGAGGAGTCACTCGCTCCGCGACTCGCGGCCGACAACTCCGCGTGGCATCTGCTCGATGCGAACGAAGACGCGTTGCGCTGGCGGCTCGCCTTGATCGACTCGGCACAGCACTCGCTCGACCTCCAGTACTACTTCTGGTGGCAGGACGATGCCGGCGAGCTCGTGATGAAGCACGTCATCGACGCTGCGGATCGTGGCGTGAGAGTGCGCATCCTCCTCGACGATCTGAGCACCCTGCTGAAGAACGACCGCACGCTCGAAGTGCGCGATTGGCAGATCGCCGTCGTCAACGCGCATCCGAACATCGAGCTGCGCCTCTTCAATGCCTTCCACGCGCGTTCGCTGCCCGGCCGCGGCATCGACTTCCTGCGCCGCATGGAGGTGATGAATCAACGCATGCACAACAAGATGCTCGTCGCCGACAACCGCGCGGTGATCCTCGGCGGGCGCAACATCGGTGACGAGTACTTTGGCTTCAACGCGGAGTTCAACTTCCACGACCTCGACGCGCTCGGCATCGGGGCGGTCGCGCGCCAATCCTCGGCCGCCTTCGATCGCTTCTGGAACAGCGACTGGGTCGTACCCGTCGCGGCGCTGAAGCTGCACGCGACGAGGCGCGATCTGCGCGCCGCGAAACCGGAAATGCTCGCGACGTTGAACGGCTCGCCGGTCGCGGCGCGTTTCCCGCTGAATCGCAGCGACTGGACGAGGGCGCTCACGGATCTCGCGAAGTCGGTGCAGATCGGGCCGAGCCGCGTCATCGCCGACGTGCCCGCGCCGGGCAGCGTGCGCCATCGGACTCCCGAAGCCATGCGCAAGCTGATGTCGAGCGCTCGACAGGAGCTCCTGATCACGAACTCCTACGTCATCCCCGACGAGGAGGACATCGCGCTCTTCCGTGAATTGACGATGCGCGGCGTACGCGTACGTCTTTTGACGAACTCCCTTGCCTCGCAAGACGTGCCGGCCGTGAACGCCCACTACAAGCGTTGGCGCGAGCCGCTCCTCGAGGCAGGCGTGCAACTCTACGAGTGGCGCCCCGATGCGGCCGTTCGGGCTGCCCTGGCCGACACACCGCCCGTCAAATCGGAGTTCGCCGGCTTGCACGTCAAAGCGCTCGTCATCGATCGGCGGCAGGTCTTCATCGGATCGATGAACCTCGACCCGCGCTCCGCGGAGCTGAACAGCGAAATGGGCGTCGTGGTCGCGAGCCCGGCGCTCGCCGAGACGACGGCCGCCATCATGGAGCGCGACATGCGCCCCGAGAACGCCTGGGCCGTCAGCCGCACTCCCAAAGGCGACCTTCGCTGGACCTCGGGAAGTGAAGTCCTGACACGCCAACCTGCCCAGGGCGTCTGGCAACGGACGCAAGACATTTTCTTCATGCTGTTCCCGCGCAACCTCTACTAGCGGTAGTCTCCGCGTCGCCATCACGAGAAGACCGAACCGGGGGAACGCAATGGCAACCGCGCCACAGGCCGCAGGAATCGATCGCGCGCATCGGAAGGTCATTTTCGCGTCGTCGCTCGGCACGGTTTTCGAGTGGTACGACTTCTACCTGTACGGCTCGCTGTCCGCGATCATTTCCAAGCAGTTCTTCGCGGGCGTGAACGACACCACGGCCTACATCTTCGCGCTGCTCGCGTTCGCGGCGGGATTCTTCGTACGGCCGTTCGGCGCATTGGTGTTCGGTCGGCTGGGCGATCTCGTGGGCCGCAAGCACACGTTCCTCGTCACGATTCTGATCATGGGCAGCTCGACGGCGATCGTCGGCATCCTGCCCGGATACGAGAGCATCGGCGTGGCCGCGCCCATCATTCTGATCACGTTGCGCCTATTGCAAGGTCTGGCGCTCGGCGGTGAGTACGGTGGGGCCGCGTGTTACGTGGCCGAGCACGCCCCCGACGGACAGCGCGGTCTGTATACGAGCTGGATTCAAACGACCGCGACGCTCGGACTGTTCCTCTCGCTGCTCGTCATCCTCGCGTGCCGCATATCGATGGGCGATGCGTTCGCGGTGTGGGGCTGGCGCATTCCGTTCCTCGTCTCCGTGCTGCTGCTCGCGTGGTCGGTGTACATCCGCATGCAGTTGCAGGAGTCGCCGGCGTTCCTCGAGATCAAGAATCAAGGCGCGCTGTCGAAGGCGCCGCTCAAGGAGTCTTTCGGCAACCCGGCCGCATTGCGCCTCGTGATCCTCGCGCTGCTCGGTGCGACGGCGGGTCAGGCCGTCGTGTGGTACGGCGGGCAGTTCTATGCGCTGTTCTTCCTCGAGAAAGTCCTGCAAGTCGACTCGACCGACGCGAACATCATGATCGCCGCCGGCCTCGCGATCGCGACACCGTTCTTCGTCGTATTCGGCGCGCTGTCGGATCGCATCGGGCGCAAGCGCGTGGTGCTGGCGGGCTGCGTACTCGCGGCGCTCACATACTTCCCGGCGTTCAAAGCGCTCACGCACTTTGCGAATCCGGCGCTCGATGCGGCGGTCCACGGCTCACCCGTCACCGTCGTCGCCAATCAGGACGAGTGCTCGTTCCAGTTCGACCCGGTCGGCAAGCGCACCTTCACGCGCTCGTGCGATGTGGCGAAAGCCGCACTGGCAACGTTCGGCGTGCCGTACGAAAACGTGGCCGCGCCTGCCGGTACGGCGATCGCGCGTGTGCAGATCGGATCCCGAGCGGCGGTGGACTCCTTCGACGGCACTGCCTTGTCGAAGGGGGACTTCAAGGCTGCGACCGATGCATTCCGCGCGAAGTTGAAAGTCGCGCTCACCGCCGCGGGCTACCCGCCGAAAGCGGACCCGACGCAAGTGAATCGGCTCATGGTCATTCTCGTGTGCACGTATCTCGTGCTGCTCGTCACGATGGTGTACGGGCCGATCGCCGCGTGGCTCGTGGAGATGTTCCCGACGCGTATTCGATACACCTCGATGTCCCTGCCGTATCACATCGGCAACGGCTGGTTCGGCGGCTTCCTGCCCGTCACATCGTTCGCCATCGTGGCTGCAACCGGCGATATCTATCGCGGCCTGTGGTATCCGGTAATCGTCGCGGCGCTCACGGCGGTCATCGGCGCCTTGTTCTTGCCCGAGACGCGCGGCGCGTCCGAGTTCAGTACACTGCGCCGCAGTCCACAGGGCGCCGAGGTTCCATGAGCGTTTTGCGACAGTTCTTCGCAGTCCAGCCCGTCAGTGCCGCGCCCGCCGGCGGCAGCGATCGATTGAAACGCGCCCTGGGCCCGTGGGCGCTCACGGCCATCGGCCTCGGCGCCACCATCGGCACCGGCGTCTTCGTATTCACCGGTCAAGTGGCCGCGCAACACGCCGGACCCGCGGTCACGATCTCCCTGCTCATCGCGGCGTTCGGTAGCGTGCTCGCGGCGCTGTGTTACTCGGAGTTCGCATCGTTCCTGCCGGTTTCGGGTAGCGCGTACAGCTACGCGTACGCGACGCTCGGGGAAGGCATCGCATGGTTCATCGGTTGGAATCTGACGCTGGAATATATGCTCTCGGCGTCGGCGGTCGCGGTGAGTTGGTCGGGGTATGTGACGAATCTGTTAGGCGACATCGGAATTCATTTGCCGCAACAGTTGGTGAATGCTCCGCTCGCAAAGGCGCCCGACGGCTATCTCATGACGACGGGCGCGATCATCAACGTGCCGGCGGTGCTGATCATCGGGTTGATGAGCTGGATTTGTTATGTCGGCGTGAAGTTCTCCTCGGGCGTCAATTCGTTCATGGTGGCGCTGAAGGTGGGCGTCATCATCGTGTTCATTCTCGCGGGGCTGAAGTTCGTCGATACGTCGCTGTGGCACCCGTACATCCCGCCGAGCACGGGCTCCGGTCACTTCGGTTGGTCCGGCATCATGACGGGCGCGGCAATCATCTTCTTCTCGTATATCGGATTCGATACGGCGTCGACGACGGCGCTCGAGGCGCGCAATCCACAGCGCGACGTGCCGCTCGGCATTCTCGGTGCGCTCGGCATCTCGGCGATTCTCTACGTCGGCATGTCGATGGTGATGACGGGCATGGTGCCGTTCACGAAGCTCGACGTGGACGAACCGGTCGCGGTCGCGCTCGATGCGCATCCCGAGCTGCGCTGGCTGGGCATGTTCGTGAAGCTCGGCGCGATCATCGGCATGACGTCCGTCATCTTGATGTCGCTGCTAGGCCAGCCGCGCATTCTGCTTGCGATGGCGGATGACGGGCTGCTGCCCGGGCGCATGAGCCGTTGTCATCCGCAATACAAGACGCCGCACGTTGCGACGGCGATTTCGGGGCTCATCGGCGCGCTCGTTGCCGGGCTGTTTCCGCTCGACGTGTTGGGCGAGCTCATTTCGATGGGCATCCTGCTCGCGTTCGCCGTCGTGTGCATTGGCGTGCTGATCTTGCGCTACACCCGGCCGAACACGCATCGCCCGTTCCGTGTGCCGTTCGCGCCGGTGACTTGCATCGTCGGGGCGGTCGTGTGTCTTGCGATGACGATCGCGCTCCCGAGGTCGACGTGGGAGCGGCTCATCTATTGGACAGCCCTGGGATTTGCGATCTACGCGTTCTACGGCTATCGACACAGCCGGCTGCACGGGAGCGCCGGCGCCGCGAACGGCGCCGTGCGCGATGCAAGCTCATCGCAGAGCTGATCGATCGGGCGGGGGCTCAGGTGCCCCCGCCGCCCCAGTACTCTTCCATCTTCTTCCGCATAGCCGCGTCGGGCAGCCGCCCGCGCCCAGCGCGCTGGTTGTCTTCGAGATGGCTCACCTTCGTCGTGCCGGGAATCGCGACCGTCACGGCCGGATGCGAGATGTCGTACTTCAAGAAGAACTGCGCCCAGCTCGTCACGTCGATGTCCGCCGCCCACTTCGGCAGCTCGCGCCCCGACACTTTGCCCATCAAGTTGCCGCCGCGGCGGCCGCCGAGCGGCATGTTCACGAGCACCGCCATCCCTTTGTCCACCGCGACCGGGAACACGTCCTTCTCGGCCGTGCGGTTGTCGATCGAGTAATCGACCTGCACGAAGTCGAACGGATGCTTTTTCATCGCGGCGACGAGCTCGGGGTACTGCCCGTCTTGCGACGTGGTGACGCCGACGTAGCGAATCTTGCCGGCCTTCTTCAAATCGAGCATCGCGGGCAGGAGCGCGTCGACGCCGTGCACGTTGTGGATTTGCAGTAAGTCGATCTTGTCCGTCTTCAGATTGTCGAACGACTTCTTGATCGTTTCCGCGGCGCTCGACATGTCCCCGCCGAGGGGCGTCTTGGTCGCGAGGAAGAGCTTGCCGCGATTTCCAAGCTCGGAGACCGCCGCGCCGATGACGGATTCCGATGTTCCGTAGGCCTGCGCCGTGTCGACCACCGCGCCACCCAGCTCGGGCAGCCGCTGCAGCACGTCGTGACGGGCCGCGAGCTCGGCGGCATCACTGACACCGTAGGCATTCGTGCCGATGCCGATGACCGGCAGCTTCTCCTGGGTCGAGGGAATGGCTTTCGTGATCAGGGGCAGGCTCTTGTCCGCCGCGAACACGGTGCCGCCGACGGTGAATCCCATCGTCGCCAACACGCCGCCCTTCAATACCGCGCGCCGGGACAGGTTCGATCGATCCGATGCTGACATCGCGCTTCTCCGTTCCATTGCAAGCCGTCAGGGGGACCCGGACTTAAGCGCGCGGCCGCCCGATTGTCCAGAACCCGCGCTGCGACCGTTTGCAAACCACCGCGTGACAAACAACAACCGCTCTCGCTTGCAAATAAGAATGATTCGCAAATAAACTCTCCTACGGGCCGGTTCCGCTCGAACCGCGCCCGCGTAATGCACCGAATCAGGGAATCGCAGTCATGAATCAGGTCCTCAACTTCCGGCGCCTCCCCGTCGCGGCCGCCGTCTTCGCGGCGCTGCATGCGGCCGCGGCGCATGCAGACACCGAGCCGACGCCGGCCACCCAGTTGCCGCGCATCTCCGTGAGCGGCGAGGGCGAAGACACCAACACCTTCAAGCCCGAGCGCGTCGAGTCGCCGAAATTCACGCAATCGCTGCTCGATACGCCGCAGACGGTCACCGTGATCCGCAAGGAAGTCATCGCTCAGCAAGGCGCGGCGAGCTTGACGGAGACGCTGCGCAACGTCCCCGGCATCACCTTCCAGCTCGGCGAAAACGGCAACACGCAGAGCGGCGACACCATTTTCATGCGGGGCTTCGACACGCAGAACAGCATCTTTCTCGACGGCATCCGCGACATCGGCGCGGCCGTGCGCGACACGTTCAACATCGAACAGGTCGAAGTCTTCAAGGGGCCCGCGGGCGCGGACAACGGTCGCGGCGCGACCTCGGGCTATGTGAATCTCGTGAGCAAATTACCGGGCGAGCAAGACACGCTCGGCAGCACGGTCGCGTACGGCACGGCCGCGCGCCGCCGCCTGACGGGCGACTGGAATCATGCGCTCGACGCTCTCGACGGCGCGGCCTTCCGCTTCAACGTGATCGGCCAGGAAGGCGGCGTCGCGGGCCGCGACGTGATCGAGCGCGACAGTTGGGGCGTCGCGCCCTCCTTCGCGCTGGGTCTCGGCACCGACACGCGCTTCTACGCGTACGGTCAGCACATTCATCAGGACAACACGCCCGATGGCGCCGTGCCGACCATCGGCGTCGCCGATTACCGGTTCGACGGCGCGAATGCCGGCCTCCAAGGTCCGCGCGTCCGCGAAGAGAACTTCTACGGTCTGAACAGCGATTTCGAGAACATCACGGCCGACATCGTGACGGCGCGCGTCGAGCACGACTTCTCGCCGGATCTCACGCTGCGGAATACGTCCCGTTGGGGCGAAAGCGAGCAGGAGCGCGTGCTCACGGCGCCGTTGTTGGCAACGACAACCCAGCCGCCGATCGTGTCCGCCACCACTGCGCCGAGCACGTGGACGCTGAACCGCACACGCCACGCGAGCTTCCGCGACAACACGATCATGACGAACCAAACGAACCTCACCGCAAAGTTCGCCACCGGCAGCCTGGAACACTCGCTGAGCAGCGGCGTCGAATACATCTACGAGAAGCAGTTCACGCCGACGATCGCCGGCCTCGGCACACTCGCCCCGACCAGTCTCTACAACCCGGATCGCGACGGCGTGTTCACGGAGGCGCCCGCCCTCACGCGCACGGGGTATGCGAACGGGCACACGAGCACCGGCGCCGCGTACGCATTCGACACGTTGGAGCTGAACCCGCAATGGCAGTTGACTGTCGGCGGACGCTTCGAGCACTACAAGACGGAAACCGAAACCTCCGCCCTCAGCGGCACGACGCAGACGCTCACGAGTCTCAGCAACTCGGGCAACCTCTTCAGTTGGAAGGTCGGCGCGCTGTACAAGCCGCTCGAGAGCGGCAGCGTCTATGTCGCCTTCGCGAACTCGCTGAGGCCCCCGGGCGCCGACAATTTCACGTTGAATGCCACTCGCAGCAGCAGCGGCGGCATCAACACGGCCGATCCCAATCTCGACCCCCAAAGAGCCACCAACATCGAGCTCGGTACCAAGTGGGACTTGCTCGACGCGCGCGTCGCCGCGACCGCGGCGCTGTTCAAGAGCATCAATCGAAACGATCTGCAGCGGCCGGATCCGAGCGATCCGGACAACATCATTCAGTACGGCAAGCGCGAAGTGAAAGGCGTCGAGCTCGGGCTCGTCGGCCAGCTCACGCCGGCGTGGCAGATCAGCGCGGGCCTCACGCGCCAAGACACGGAAGTGACCCAAGGCACGTTCGGCGGCACGCAGACCGGCGCGGCCATCAACTTCTCGCCCAAGATGATGGCGACGATGTGGACCACGTATGCGCTGCCGCTCGGTTTCACCGTCGGCGGTGGCGTGCGCTACATCGATACACAGGCACGCTCGATATCCAGCGTTGCGCCGACGACCGGTGTGTTCCAGGTTCCGAGCTACACCGTCGTCGACCTCTACGCGGCGTACGACGTGAACGACCACGTCGCGATTCAGCTGAACGGCTACAACATCACGGACGAAGACTACATCGCCTCGATCAACAACTCCGGGCAGCGATACTTTGCGGGTCCGCCGCGGTCGTATCTCGCGACCGTCAACTTGAAGTTCTGAACGAGCATGTTGATTCAGGTCCCGGACATCCTGACGGCCGACGAGGTGACGCGCTTTCGCGCCGCTCTCGCCGGCGCGGATTGGGGCGACGGTCGCGCCACCGCCGGGCCGCAGGCCGCGCAGGTGAAGAACAACTTGCAGCTCTCGGAAGAGCATCCGCTCGCTCGCGAGCTCGGCGATGTGATTCTGCGCAAGCTCGCGCGCGATCCGCTGTTCACGTCCGCGGCACTGCCATTGAAGGTGTTTCCGCCGTTGTTCAATCGTTATGAAGGCGGCGGCAATTTCGGCATGCACGTCGATACAGCCGTGCGCTACACGAGCCTGCCTCCCCATCGCGTGCGCACGGACCTGTCTGCGACACTCTTCCTCTCTGCGCCTGAGGAATACGACGGCGGCGAGTTGACGGTCGAGGACACCTACGGCGTGCACAAGGTGAAACTGCCTCCAGGTCACATGATTCTGTATCCGTCGAGCAGCCTGCACGCCGTCACGCCGGTAACGCGTGGCGCGCGTCTCGCCGCATTCTTTTGGATTCAAAGCATGGTGCGCGACGATGCGAAGCGCGCCCTGCTGTTCGACATGGACCGCGCCATCCAGCGCCTGAACCAGGACGTTCCCTCTCATGCCGCGATCGTCCAACTCACCGGCGTGTATCACAACCTGCTGCGCACCTGGGCGGAGCTGTGAGCGCAGTCGAAGAACAAAAGCGCCGTGTGTTCTGGCTCAAGCAGATGTACCGCTGGCACTGGATCAGCGCCGGCATCTGCCTGGTCGCGATGCTGATGTTCAGCATCACCGGCATCACGCTGAATCACGCCGGCCAGATCGGCGCCAAGCCGACTGTGTCGACGCAAGACGCGCAGCTGCCCGCGCCATTGCTTGCGCGCATCACACACACGGCAACGGCGGAGAGAGCGCGGTTGCCGCCGGCGGTAGCCGACTGGGTCGAGAGCAGCCTCGGCGTGCGGGACGCCGGTCGCGACGCCGAGTGGTCCGAAGATGAAGTCTATTTATCGCTGCCGCGCCCCGGCGGCGATGCGTGGCTCAGCATCGATCGCAAGAGCGGCGCCGTACGCTATGAGCGCACCGATCGCGGCTGGGTCTCGTATCTCAACGATTTGCACAAGGGCCGCAACGCCGGGCCGATTTGGAGCGCGTTCATCGACGTGTTCGCCGGCGCGTGCGTGCTGTTCGCCGGCACCGGGCTGTTCCTCTTGAAGATGCATGCGCCGCGGCGGCCGAGTACATGGCCGCTCGTGGCGCTCGGCTTGGTGTTGCCTGTCGTGCTGCTGATCATTTTCGTTCACTGACGAGGTTGTTCATGCCCTTCTTGCTCCTGCGGGGAACATTCGCGGCCACTACGATTCTGCTGAGCTCGTTATCCTGCGCAGGCGAGCTCGCGCTCGCGATCGAGGTCCCGAAGCTGAACGTGTCGGAATATCACCGGCCGTACGTGGCGGTCTGGGTGGAGCGCGAAGATCAGAGCGTCGCCGCGAATCTCTCCGTGTGGTACGACACGGCCAGCCGCAAGGAAGGCACGAAGTATCTCGCGGAGCTGCGCCAGTGGTGGCGCCGCAGCGGGCGCGAGCAGTCATTCCCCATCGACGGCGTGACGGGCCCGACGAAGCCGACGGGCGTGCAGCAACTTCGTTTCACGAGCGCGCAGAAGCCGCTGGCGACGCTGGCCGCCGGCAAGTATCAGCTCGTCGTCGAAGCGGCGCGCGAGAACGGCGGGCGCGAAGTGGTGCGCATTCCGTTCGAGTGGCCGGCAAAGGGCGCGCAGAGCCTGCAGGTGAAGGGCGAGCACGAGCTGGGAACGGTCGCGTTGAATCTCACGCCATGAAGACACAACCGCGGGGACCTGTCATGAATCGCACAATCACTCGAGGCGCGTGGATGCGCGCCGCGCTCACGGTGCTCGCATGCTGCGTGCCGCTCGCCGCGCAGGCGCATCGCGCGTTCATCGTGCCGTCGGAGACCGTGTTGTCCGCCACCGGCTGGATCACGGTGGACGCGGCGATTTCGAACGACCTCTTCTACTTCAATCACGCGCCGATGCGGCTCGACAACGTGAAGGTCGTGGGCCCGGATGGCGCCGCCGTCACACCGGAGAACGTGAACACGGGCAAGTTCCGCTCGACGTTCGATTTGAATCTCGCGACGAGCGGCACGTACAAGGTCGCGATGGTGAACGATGCGCTCATGGCGCAGTACGAGGGCGAGAACGGCGAACGCAAGCGGTGGCGCGGCTCGCCCGCAACGCTGAGCGAGCTGCCGGCGAACGCGAAAAATCTGCAGGTATCTCAAACGCAGACGCGCGTGGAGACCTTCGTTACTGCGGGCAAGCCGAACGACGCGGCGCTCAAGCCGACGGGCAGCGGGCTGGAGCTCGTGCCGGTGACCCATCCGAACGACTTGTTCGCGGGTGAGCCCGCGACTCTCGGCTTCACGCTGGATGGCAAGCCGGCTGCAAATTTGAAGGTGACGGTTGTGCCAGGCGCGAGCCGCTATCGGAACAAGCAGAACGAGACGGAGATGACGACGGATGCGGCCGGCAAAGTGAGCGTCACGTTTCCGGATGCCGGCATGTACTGGCTCGAAGCCTCCGTGCAGGACGACAAGCCGACCGTGAAGCCCGCGAAGACTCGCCGCGCAAGCTACGTCGCGACGTTCGAAGTGCTGCCTCCTTGAGCGAGCGACCGGCGCGCATCGCCGCGCCTTTCTGCGCGGCCGCGCTCGCGATCTGCGCGTCGACGAGCGCCGCCCGCGAGCTGCACGGCGACGGCCTCGGCTCAACGTGGACCGTCAAAATCGCAGATCCACCGGCCCTCGATGCCGCGACCATCCAGCGCGCCATCCAGCAGCAAATCGACACCGTCACCCATCAAATCAGCCGCTGGGACGACAAGTCCGATTTGAGCGCACTCAATGCCGCACCGGACAACGACTGGCACCCACTCCCCGACGGCCTCGAAACTACGCTCGCCTTCGCCCTCCACCTGGCCAGCGACACGCACGGCGCCTACGACCCCACCGTCGCCCCACTCGTCGATGTCTGGGGCTTCGGACCGCAAGGCCGCCGCTTCGCCCCGCCTCCCGCGGATGAAGTGCGCGCCGCCCGCGCCCGAGTCGGCTGGACCAAAATCGAGCTGGATACGGCCAACCACCGCGTTCGCAAACCGGCCGGCACGCAGATCGATCTCTCGTCGATGCAGCACGGCTTCGCGGCCGACCAAGTCGCGGGCTATCTGCGCTCGATCGGCGTGACGCGCTATCTCATCGACGTCGGCAGCGAGCTGCGCGCCTCGGGCAACGCACCCGAAGGCCACCCGTGGCACGTCGCCATCGAGCGCCCACCGTCGGAGCTGACGCGGGCATCCGATGCCAAGACATCGTCTGACACGCCGTCCCCAATGCGCATCTTCGCGCTACGCGACGCAGGCATCGCGACCTCCGGCAACTACCGCTACTTCTTCGACTACAACGGCCGCCGCTATTCCCATCGAATCGACCCGCGCACGGGCGAGCCGATCACGCACCCGCTCGCGGCCGTGAC
>Ga0081455_10002046_pt1 | contig 24111 bp, 21 predicted proteins | sample TabmetS3T2R1_FD_70207 | JGI IMG/M metagenome (GOLD analysis project Ga0081455, IMG submission 70207) | Tabebuia heterophylla rhizosphere microbial communities from the University of Puerto Rico - S3T2R1 | ecosystem: Host-associated > Plants > Roots > Rhizosphere ...
GGCTGATCACCTTCGTCTTGTGGGGCTTGCCGGTGAGCTTGAAGTACTGCTTGGCGAGCTTCCAGGCGGTCTCGACAGACTCGCCGCCGCCGGAGGAGAAGAAGATCTTGTTCAGGTCGCCGGGAGCCAGAGCCGCGAGCCGGTCGGCGAGCTCGATAGCCGGCGGGGTGGCGTACGACCAAACCGGAAAGTACGCCAGCTTACGAGTCTGCCGGTCGGTGGCGTCGGCGATTTCGTCGCGGCCGTATCCGGCTTGTACGACGAAGAGCGCAGACAGCGCGTCGAGGTAACGGCGGCCGTTGCTGTCGTAGATGTAGGCACCTTCGCCGCGCTCGATGATCGGCACCGGGTTAGCGGCGAAGCCGCCCATCCGTGCGAAGTGCATCCACAGGTGATCAGCAGCGTTGCTGGACCCGCCGGGGACAGGGGCCGGAGTGTCGGCAATGACAGTCATGTTCCTCTCCTATCACGCAGCGCGGTCGCGTGATGATCGCGGGCAAGCTGGCTTAGTAGGCTCGCCGGGTCTAATCTATCGTATATTGACAGACAATGTACACCTCCGCTTCATCTCCGAGGCGCGCGATATGTAACGCGCAACCTGATACGTTTAACCTGTCGTCAGACAATCAGCCTTGTGCAGGGTCGGATTGGTCTCTGGAAGCGGTCGGCGCTGGATTGTAGGCAACTTAGGCATGAACCGAAGCCCAAGCGATGACCTCGCCGATGCTGATTCTGCCGGACTGCTTCCGGTGGCCTCGGTCAGCCGACGTGAAGCGGTGATGAACGAGATTCGGCGGGCCATTGTCCTTGGCGCACTCAAACCGGCGAGAAGTTGACCGAAAACCGGTTGGCAGCGGCGCTGAACGTCAGTCGGCCCACCATACGGGAGGCATTGACCAAGTTGGCACAAGAGGGTCTCCTGGTTCAGGAGCCGTACCGTGGATTGAGGGTTGCCGACCTCGACCCGGACGCGATCATGGATATCGCCCGGACCCGAGTGGCGTTGGACATGCTTGCTGTGGAGGAGATCCTGTCCGATCCGACCGGTCGCCGGCTCGAGCGGGTGCGAGCGGCATGGGACGAACTCGACCGGTTGCCGCTAGATGCCGATCCGGTCGCGGCGCAAGAAGCCCATGCCGCTTTCCACCGCAGCATTTGGGCGGCATCAGAGAACACTTTGTTGCTCCGGTTGCAGCCTGTGACCGACGCGCATATCACAATCGTTCTCGCCTATGATCAAGCCACCCGCGACAACCCGCGCCGTGCCTACGACGTCCACAAAAGACTGGCCGAAGCCATCCTCAACCGCGATCTTGACCAGGTGCGCAAGGCCCTGACCATCCACACCATCGACAGCGCCAAGGAACTGGCCACCATGCTGACCGCAGCAGCCTCCACCGCCACGCGCTGACCGGCCGCGATCGCAAGCCACCAACCTGCCCTACCGAACGTAGCCGCTGGTGCGGCCCGCGCGCCGATTGTTTGACAATCTGCCTCAAGGGAGGTAGTCTCGCCGTGGCAATCGCCGCCGTCATACGTCAGGTCACGAGCGGATCAGTACGCCTCCCATACATCGACGGTGGCGCCTTGAGGCATATAGGAGTCAGATGTCAGAGCTCGACGTCCAGGGTCAGCAGTTCATCAACGGTCAGCGGCGACGTCCAGCGACTCCCTCGAGGAGTACACCCAGATCAAGCACGTGATGTCCTCCATTACCAATGACGCGCACCGTGACTGGCACGATGTCGTGTTCACCTTGACGAAGGACCGATGAAGATCTTGTTGGTCGGCGACAGCGGAACCATCGGTTCCGCCGTCGCGGATCTGTTGGCATCCCGCGGCCACGCCGTGATCGGCGCCAGCCGGTCCCATGCGGAACGACCCATCGATCTCACCGATCCAGCGTCGATCGACAAGCTGTATACCGTTGTCGGCACGGTCGACGCCGTAGCCTGTGCCGGCGGTCATGTGGTCTACGGTTCGATCTCGCAGATGTCGTACGACAAGTACCGTGCCAGTCTGTGCGACAAGGCACTGGGTCAGATCGAGCTGGTCCGCCGCGGTCTCGCCGCGATTGGTCCGCGGGGATCTTTCACGTTGATCACGGGTGTCCTGTTCGACCGGCCTATCGTCACCGGGTCCGCGGCTGCGGCCGCCAACGGGGCGGTCGAGGGGTTCGCCCGGGCGGCCGCGCTCGAACTCGCCCCGATTCGCGTCAACGTCATCAGCCCGACGCTGCTCACTGAGTCGGTCGCCAAGAATGGGCACCTCTTCCCGGGTGAGACACCCGTGTCCGCAGAGTTGGTCGCCAACGCCTACGTCAGGTCGATCGAGACTTCCGAGACCGGTCAGATCTATCGCCTCCACCCAGCTCCCTGAACGAGCCGGCCTCTGTTCAGGTCAGGCCTCGCGCCCCTGCAACAGTGATGTCAGTGCCGTCGGTGTAGCTGACCGGGAACGGCTCTCCGACCAGCGTCAGATTGTCACGACCAGCGCACTCGTCCCGCGACCAGCCCAGCGCTGACCTCGAGCGTGGCGAGATCCTTCGTATTCGCGATGTGGACCAGGCGCAGTGAGTCTGAATCGACCGGTCCGATGGTGGCGATGGCCGCGTCAACGACCTGCCGATCGATGGGTAGGACCATCGGGATCCGGGCATGCTCGGGCTCGGAACCGGGCAATAGTATGTTGTTTGTCCGACAATCTACGAGGGGTTCATCATGCGCTGGAGCAAGACCATCACAGTTGTCGACTGTCATGCCGAAGGCGAGAGCGGGCAGGTTGTTGTCGGCGGCGTTCCGCCTATCCCTGGCGATACCGTCTTCGACAAGCGGATATATCTGCAGAACCATGCCGACGATTTGCGCCGGATGATCCTCTTCGAGCCGCGCGGGTCGGTCCACCACAACGCCAACGTGTTGGTGCCGTCAAACGACCCACGCGCTCAGATGGGCTACATCATTCTGGAGTCGATGGAGTATCCGGCGATGTCGGGATCCAACACGATCTGCGTTGCCACCGTGTTGCTGGAGACCGGGATCTTGCCGATGTCTGAGCCGACGACCGAACTCGTGCTGGAATCGCCAGCCGGCCTGATCTGCGTGACCTGCGACTGCCGGGGCGGAAAGGTTGAGCGGGTGCGGTTCGTGAATCAGCCCGCGTTCTGTTACCACCTGGACGCCACCGTCCATGTCCCCGGGGTCGGGGACCTCGTCGTCGACATCGCCTACGGTGGCATGACCTATGTGATGGTGGACGCGGCCGCGTTGGGGTTCGTCCTCGAGCCCTCAGAGGCACGCAGCTTGTGCGAACTGGGCCAGATCATCAAGCGTGCCGCTGCCGAGCAGATCGACGTCGTCCATCCGGAGAATCCGGAGATCCCCGGCATCACCCAAGTCGAGTTCACCGGTCCCCTTCACCGCGCGGGAGACGCCCTGCGAGCGCGCAACGCCGTAATCGTCTCCCCAGGTCGGGTAGATCGCTCACCGTGTGGCACTGGCACCTCCGCGCGCCTCGCGCAACTGCACGCCCGCCAGCTGATCGAGGTCGGCCAGAGCTTTATCCACGAGTCGATCATCGGCACCACCTTCGACAGCTCGGTCCTCTCGACCACTCATGTCGGGAACTACCCGGCGGTGATCCCTGTCGTGGCCGGCCAAGCCTGGATAACCGGCATGTACCAGATGGGTATGGACCCCACCGACCCATTCCCTCGCGGGTTCACCGTCGCGGACACCTGGTTGCGCCAGATCGACACGATGGCCCCCGTGCGAACGGCCGCGGAGTAGTAAATCCCCCGTAGGCGCCGCATTGGAAACCAACCGGCACATCGACGCTGGGCTGACGCGAACACGTCCTACCTGTGTCCGGGCCAGAGCAAGTCCGCAGAGGCCTAGCTGAGCCAATGTACGGGTGGCACTGTCGGAGCACGCGGAGAGGGTCCAGAGGTTTGATTCAGATGAACTTCACGCCCTGTGCGAGCGGCAGCTGACCAGAGAAGTTGATGGTGTTGGTGGCTGGGCGCATGTAGGCCTTCCAGGCGTCGCCGCCGGATTCCCGCCCACCACCAGTCTCCTTCTCGCCGCCGAACGCTCCACCGATCTCTGCACCCGAGGTGCCGATGTTGACATTGACGATCCCGCAGTCAGAGCCGCTAGCTGAGAGGAACTTCTCCGCCTCGGCCTGATCACTGGTGAAGATCGCCGAGGACAGGCCCTGCGGTACCCCGTTGTGGGTCTCGATCGCTTCCTCGAGGGTGTTGTAGGTCATCACGTAGAGGATCGGCGCGAAGGTCTCCTCTTTAACGATGGCCGTTTGGCCGGGCATCCGGACCACCGCCGGCTCGACATAGTAGGCCGCCGGCTCGTGATCGCTCAAAACCCGCGAGCCGCCGTAGAGGACGGTGCCTCCCTGGTCGACCGCATCGGCAAGCGCCTTCTGCTGGTTGTCGAAGCTGGCCTTGTTGATCAGCGGACCGACCAGTGTGTTCTCCAGGGTCGGACTGCCGATCTTGAGCGTGTTGTAGGCGCCAACGATCCGGGAGGTGAGCGTCTCAGCGATCGACGAATGCACGATGAGGCGGCGAAGCGACGTACACCGCTGGCCGGCCGTTCCCGCCGCCGAGAACACGATGCCGCGGAGCGCGAGGTCGAGATCAGCGGAGGGAGTCACGATTGCGCCGTTGTTGCCACCGAGTTCGAGAAGGGCACGGCCAAAACGCCGGGCGATGAGTGGCCCAATCTCTCGTCCCATCCTGACGGAACCGGTGGCGGAGATCATGGCAACACGTCCGTCCTCGACCAGACGCTGACTTCCGGCGCGGTCGGTAAGCATAATTTGATGAATTCCCGCCGGTGCGCCCACCTCGGCGACGGCACGCGCGAGCAGAGCGTTGACGGCGAGAGCGGAGAGACGCGTAGCGTCTGCCGGCTTCCACACCACCGTGTCACCGGCGACCAGCGCGAGGGCGGTGTTCCATGCGTAGACAGCGACCGGGAAGTTGAAAGCGCTGATGACACCGACGACACCCAGCGGGTGCCAGGTCTCCGCCAGGCGGTGGCCGGGACGCTCGGACGGCATGGTCTTGCCGAAGAGCTGGCGCGACTGGCCGACGGCGAGGTCGGTGATGTCGATCATCTCCTGCACCTCGCCCAGTGCCTCGCTGCGGATCTTCCCCACCTCGGCGGTCACGAGGGTAGCGAGTTCAGACTTGTAGTCGCTCAGGAGCTGGCCCCAGCGCTTCACCAAGGCGCCACGCACCGGAGCGGGTACCTCCCGCCAGATCGTGAAAGCGTCACGGGCCGCCGCAACGGCCAGGTCGATCTCGGACTCATTGGTCAGCCTCATCCGAAAGATGACGCCACCTGTGATCGGCGTCATCATCTCGGTCTCGCCGCTGATTGCGTCGATGTCGACGCCGGTGGCGAGAAGTGCCTTGCGGACGTCCTCGGCAATGGAAGCGGTCGTGGGTAAGTTCGTCATGTTGGTAGTCACGATGTTGGATCTTCCCTATTCCTAACTAGATGATGTGGAGCTCGGTGATAGGTTCCTGGGCACCCTCGAATCGTTCAGCGCTGAATGATGTCGGGTCCATGAATGACTCGCGCCCTAAATACAAGTCGCGCACGAGCTCGCCGACGGCGGGACCCTGCAAGAATCCGTGCCCTGAGAAGCCGGTGGCATAGAAGACCCCGTCGAGGTGGGCTGCCTTACCGATCATCGCGTTGTGGTCGGGAGTGTTTTCGTAAAGGCCGGCCCAGCCCGCCACCAGGGGGAGGTGCACAAGGGACGGTGCGATGATCTCGGCGGCCTGGTCGAAGGCCGTCTTCCACTGGTACGAGAACTCCCGGCAAAAGCCTGGCTGCTCATCGGCATTGGAGATGCCGAGCAGCATTCCGTTCCAATAGTTGTGAAAGTAGAGCGTGGTGGAGAGGTCGAGTGTAAATGGCACGGTAGGAAATGGCTTTGCCCTCTGCTCGGTGATGCCGATCTGACGCCTCACCGGCTCGATAGGCAAGTACGCCCCAACCATTTCGCCGATCCTCGCCGACCAGGCACCCGCGGCGATGATCACCGCATCCACTGCGATCACTCCGCGACTCGTGTGAATCTCGTGGGCTGGGGTCACTGACTTCCCAATGTCCAGGACCTCAGTGTGCTCGCAGAAAGCCACACCCAGTTGTGTGGCCGCTTCGGCGTAGGCCGCAACCACCTTGGACGGCTCGGCAAAGCCATCACGCGGAGAGAAGGAACCACCGAGCAGCGCCGCTTGTCGAAGCAGCGGATTGATGACGACCGCCTGAGCTGGAGTCACTATGCGCGCCGAGCAGCCGAGACTGTTCTGAACGCGGGTGGCGTTTTCCAGCGCTGCCAATTCGGCCTCATGGCGAGCCAGGAACAAGTACCCGACCTGCTGCAGCCCAATGTCGATCTTGAATACCTCATGAAACCGCTCGAACGCCTCAAGGCTGCGCTGGCCAAGCTCGATGTTGCCAGGGTCGGAAAAGGTTGCCCGTACGCCGCCGAGCGGCTTGGCCGACGAGCCCGAACCCAGCGTGTCGCGCTCGATGACGACGATGTCGCCGACACCGGCCTCGGCGAGGTGGAAGGCGATACTCGTGCCCATGATCCCACCGCCGATGATCGCGATATTGGCCCATCCAGGCAGCGGGGCACCGCCGTCGTAGATCAGCGGCACGATGTGACCCGCGGCTTCAGCCATAGCCACTCCAATCGACAAGATCCACGCATTTAGACACAAACCGTGCTGGGTTATCGAACTTCAGAGAGGACGTGCCGCTTGTCATACAAACAGCACACGTGGAAACTAGACTCCTCGGCTTTCGGGTGTCAAGGATTTAGTGGCGACATCGCGCAGAGCACATCAACTTATCGAGGAGGTTCCGTGCGGGCGGATCATGTGTTCAAGGTGATCGATTCGCATTCCGCGGGGATGCCGTCACGGCTGGTGCTTTCCGGTGTCCCTCCGCTAGTCGGTGGCACGGTGATGGAAAAGATGCAGCACTTCGCAGCAAATCACGATTGGATTCGCCGGGCGCTCGTGCTGGAACCGCGCGGACGTGGCCTGACCAGCGCCGTTGTGCTGCTGCCCCCATCGCGTCCTGACGCCGATGTCGGTGCGTTTTTCATCGAGGCCCACGGTTATCTGCCGATGTGCGGCAGCGACACGATTTCCACCGTCACCGCACTGATCGAGACTGGCCAAATCGCGGCAACGGGCCCGCAGACCGTTGTTCGCCTCGACACTCCGGCCGGCTTGATCGAGGCGAGCACTGACGTGGAGAACGGCCGGGTCCGCGCCGTGACGTTCGTTGGCGCGCCGGCGTTCTGTCCACTGCCGGACCAGCAGCTGTCCCTGCCATCGTTCGGCTCGGTGACCGTCGACGTGGGCTACGGCGGCAACTTCTATGTGATCGTGGATGCTGCGCAGTTCGGTCTGCAGCTCGCGCCGGACAACACCGGCCCGGCGACCGAGGTCGCGCGCCAGCTCCACGAAGCCGTGAACGCGGCGTTCGATGTGCAGCATCCGTCGCTGCCCGCTGTCCGGGGCGTCACCCACGTCCAGCTGTTCAGCGATCCCGGCGACGGGTCGGGGCCGACGCGTGTCATGGTCATCATGCCGCGCGGGCTGGTCGATCGCTCCCCATGCGGCACAGGGACTACGGCGAAGGTGGCGACGCTTTTCTCGAAAGGACTGCTGGGCCTCGGGCAGCCGTTCGTCCATCAAAGCGTCACGGGCGCCTGCTACACGGGCCGAGCCGTCGAGTCGGCCGCGGTCGGGGCGTTCGGCGCCTGCCGGGTCGCCATTACGGGTAGCGCCTACATCACCGCCGACTCGACCATTTATGTCGACCGCGCCGACGAACTCGCCGACGGCTTCCAGCTGTCCTGAGGCCGGCGGCAGGCTGACACTGCTGGATCTGATCCGGGTGCGTGAGAGTTCCCCGAGCGCCGATAGTTGATGGTCAAAACCGAGCAATCGACGGCACGTCTGCCAGCGTGCAGTTGGGGCTGTTCTCTGCGACGCGCAGCAAGAAGTTCAGCTTCTCGATCCGCTCACCGGAGCGCGGCGCGCCGTTCTTCTGGAAGGGCACGTTGAGACCGACCGAAAGGTCCATCACGATGTCGTCGATCACGCCCCCGGAGCGGCCCGAGGGCACAGCGTAGACGTCGTTGTCGCGGGCGAAGGTGGAGCACTCCAGCGCTTCGGTGATGGTCCCGACCTCGGTGTGCTTGCTGCGGCCGCCGCGGCGCGCAGCAGAGCGATCGAGGTCGTGGTGCCATCGGTGCCCTCGGAGTCTATCGACATTGCCGCGGCGCCGGGCGCCTTGGCGGCCGTGATCGCGAAGCTGGCCGCCAGTTCGTGGCCGGGTCCGCCGTGGCCGGTGATCGTGTCATTGTTCAAGATCTGGGTCGTGGTCTCCCCGGAGGCCAACAGCACGCACGGTGCCTTGATCGGGTTGCCGTGAGCCTGGATCTCGCGGGCGATGGATGCGAGCAGGGCCCCGGCGTCACGACTCTCACCCTCGAGGAAGGAGGTGAGAATCATCGCCGGTAGCCCTAGCTCCTCGGCCGCCTGCTTGGCGTACAGGCATGAGTCAGGCAGGGCGTTCAGCAGGTAGTAGGTGTTGTCAGGGAAGGCTTTCGGCGTCTCGCCTTCCTCCCCGACAGCACTGAGATAGCGCACGATTGTTGCCGGCAGCCGCTCGGCCAGGTCGTAGTCGGCGATCACTCGCCGAGCGTCGTCCAGGGTGGTCTTGTCGGGGCCGATCGGGGTCGAGGCGTACTTGTCATAGGAAACGCCGATGTCAGTGATCGGTTGATTGGCGACCGCGTCGGAGATGCCGAACCCGATGAGCTCGGCTCCCGACCCGGCGATGCGTTTGGCCAGCCTGCCCCCGTTGGTCTGTGAGATGTGGCGGCGAATGGCGTTGATCTCATAGATCCCGGCCCCGCTCTTGAGCAGGACGTCGGTCGCGTCCATCTCCTCCTGCAGAGTGATGCCGTCGAAGTGAACGATTGGGGGTCAGGTGCTCAATCTCCAGCGAATGCGGCTGCTGGTCGAGCTCAGCCGGCGTGGCGCGCTCGCTGAGGTGGCCAACGCGCTGTCGTTCAGTCGTTCGAGCGGGTCTCAGCAGTTGAGTCACTTGCAGATCGAGGCCGGGTGGAGCTCATCGAGCCGGTTGGGAGGAAGGTTCGGCTGACCGCGGCTGGAGAGATCTTGGTCCGCCACGCCGAACAGATCCTGCGCCAGCTCGATCGGGCCGAGGCCGACTTGGCTGCCACCCGGTCCGAGATCACCGGGAGCCTAAAGGTTGCCACGTTCCAGACTGCGGCCATCGCGCTGATCCCCGACCTGCTAACGATCATGAGCGAACGCCACCCGAGGCTGACGGTGTACCTCACCGAGATTCAGCCCGATGTCGGAACTGCCGCGCTACTCGCCCGTGAGTTCGACTTAGTGCTCGGCGAGCAGTACCCCGGGCTGGAGCACCCGACACCCCCGAGGATCGAGCAGCGCCGACCCTCTACGGCTGTGGGTGGGCGACGAGCAGCAGGGTTGGGGCGGCCACCACCTATCGGACTTCGCTCAGGCCGATTGGGTCTTCGAACCCAAGGGGAAAGCCGCCCGCGCGTGGGCAGAGTACGTCTGTCGGGCGGCCGGGTTCGAGCCACGTGTGCGATTCGAGTCGGCCGATCTCCTCGTCCAGGCACAGCTTGTTGAGACCGGACATGCCGCTGCCCTGGTCCCCGACCTCGTGTGGCGATCGCACCACCCCCTCGGCAGGTCCGTGCCGCTTCCGACCGACCCGCATCGCGACGTGTACACAGCCGTCCGTCTCGGCGCCGAGACCCGGCCGGTGCTCGTCGAGCTTCGCAGCGTTCTGGCCGAAGTGGCCGCGCGGCTCTCGCCCGACCCCGACCGCTGAGTCGATCGCCACTCACAGACCGCCACATCCAATGAGCAGATCAAGGACCGCTACTTGTCAAATACCCTGATCGTCTGACAAACTACGGGGCGGGGGCTGTTCGGTCATTCAGAGGAGTCGCTGCACCGTTCTGCGCTTGTCGCCGACTTTCGTCGACAACTCGTCGCCAGGCGAGTACCCGACCGATTCTCCGAGACGGGAAATCGCATTGCACATTGTCGTCATCGGAGGTGGGGTCATCGGCTTGACCACCGCCTACCACTTGGCCCGTGAGGGCGAGAACGTCACGATCGTCGAAGCCCGGAACTCTGGCCTCGGCGCCTCGGACGTCAACGCCGGATGGATCGTCCCAGCGGAAGCCACGCCCGTGCCCGGACCGGGAATGGTCCTCCAGTCGATCAAGTGGATGCTCCGACCCGACAGTCCGCTCTACATCCGGCCCTCGCTCAAGCCGTCGGTCCTCCGGTTCATGCTCGGCATGTGGCGCCGGTGCAACGCAAACGATCAGCGACTCGGCTTCGAAGGCCACCTCCGGCTCGCCCAGGGGACCGTCGAGACGTTCGATATTCGGCCATCCGCTCCCCGTACGGCCCGGAAAAGGCTATGCCGTCGACGTCGCGCCGTACCGGCTGGGCTGCGCGGTCAACTTGTCCGACGCCAAGGTGGCGGCCACCCCGCTGGACGATCGCCTCCGCCTCGCCGGCACCATGGAGTTCGCCGGCCTGGACGAGAACATCAACCAGGTCCGAGTCGACGCCATCCTGCGAACACCAACCACGTACTTCCGCGACTGGGAGCCGCCGGCCGACCCGCCGCGCGCTCAGGCCGGTTGTCGGCCGATGACCCCCGACGGTAAGCCGATCATCGGCCAACTGGGCGACCTGATGAATACCTACGTCTCGAGCGGCCACGGAATGCTGGGCGTGACTCTAGCCCCCGGTACGGCTGCCGCACTGACGGATCTGATTCTGCGTGGCCGGCTGTCCCCGGACCTGAACGCCGTCAGCCCACGCCGGTTCACTGGTTACCACAGGCACAGCGACAAAGCCCTCGCCGCATGACCAGAGACCAAATCCCCATCCCGAACAAACCCAATTGGACCGAAAGGACCACCCATGTCAAACCTCGAACTGCGCGGCATCCTCGCCGCCGTTGTCACTCCGTTCACCGCCGACGCGTCAGCGATCGACGAGGACAACCTGCGCCAGCAGGTCGAGCGGCTCATTGCGGCTGGTATCCACGGGCTCGTGCCGACCGGCAGCACAGGTGAGTTCTCCTCGCTCACTCCTGAGGAGCACCGCCGGGTCATCGAGGTTTATGTTGACGCCACAGCCGGCCGGGTGCCGGTCATTGCGGGCATCGGGACACTCACCACGCAGGGCACTGTCGAGCTAGCGCAGTTCGCTGAGAGGGCGGGCGCCGACGCCGTCATGGTCGTGCCCCCGTTCTACGATCCGCTGGACTTCGACAGCCTGAAGGCGTTCCTCACCGCGATTTCCGACGCCATCAGCGTGCCGATCGTCTACTACAACATCCCCGGCGTCACGGGTGTGCATCTGACGCCCGACCAGCTCGCGGAGTTGGGCGACATCGAGCATGTCGACTATCTCAAGGACACCTCTGGTGACGCCGTCGCGCTGGCCGATCTGCTCATCTCCCGTGCCGACAAGATCAAGGCGTTCAACGGCTGGGACACCCTCACCTTCTATGGCATCGCGTCCGGTGCCGAGGCCGCGGTGTGGGGCGCAGCCGGTATCGTGCCCGAATTGGCCGTCGAGCTTTGGGAGGCGCTGGCCGAAAAGGGCGATTTGGTCCGTGGCCGTGAGTTGTGGCGCGGCCTGTGGGCGATCGCGGACTTCCTGGAGTCGGTCAACTACGTCGCGGCTGTGAAGGCCGGCCTGGATCTGATCGGCCACTCCGCCGGACCGGCCCGGCTGCCTGTGCTGCCACTGTCGGCTGAGAAGCGTGATCAGCTCGCGGCACTGCTGAAGGCGGCCGGTGTGGAGACCGTCGCCTAACGATGGGTGAACCGGTCACCCTCGATGCTGTGGAGGTTCAAGCGGAGGCGAGCCCAGCCGCATGCTCCACCAGTGCAGTCGGGCTCGTCGACCGCTCGAGCCGGAGGGTTCTACGCAGATGACGGACAAGCCGATCGTCGCGGTCCTTTGCGGTGATCGTCGACCTCCTGGTATGGGCGCGGTCGAAGCTATCGCGGAGGTGAGGTATGCCGGTCCTGCGGATTTGTCGCAGGCATTGCCCGGCGCTGATGTGCTGTTCGTCTGGGACTTTCTGTCGACTGCAGTTCCGCAGGCCTGGCGTCATGCGGATCGCCTTCGATGGGTTCACGTCGCGGCCGCCGGCGTCGACCCGCTTATGTTTCCGGAACTGGTAGGCAGCACGGTCTTGCTCACCAACTCGCGGGGAGTCTTTGACCGGCCGATCGCAGAGTATGTGCTCGGGCTTATCCTCCTTTTTGCCAAGGACCTGCGCGGCACATTCGAACTGCAACGGCAGCGCACCTGGCGGCACCGGGAGACCGAGCGTATCGGCGGTCGAACGGCTCTGGTTGTTGGCGTCGGTTCCATCGGTCGGGAGATCGGGCGTTTGTTGTCGGCTGCTGGCATGACGGTCATTGGCGTTGGACGCACCGCGCGCTCGGGAGATCCCGACTTGGGTGAGGTCAAGGCCTCCAGTGATTTGTTGTCGCTGCTGCCGAACGCCGACTACGTGATTGTCGCGGCTCCGCTCACCGAGGAATCCCGAGGAATGTTCGACGCGGCAGCGTTTGGGCGGATGAAACCGTCCGCTCGGTTGATCAATATCGGTCGTGGGCCAATCGTGGTGGAGCAGGATCTCGCTCAGGCCTTGCAGCAGAAACGGATTGCGGGCGCTGCATTGGATGTGTTTTCCGAGGAGCCGCTTCCGCATGATCACCCGTTATGGGCGGTGCCAAATCTCCTCGTCTCGCCGCATATGTCTGGCGACTTCGGGGGTTGGATGGACGCCCTCGTCGAGCTCTTCGTGGAGAACTTTGGGCGCTGGCTCGCGGGCGAGATGCTGCTCAACATCGTCGACAAAAAGCTGGGATACGTCCGCGGATCCTGAACAGGCGCCAGAGGACTTATGGATCGGTGACAGCGAAATCGCGCTGTTGGCCACTTCAAGCCGGGTCATGGCTCAGCGGGTCAGCTCTGCTTGAGCCGCTGGCGGCGACTTCGTGCTGGTCGAGGGCACCGTCGATGCCGATTCTTCGGCCAGCTCTCAACTTCCCACTACCGGACGTAGTCTGCGCCAGTGATGTCGATGGTGGCGCCGGTAGTGTGCCTGGATCGTCCCGAGGCCAGGAACGCGATCATTTCGGCGACATCCTCGGGCGGAGTGAGCTCGCGCAGCGGGAGCCCGCTGCGCAACTGCGGGTCGAGTTCGCTGGCGGCCAAGTCGGTGGCGACCCAGCCGGGGGCGACGGCGTAGGCCAGGAGGTTGTGCTGCGCGAATCCGCGTGCGATGCCTTTGGTGAGTGCAAGCAGACCGCCCTTGGCGGCGCCGTAGGCCAAGTGATCAGCGTCATCGCCGCGATGAGAGGAACGGCTGGCGACATTGATGATGATGCCGCCGCCAGCGCGGCGGAAGTGCTGAATGGCCAGCCGGCACAGGTCTGCGGGCGCCCTCAAATTCAGAGTCAGGTTCAGGTCCCAGCCGGTATCCCAGGCGATGTCATCGCCGGGTGGATCATCGATCGGGGAGGCGATCCAGGCGCCGGCATTGTTGACCAGTACGTCGATGCGACCAACGCGTCCCAGCGCCTCGGCCCAGATCGCGCCGGGTCCCGCTGGGTCGGTGAGGTCACCCTGGATTAGATGCACGCGGTGTCCGAGCTCGTCGGCGACTTGTTGGGCGGCGGAGGTTGCCGAGCCGTAGTGCAGGACGACGGCGGCGCCGTCACGGTGCGCGGCGCGGACCACGGCTCGCCCGATGCCACGGGAGCCGCCGGTGACCAGCACGGTGCGTCCGGCCAGCGGACCGGCGCCGGCATTGGAGGTGGCAGTCATCCCGGTACCTGTGCGCCAGTGATTTCGACGACTGCGCCACAGAGGTACGGCGCCTCCGAGGACGCCAGGAACGCCACGAGAGCGGCAACCTCTTCTGGCTGCCCGATGCGGCCAAACGGTACAAGCGAGTCGAGGTCGGCCTTAGTTCGGCCGGTGCGCGCCAAACCGGCCTCGACCATCGGGGTGTAGATCTCGCCGGGGGCGACGGCGTTGACCCGCACCCTGTGGCGTGCGTAGTCACGGGCCAGGTTCCGGCTGAACGCCACGACAGCGGCCTTGGTGACGTTGTACGCGATGTGGCTCGGCACCGGCACCAGGCCCCACTGGGATGCGGTGTTCACGATGGAGCCGCCCCCGGCCGCGATCATGTGGGGGAGCACGGCCCGGCACAGGTGGAACGGGGCGTGAACGTTGATGGCGAAGCTCGACTCCCAGTCCAGCTCGGTCAGCGAGAGCAGGTCAACGCGGCGGTTGATCCCGGCATTGTTGACCAGTACATCGAGCCGGCCATGCTCCGCCACCACCTGCTCGACGGCTGTTGCGCATGCCACCGGGTCGGTTAGGTCGAAGGCAAGAACCGTCGCCCTGCCGCCACTGCCGCTGATCCGGGCCACAACGGTATCGGCGGCGGCCACGTCGACATCGCAGACGATCACCTGGGAGCCCTCGGCGGCTAGACGTTCGGCAATAGCGCCGCCGATGCCGCCGCCAGCGCCGGTCACTACAGCGACCTGCTCCTCGAACCGGCGGGCGGTCGACAGGACCGGTGTGCTCATTTCGGCAGGGTGAAGATCGTGCGGTGCCAATCTTTTTCGGCCTTGGCGGTGCGGTCGTACATGACGTGTTTGATGACGGTGTACTCGTCGAAGGAGTAGGTGGACATGTCGTTGCCGAACCCTGATTCCTTCATGCCGCCGTGCGGCATCTCGCTGATGATCGGGATGTGGTCGTTGATCCATACGCAGCCGGAGCGGATCTCACTGGTGGCGCGCAGCGCTCGGTAGACGTCGCGGGTCCAGGCGGACGCGGCCAGCCCGTACGGGGTGTCGTTGGCCAGATCGATGGCTTCATCGTCGGAATCGAAGGTGTACGCAGCCAGGACCGGCCCGAACACCTCGTCGCGGACAATCTCGCTGTCCGGTGCCGCGTCGGCAACCAGGGCCGGGGTGAAGTACGCTCCCGCTGCCAGGTCGCCACCTGGAGTTTCGCCGCCAATCACTCGTGCGTAGCGACGCGCCCGCTCCACCATGCCAACGACCTTTTCCCGATGGGCCGTGCTGATCAGTGGGCCCAAGTCGGTGGCAGGGTCGGCGGTGGGACCGAGAGTGATCTTGCCGTACAGCTCGGCCACACCATCGACGAAATCCGGGTACAGCGACCTGTGCACGATGGCGCGGGTGGCCGCGGTGCAGTCCTGTCCGGTGTTGATCAGGCTCCCGGCGACGGCGCCGTGCACGGCTGCGTCCAGGTCGGCATCGTCGAACACGACAAAAGGCGCTTTACCGCCGAGTTCGAGGTGCACCCGCTTGGCGGTTGTCGCTGCGGCCTCCAGAACAGTGCGACCTATGACGGTGGAACCGGTAAACGAGAGCATCGCGACATGCGGGTGCCGCAGCAGCGCCGCCCCGGCCACCGAGCCGCGGCCCGTGATGACGTTGACCACCCCATCGGGTAGGCCGGCGTCTTGGGCTGCCTGGGCGAACAGCACGCTGGTCAGCGGCGTGAGCTCGGCCGGTTTAAGCACGATGGTGTTGCCCGCGGCGATCGCAGGGAGGATCTTCCAGGCGGCCATCTGCAACGGATAGTTCCACGGCGCGATCGACCCGACGACCCCGATCGGCTCCCGCCTGATCGAGGAGGTGTGGTCAGGGGAGTACTCCGCGGTGGCCTTGCCCTCCAAATTCCGGGCGGCGCCGGAGAAGAAGTCGACGTTGTCGATGGTGCCGGGCACATCGAACTCCCGAGTAAGGCGGATCGGCTTACCGGCCTGCCGACTTTCTAACTGGGCGAACTCCTCGGCACGGCCCTGCAGGACACGCGCGAAGCGCGCCAACACCGCAGACCGTTCCGCTGGAGTGGCCCGGGACCAGGAGCGGTAAGCCTCGGCCGCTGCCTCCACGGCCTGCTCGACCTCGTCGCTGCCGGCCAGGCTGACGGTCTCGACTACCGACCCATTGGACGGGTCAATAACGTTCGTCGTGGCTCCGATCGAACTGGTCGAAAACAGTTTTCCATTGATGAAGTGGCTCACAATACTTAGCCTTTCGGTCGAGCGGTCACACCAGTTGCGGTGCCCAGATGTCACCCAGGGTGTAGCCGGTGGGGAACAGGTCGGATTCGTGGAGGATCCATTGGCTGCGGCCGGTGATCCACCCGCGGCCGGTGATGGTGGGCAGTACGGCGGCCCGGCCGCCCACCGTCGTTTCGCCGGTCAGCTGGCCGATGAACTCGCTGCCGATGATGCTCTGGTGGCTGAAGTCCTCGCCGATCGCTAGCTGACCGCGGGCGTGCAGGGCGGCCATCCGGGAGCTGGTGCCGGTGCCGCACGGGGACCGGTCCAGCGCGCCGGTCCAGGTGGACGGGTCGTCCGCACGCAGCGGCGCGTTGTTGAGCACAACGGTGTTGCGGTCCTGTCGGCCGGGCACCCGGTCGCCGGTGTGCAGCATGATCAAGTTGACCCCGCTGACCTCGGGGCTGTCGGGGTGGGTGACCTGCACCTGCTGCTGGCAGGCCAGCTTGATCAACGCGCCGGCGCGGGCGAGATCGCGGCCCCGGGCCGGATCCAGCGTGAGACCGCAGTTCCGCACGTCGGTCTGAGCGAAGAACTGGCCGCCGAAGACGATATCCACCGGAATGGTGCCGATCTCGGGCACCACTAGGGGGAAGTCCAGCTCCACCACGAACGCCGGCACGTTGGCCACGGTGACCGCGCGCACCTTGGGCCCGTCCAGGTGGGCGAGTGCCCGGACGGTGCCGACCGCCGTATCGATGACGACCGGGGTGGTCGGCGATCCGTCTGTGGGCATCGGCACGATGCCGGTTTCCAGTACTGCCGTGACCGCGCAGATGGTATTGCTGCCCGACATCGGGGTGAAGCCGCCCTGTTCCAGCACGACGATGCCGAAGTGCGAGTCGGGGTTGACCGGAGGTAGAAGCAGCACCGCGCAGAGCCCGGGGTAGCCGCGAGGCTCGTGCAGCATCAGCAGCCGCAGCCACTCCAGGTTGGCCCGGCACCAGGCCAGTCGCTCGCCCATGGTGTCGCCCTGGACCAGGTCGGCCGCCGAGGTGAGGATGCGGCCCGGTTCGCCCTCGGCGTGCACCTCGATCGCGTCGAACGTGCGCCCGCTGATGCCGGTGGTCATGTCGGTATCTCCTCAGATCATGGTGCTGCGGCCAGGGTCAGGCGGCGACGACGTTGACGCCGCCTCCCGCAGGATGCCCGCGAACCGCGCCTTCTGTTGGATGGACAGCGGCGTACATGTAGCGCAGATTGTCAGACGATCGGCAGTTTGGCAAGTGCAGATGGGAATCTTCCCGAGCACCCGTAGCGACCGCAGTGCCTTGTCCAACCGCAGGGGTGATTTATGAGGAAGAGATGCGTCGAAGGTTCTGTTATTCGGATCCACTGGCGACATCGGCTCAGCAGTTCACATACGACCGAACCAACTCATGACGTCGTCGTTGCCTCGCGGTCGACCGGACTACCGGTCGACCTTGTCGATCCCGATTCAATCAGTGCCGGCGTCGTGTCTAGGCGTGGACCGCTTCGAGGGGCTTGTTCGGCCGGATCACCGCGTATGCGTCGAGCAGCCTTTCGGTGTCGGCCATTTGGTCATTCCAGACGTTGCGGACGATGTCGATCCGGTCGTCGGCCTGCTGCAGTCCGGCGAGGTAGGCCTGCACACCGGCGCCGTGCTCTCCGGCGGCCTCGTGCAGCGCGATCATCCGGATCGCAAGCTTGGCCTGCACCCCGTAGACCGGGATCTGCGGACCACGCGGTGCGGCCAGGCCGATGAAGTACAGCTTCTCTAGTCCGACCGGGACGACGCCGCCCGCATACCGCAGCGGGACACCGTTGCGGCGGTGCAGCAGCGCCTCATCGATGAACGGCAGGCTGGCGTTGAAGCCGGTCGCCCACAGAATCGTGTCGTACTCGGCGGAGCTGCCGTCGGTGAAGTGGACGGTCTTGCCGTCCAGTCGCCAGATCCCCGGCCGGACCTTGATCCGGCCGTGCTGGATCCAGTAGAGGAGCAGGTCGTTGACCACGGTCGCGCCGCCGGCCAGGGTGTCGTGCGCGGGCTGGGGCATGCCGGGGTAGTTGAACCACTCACCGATGGACACCCGGGCGAGCAGCCGGGCGATCAGGTCCTGATCCGACGGGCTGAATTCGGAGAGGAAGCTGACCTGCTGGCGAGGCACGCCGAAGAAGGCTTTCGGCTGGAAGTAGACGCCCTCACGGATAACGATGTCGACGTCAAGCCGGTGCTGGGCGACGTCCACGGCCACGTCGCAGGCGGAGTTCCCGGCGCCGACCACCAAGACGCGGGTGCCGTCGATCTCGCTGGTGTTCTTGTACGACCCGGAGTGGATCTGTTTCCCGGTGAACTCACCGTCGAAGGTCGGGATCTTCTGGTCCCACAGGTGACCGTTGGCGATAAGGACACCGTCGTATTCGTGCTGCTCACCGTTCTCCAGGGTCACCGTCCAGCCGGCCGATCCGACCGGGCTGTCGGCGGCGACCGGCGTGACGGACTTGACCGCGGTGTTGAACCGGATGATGTCGTAGTGGCCGTGGTGCTTGGCGTAGGACTCGATGTAGGCACGGACCTGGTCCCGGCGCGGGAAGTGCGGGTAGTCGGCCGGCATCGGGAAGTCCTCGAAGAAGGTCTGGTCCCGGGCGGTGATCAGATGCAGCGCGTCGTAGTCGGTGTGCCAGTGGCCGCCGACCCGGTCGGTCTTCTCGTAGCAGTCGACCTCGTGGCCGGCGTTACGCAACTGCTGTAAAGCGGAGATGCCGGCGGCACCGGCGCCGATGACGCAATAGCGGGTCATGGTTCAGGTTTCCTTTCGTTGTTGAGTTGAGGTGTGGTCAGCGGATGACGTCGCCGCCGGAGAGGGTGACGGTTTCGCCGGTCATGAACGAAGCGGCGCCGCCGCCGGTGAGCAACCAGACCCAGTGGGCGATCTCTTCGGGCTGGGCGACGCGGCCGAGCGGGATGCCGGCCGCGGCCGCCTCCATCCGCCCGGTGGCGGCGTTGCGGGGGGTGGCGACCCAGCCGGGTGCGATGGCATTCACCCGGATCTTCCGAGGTGCGAGCTCCAGCGCTGTGGCTTTGGTGATCATGATCACGGCGGACTTGGAAGCGCCGTAGACCAGCTGGCCCGGGGAGACGACGAAGCCGTCGACGGAGGCGAAATTGACGATGCCCGACCCTTCCGGCATGTAGGGCAGTGAGGCGGCCATGATGTTGAGGACGCCGAGCACATTGATGTCGAAGACCTTGTGGAACAGCTCTGCGGTATAGGTCTCCAGCGTCGACGGCGGGTAGACGCCGGCGACATTGGCGACCGCCTGTAGGCATCCGCCGAGAGGGGGAAGATGCTCGGCAAGTGCCGCCTCGACGGCCGCCCGGTCACAGACGTCGACCCCGATCGGGATCAGCCGTCCGTGACTGCTGTCCGGGCCGGGTGGCGCGACGTCCACGCCAAGAACGGTCCAGCCCTTCTGGAGGAACGCCTGGGCCGTGCTGCGGCCCATACCGCTGCTAGCGCCTGTGACCAGAGCGACCCCAAGACTCGCGACCTGATTCGTGGTGGCTGGGGTGCTCATCGGATGGTGACGCCTCCGTCGATCAGGTAGTCGGAGCCTGTGACATACGAAGCAGTGTCGCCGGCGAGGAAGACGACGAGTGGAGCGATTTCGTCGGGTCGGGCGCGGCGACCGAGCGGTGCACTGGAGGAGGTGCCGCCGACCGGCTCGTCGTCGTTCATCGGAGTGTCGACACCACCCGGGCTGATCGAGTTGACCCGGATGCCCTGCGGAGCCAGTTCAAGCGCCGCCGCCCGGGTCAAAGCGAGGACGCCCGCTTTCGACGCCGAGTAGGCACCGTAGCCCTCGGCGCCCCGGTGTGCCGCGGTCGAGGCAATGTTGATAATCGAGCCGCCACCGCGTCGGGCGATCGCTGGTGCGGCGGCCTTGATGCCGAGCAGCACCGAGGTCGTGTTTACCTGCTGGAGGAGGTCCCACTCGTCGACGCGCATGTCGAGCAGACGGGTCACGCGGATGATGCCGGCGTTGTTCACCAGCACGTCCAGGCCACCTTCGGTTGCCTCGATGTCGGCGACGACCGCGTACCACGCTGCCTCGTCGGTGACGTCGAGATGGACATAGCGGACCGGCAATCCGGCGCCGCTCAGCTCATCGGCCGTCCGGACACCGTCCTCGTCGCGCACGTCGGCGATGATCACGTGGGTGCCTGCCCCAGCGAGGGCGAGGGCGTGGGCCGCTCCCTGACCTCGGGCGCCTCCCGTGACGAGGGCAACCGGCTGTCTGCGTTTGGTCATGGTCCTTCTTCTCTGGCTAGCCGGAATTGCATAGGTAATTACTCTGGATACATCTATTCCACAGAAAATGACTTGAGAATGCAACTCAGGTTGACCAGGATCTCGCAGTCTGGAACGTGAATCATCAGGTAATATTCGGCGCAACCTGGACAACCATAGGAGATAACTATAGATTTCCGGAGTTCCCTATTGCTGAACCGCCGAGATCAGGAGGGCCGACGACCACCGATGATGACGATCGTCCAGATCAACTACTTCTTAGCTGCGGAGGCCGCAGGGTCGCTGACTCAGGCTGCCGATGACCTGGGAATCGCCCAGCCGACCTTATCGGAGCAGATTCGTAAGCTCGAGCAGCATCTTGGCGTCCCGTTGTTCACCCGCGCCAAGCAGGGCCTGACCCTCACGGAAGCTGGCCAGCAGTTCTTACCGCACGCTCGCCGGGTCGCCACGGACTATAGCCAGGCGATGGAGGCGGTCTCCGGCATCCGCGATCGTGAAGCTGGCACCGTATCGTTCGGGATGTTCAACAGCGGCCAGTACGTTCTTTCCGGCCTGATTCCTGCATTCCGAGCGGCCTATCCGAAGATCAAGGTCCGCGTGGTCGGTTCCAACTCTGCCCAGCTGGCCGACGCCCTGCGCGCGGGCCGGCTGGAGGCCGCCGTAGTCGCGCTGCCAATCGATGCGCGCGGCCTGACCATCGGTGATGTGTTGTGGTCGTGCGAGGCGGCGTACTTCCACATCGATCCGGCCGCCACTGCCGGACCGATCGCGATCAAGGACTTGCAGCGACGTCCGCTGGTGCTGCCAGACGCGAGCTGGTCCGAGGTCGACCCGACGCGCCGACAGTTGAGCGCTCGGGCCCAGCGGCTCGGCCAGGAGTTGGTGCCCGACATCGAGGTCGAGACCGGTGCCGCCGCGCTGGCGGTCGCCGCCAGCGGGGTCGCGGGTGCGGTTGCCTCGGTGCCGGTGGCCGAGGCACTCGGCTACACCAAAAAACTCGCCTGGGCGAGCCTCGACCCCCCGCTGATCGAGACGTTCGCGGTAGTCACCCGCGACCCCAATAACCTCTCGCCCGGGACGGAGGCGATGATCGAGCTCACGATCCAGCACATGCGGATGCTGCACCGCGAGTACGACGCCGCCTGATAGCTCCTGCAGTCATCGCCGACTGCCCACAGAACGACTCGGGAAACCAGCCATGCCCCGCTTACCGCCGCACCGTTGCCGCTCACACTCTGCGTTTGGCGAGATCGCCGATTTGCCTCTACGCCGTCGCCCGGTGCGCCGACTCTGGCAATGCGGAGCCGACGCGGTCGGCCAGGGCGTCGAGTTGGGTATGGAGCGTGGCGGGGAGCTTGGGGCCCAACATGGCGAACCAGTCCTGGATCAGGGCCAGCTCGGCTTGCCACTCCTGGGCATCGACGGTGAGTAGGGCCTGCAGCGCCTCGGGGGGCAGGTGCAGGCCGTCGACATCGAGTGAGCCGGGCGCCGGTACGGAGCCGACCGGCGTCTCGATGGCCTGCGCCCGCCCCTCCAGGCGTTCGACGATCCACTTGAGTACCCGGCTGTTCTCACCGAATCCTGGCCAGAGGAAGTTCCCGTCGGCGGACCGGCGGAACCAGTTGACGTAGAAAATGGCCGGTAGGTCTGCTGGGTGTTCTGCGCCCAGTTGCAGCCAGTGGGCGAAGTAGTCCCCGGCCGCGTAGCCGAGGAAGGGCAGCATGGCCATCGGGTCGCGTCGCACTACACCGACCGCGCCGGTCGCGGCCGCGGTGGTTTCGCTGGACAGCGTGGCACCCAGGAATACCCCGTGCGGCCAGTCCCGCGCCTGGGCCACCAGGGGCACGGTGTCGGCGCGACGCCCGCCGAAGATGATGGCGTCGATCGGGATTCCGGCCGGGTCGTGGTATTCGGGTGCGAGGATCGGGCACTGTGTCAGCGGTGTGCAGAACCGGCTGTTCGGGTGGGCGGCCGGGCCGCTGGCCTCCGCATTGGTCCAGCTGTGGCCGCGCCAGTCGGTCAGATGCGCGGGTGGTTGGTCGGTCATGCCTTCCCACCACACGTCCCCGTCGTCGGTCAGCGCCACGTTGGTGAAGATGGAGTTGCCGCCCTCGATTGTCGCCATGGCGTGCGGGTTGGTCCGCCGGCTGGTGCCGGGTGCCACACCGAACAGTCCGTATTCGGGATTGGTCGCATACAGCCGGCCGTCGACGCCGAACCGCATCCAGACGATGTCGTCGCCCAAGGTCTGCGCCGTCCAGCCCGGCAGGGTGGGACGCAGCATGGCCAGGTTCGTCTTCCCACACGCGCTGGGAAAGGCGGCCGCGAGGTGGTAGCTGCGCCCCTGCGGCGAGGTCAATTTCATCAACAACATGTGCTCGGCCAGCCACCCTTCGTCGCGGGCGATGACCGAGGCGATCCGCAGTGCATAGCACTTCTTGCCGAGCAGGGAGTTGCCGCCGTAGCCGGAGCCGTAGGACCAAATCGCCCGCTCCTCGGGGAAGTGGCTGATGTATTTCACCTGGTTGCACGGCCACGGCACATCGGCCTGCCCCGCGTGCAGCGGCGCACCCACCGAATGCAAACAGGCCACAAAATCGGCCTCCCCGGATGCCGTCATGGCGGCCAACGCGGAGCGGCCTATCCGAGTCATGATTCGCATACTGACCACCACGTACGGGGAGTCGGTGATCTCCACCCCGAAGCTGGGCTGCGCTGCGTCAAGCCGACCCATACAAAACGGCACCACATACATCATCCGGCCGCGCATGCAGCCGCGATACAAATCGGTCATCACCTGCTTCATCTCACCCGGCGCCACCCAGTTGTTGGTAGGTCCGGCGCCGTCGGGAACGGCGGAGCAAATAAAGGTGCGGTCCTCAACCCGGGCGACATCCTCGGGATCGCTCCGGGCCAAGAAGGAGTTGGGCTTAGCCCCCGGGTTAAGCCGGATCAACGTGCCGGTCTCCACCAACATGTCGGTGAGCCGCGCCCACTCCGCCTCCGAGCCGTCACACCAATAGATAGCCTCCGGCTCGGTCAGTTCGGCAACCTCAGCCACCCAGGCCAACAGCCGGCGATGGCTGGTCGGCGGGGTTCGGGTCGGCGGGTGCGGGTCAGGCCCCGCTGCTGGTCGACCGGATTCACTAATGGCAGTCATAACCTCACCTCGTTGTGAGTAGTACCAGCAAGAGCACTGGTCTGAAGGTCTGAAGATAGGCCACGCGGTGCTCCAGTAGGAACCTCAGCAAGCGCTTAAGTGAGGCAATTCACTCTCACGGGGGAGCAGCTCAGCAAGATTCAACCGCCAAGTACGACTCATGCGCAAAAACTGTGTGAGTGTCGACACAGTGGTCAGCTCAGGTGGACGACGGTCGAGGTCAGCCGAGCTTCTTCGGCAGCCCAGGTAACTAGGTGTGAGGTCAGGCTCTCTTCGGGGCTGGTGAGATGGTCCTCCGGCCGGCCGGAGAGGAGGGCCTCAATGAAGGCGAGGACGAGGCCGGTGTCGCCGCCGGCATGCGGATCGTGCTCGTCGGGGCTTTCGATGA
>Ga0081455_10002047_pt1 | contig 24111 bp, 21 predicted proteins | sample TabmetS3T2R1_FD_70207 | JGI IMG/M metagenome (GOLD analysis project Ga0081455, IMG submission 70207) | Tabebuia heterophylla rhizosphere microbial communities from the University of Puerto Rico - S3T2R1 | ecosystem: Host-associated > Plants > Roots > Rhizosphere ...
GTTAGATCCAGTTATGGACGACCTGCTTCCCGGCATGCTGCATCTCGCGCGCGACGACGGCGAAACGCTGACGCGCCAGCTCACCGAACAATTGCGCGGCCTCATCGCCACGGGCCGCCTCGCGCCCGGCCAGCGCCTGCCGTCGAGCCGTCAGCTTGCGCAATCGCTCGGCCTGTCGCGGAACACCGTCTCATTCGCGATCGAGCAATTGTCGGCAGAAGGCTATCTCACCCTCTCCGCCGGCCGCCGTCCTGAAGTGGCCGAGGGCCTGTCGCTCGACCGCCGCAAGCTGTCACCGCGCAAGAGCCGCAGCGGAGCCGTGCGGATGTCGTCCTGGGCGAGCAATCTTCAACGGTCGATCTGGCCGCCGATTCACAAGGAGCGGCCCCGGCCGTTTCAGCCGGGACTGGCGGATGAGCGCGAGTTTCCGCACGACGAGTGGAGCCGCTGCCTGCGGCGCGCGGCGCGAAATACACCGTTGCGCCGCGATCGCCCCATCAACCATCCGCCGGTGCAGGAAGCCTTGCTCAGGCATCTCGCGGTTCATCGCGGCATCAAGGCCGTGGCCAGGCAGATCCTGTTCGTGCCCACCGCGCAGGCCGGCTTGACGCTGATCGCCAATGCGCTGCTCGAACCGGGTGAGCACGCCTGGGTCGAAAGCCCGGGCTATGGCGGCGCCAACGTCGCCTTTCACGCCGCCGGCGCCGTCGTCTCCGCCATACCGCTCGACGCACAGGGCATGACCATCGCCGCCCGCAAGGAGACGCCGCGGCTGATCTTCGTCACGCCGTCGCACCAATATCCGACCGGACGGCTGATGCCGATCGGCCGCCGCCTCGAACTGCTTCGCTACGCCGACGCTGCCGGCGCCTGCATCATCGAAGACGACTATGACGGCGAGTTTCACTACGAGGCGCGCCCGGTGGCCGCGCTGCAGGGGCTTTCGTCGTCGCCGCGCGTGTTCTATCTCGGTACCTTCTCGAAAGCGACCTATGCCGACATCCGCTTCGGCTATGTCGTCGTGCCCGAGGCGTACATCGAAACGTTCGAGCGCGCGCAGCGCCACATGGGCATGCTGACTTCGATCACCATGCAGGATGCGCTGGCCGAATTCATCGCAGCGGGCGCCTATCTCGGCCACATCAGGAGGATGACGCGCCTCTACAAGGGCCGGCGCGACCGCATGCTGCAGGCGCTTGCCACCGAGGCTGGCGACCGTCTCGCCGTCGAGGCCCCGGCCGGCGGCATGCAATTGCTGGCACGATGCTATCCGCAAACCAGCGACCGGCAATTGTCGGCGCGGCTAAACGAAGCCGGCGTCGTCAGCCGGCCGCTGTCGAGCATGCTGTATCACCGGACCGGCGAGCAGGGCCTGTTTCTCGGCTTCGCGGCCTGGAACGAAAAGGAGATCGACCAGGCCGCGCGAATTCTCGGACAGATCGTGCGCTGAGATTTGCGGTCAACCGGTACCAGCTGACGACCTCCTCCATCCGAGGCCTTACTGGACGCTGTTTAAAACACTGTTTCAAACATGCCCACTGTCATCCAACGATGTCTGAGAGTCTGAAAGCGAACTGACACCTGAAGGCCCATTGGTATCTTGATGATACGCAACTGGGGATGCAGAATCGTGTTGGAAGTTTTGATTACCAAACGAAGTCTGACAAAGTGGGAATGGCGGGTCTGTGACCGCGACGGGGCGACGATCATGGGCGGGGTTGAAACCACGCGACCTGCGGCCAACTACAGGGGTAACCGGGCACTATTTCTCCTGTTATCTACCCGCTGGATATGGTGATCGCCCTAGTCGCGGGCCGGAGCGCGATACGGCGATCGTCTGCATATGCGAAAAGGGCCCGACAGCCGACTTGGCAGGTTCAATCAACTCGCACGCTTCCAAATCACGTCAACGACGCCTCCAACTGATGGACGAACAGTCAGCGTCAGCTGTTCTCCGGCAATCGCGACAAAGCGCTTCTGGTCCGTCCCAACCTCCAACCCGTCCCGTGTCCGGTTCACCCCGAATATCGACATCAAGCGATATGAGTGGACGCACTATCCCGCCGCCCGTCGCGGCATCGCATCCGAGGCGATTTCAGCAGGCGCTGGCACCTGCATCAGAATGGTCTGGCCGCCGGGCGCAATTTCGATGCCGCGCTCCTGGAAGCGGCGCTTCATGCGGCGGTTGAATTCGCGCTGCACCGGCCAGCGGCCGGCGTCGGTGCAGCGAATCTGGCCGACGATCGAGGCCATCGAGCCGTCCACCTTGTCGACGCCCCACAATTCGAGATCGCCGCGGATCAAATGCCGGTATTCGGGCTCGTTGCGCATCTCGGCGACGATGTCCTTTAGGAGCTCGCCGGCGCGGTCGGTGTCTTCCTTGTAGGAAACGTTGACGCTGACCGCCGCATTGCCGGCGCCGCGGCTTGAATTGGTGATCGTCGTCACCGCGCTGAACGGCACGATATGCACCGAGCCGTCGCCGGCGCGCAGGCGCAGGGTGCGGATCGATACGTTCTCCACGACGCCCGACAGGCCCGAGAGCGTGACATTGTCGCCGACCTGCACAGTGTTCTCGAGCAGCAGGAATAGCCCGGTGATGAGGTCTTGCACCAGCTTCTGCGAACCGAAGCCGATGGCGATGCCGACGATGCCGGCGCCGGCGAGCAATGGCGCGACATTGACGCCGATTTCGCTGAGCGCGGTGAGGCCGACCACGGTGATGATCAGGCCGAGCAGCGCCGTTCGCAGCATCGGCTGGAAGGTGCGCAGGCGCGCCGCGCGCACATAGTGACCGTCGCGCGAGAGCGCGCTGATCTGGCGATCCATCAGCGCATTGCTGATCTCCCAGATCGCCGCCGCGGCCAGCGCAGCGATGCCGATCGTCACCACGGCCGACAACAGCCGGCTGCCGATCTGACCGCCATAGAACCAGACGATGGCATCGACGCCCCAGACTTCCAGCAGCGCAACAAGGCCGATGAAGGCGATCGCCGCCGAGATGATGTTGCGGAGCAGCGGCAGATAGCGGTTGGCGCGCGCCTCCAGGCCCGGGAAGCGCTGCAGCAGATCCGGGCTGATGCGGAAGCCGCGATCGATCAGGCTCAGCACCAGCATGGTCGCGAGACGCACGACCAGCGCGACGGCAATGGTGCCGACGAAATACTGCAGCAGCAGCGCATAGCCGTTGCGGATGTTGAGCGCCCATACCGCCCACAAAGCGAGGTCGAGGGCGATCGCAAGATAGTGCCACAGGCCGGCGACGCGGTTACGCGCCCTCGCCGCGGCGCCCTCGCGACCGGCCGGCGCACGAATGGCGTCGGCAACCGGCTTCCGGCATTGCAGGATAATGACGACGATGAAGAGGTGCACCACCAGCATCACCAGGCGCAGCAGCGCGGCGTAGCCGGAGCGGTGCAGGCCCAGCAGCAGCGCCACATTAGCGAATGCGATGCCGGAGACGCCGACGGCGACGATGCGTCGTGCCCAGATCTCGATATAGGCGGCGGTCTCGGCGCGAACGCGAAACAGGCCGAACGGCCCGGCCAGCGCCCGCACGACACAAATCAGCACACGCGACAGCGCATAGGCGTTGACCACCGCAAGGATCACCAGGCGGGGCGTCGGCAAATCGCCGATCTCCGTGCCCAGCAGCATCGTGGCGATGCCGAGAAAGACGAGCACCGGGAGCAGTTCGAGCGCAAGACGTCCCAGCACGAAGGGCAGCCTGACCAGCGACTGCCAGGCGCGCGCCAGGCCGAGACGCCGTCGCTGCAACTCGGGCGCAGGCGTGACGTCGGCCACGGACGAGGGCGGATCGGCGATCGCCAGCGTCTGCGCCGGCGCACGCGCCGCTTGCGGCAGCCGGGCTTCCAGAAGCGCCACCGGCCGCTTGATCAGACGGAACGCCAGCCATTCGGCGGCGAAGGCGCAGAGGAACACCAGCGCCAGCTTCCACGCGATATCGAGCAACTGTTGATAGGCTGACGGATCCTGGGCGGTGCGCAGGAACCACCAGTAGAATGCGCGATAGTGCGTCAGCGTGCGCGCGATGTCGGCGACCTCGCGCGAGATCTCGCGAACCTGTTCGGACACCATCAGCAGGAGCTGCGCGCCGAGGCTGTCCGCCTCCAGCGGAACGGCGGATTTGTTTTCGGCTGCGGCTTGCGGCTGCTGCGGGGCATTGGCGACTGCGCGCAGCGTCTCGATCATCTCGGCGCGCTTCTTGTCGTCGGAAAGCGCTTCGAGCGCCCGCTTCGCCTGATCGGGCGTCAGCGCGCCGGCCTTTTCGGCGGCGGGGGAAGCCGGCGGAGCGGCGGGCTGGGCGAAGGCCGGAAGTGAAAGCAGCGCTAAGGCGAGGAGGATCGACGGCAGGAGCTTGTGCGACACGAAGACCTCTTTTGGAAAAAATGCGCCCGACGGCGAAACCGGAACCGGCCTCGCCTTCGCGCGTGCGTCATGTCGGATCGTCCGTTTTCGCCGTGGTCTTGTGTCGGAAGTTTGCCACTGCGGCGGTTTTCTCTTGGCATTTACTCACGGCTCCGCGCTCGATCGCCGGAGTTCCGCAATGGCTGCGAATCCTGTGAAAGGCGCGAGCCTCTCGCCCTAGCCCAGTCGTATGCGAGCTGAGGCTTCGCGATACTCAGCGAGCGTGCGCGCGATCATCTCGTCAGCAGAGAGCAGTTCGCCCACGCCCGACACGGAATGCCCCGCGCTCCAGATGTCCTTCCAGCGCTTCGGGCGATTTTCGCGCGCGCCGATGTCGATATCCTTGCCGATATCGATCGCGCCACGTTGCGGCAGATCATCGGGATCGAGGCCGGCGGCCTCGATCGACGGGCGCAGCATGTTGGTCTGCAATCCCGTGAACGCCGTGGTCAGCAGTACGTCGTCGGCGCTGCTGGCGACGAGCATGTGCTTGTATCGCTCATCCGCCATGCTCTCGCGGGTGGCGATGAACTTGGTGCCCATATAGGCGAGATCGCAACCGAGCGCCTCGGCGGCGCGCAGGGCGTGGCCGTCGGCGATGCCGCCTGCCAGCACCAGCGGCCCATCGAAGAAGGCGCGCACCGCGCGCACGAACACAAAGGGATTGAGCCAGCCGGTCTGCCCGCCGGCGCCGGCCGTCAGCAGCACCAATCCGTCCGCGCCGGCAGCGACCGCGCGTTCGGCGTGGCGGATGGAGGCGACATCGGCAAACACCAGCGCGCCGGCCTCATGCAGCGGATCGATCACCGGCGCCGGCGAGCCGACCGACGTGATCACCATTTCGGGCCGATGCCGCAGCAGCACTTGCAGATCCTGTTCCAGCCGCGCATTGGAGCGGTGCACGATCAAATTCGCGCAGACCGGCGCAGCAGGCTTGCCGCTGGCATCCGCATGCGCCTTCAGCCGGCTGTCGATATCCTTCAGCCATTCATCGAGCTGTTCGGGGCTGCGGCAATTCACCGTCGGAAACGCGCCGATCACGCCGTTGCGGCAGGCGGCTACCACCAGCTCGACACCGGAGACGAGAAACATCGGCGCCGCGATCAGCGGCAGGCTGAGGCGGTCGCGAAAGCGCGAGAGCGGATCGGCGGATGGCAAGGCGTTTCTTCCCGGCTTGAGCAGCGCATCTGTTGTGCTAGCGTTGTGGACAGATTGGCACGGGCGAAGGCCAATTACAAAACAGCAGGAGGAAGAAGATGGGTAATCCGCTCTATGCGTTTCCGGCAGCATGCGAGCAGACCTTGCGGGCGCTGGCGCGATACCCTGAACGCACCGCGTTCAGTTGGCCGGGCGGGTCGATCACCTATCGCGGCGCGACCGACATGATCGGGCGCATGCAATCCGTATTCATGCAGCTCGGCTTTGCGCCCGGCACCCGCGTCGCCCTTCTCACCGCCAACCGCGCCGACGCCTGGTGCGCCGGCTGCGCCGCGCAATTGTCGCGGCTGGCAATCACCTCGCTGCATCCCCTGGGGTCGCTGGAAGACCAGCTGTTTCACCTGGAAGATTCCGAGGCGCAGATGCTGGTAGTCGACGCCGTCACGTTCCGCGATCGCGGCGGTGAACTCGCCGCCAGGGCATCGGGCCTGAAGACCGTCTTCACGCTTGGCCCGACGGATTACGGCGCCGACCTGTTACAGTCGATCGACGCCACTGGCAGCGCCACGGCGCGCAATTTCGCCGGCCTGGACGATGTCGCAACGCTGAACTACACCGGCGGCACAACAGGCAAATCCAAGGGTGCATTGCGCCATCACCGCGAGACCAGCGGTGCCGCCAATGCGATCCTCGCCGATTTCGAAATTCCGGATACACCGAGCTATCTGACGGTGGCGCCAATCAGCCATGTCGCCGGGACAAAGGTGCTGCCGACCCTGATGCGCGGCGGCACCGTGCACATGTTGAAGGGTTTCGATCCGGAGGCGGTGTTCAGGACGATCGAGCGCGAGCGCATCAATTTCACGCTGCTCGTGCCGACGATGATTTACGTGATGCTGGATCACCCCGCGCTCGACAAGACCGACCTCTCCTCGCTTGAATTGCTGCTCTATGGCGCGTCCGCGATGTCGCCGAGCCGGCTGGTCGAGGGCATCGAGCGGATCGGGCCGGTGTTCTCGCAGCTCTACGGCCAGACCGAATGCTATCCGGTGTCGGTGCTGCGCAAGGCCGACCATGACCCCAGGACGCCGGAATTGTTCCTGTCCTGCGGCTTTCCGATCGCGGCCTGCCAGGTGAAGATCCTCGACAATGACGACCGGGAAGTCGCCACCGGCGAGGCCGGCGAGATCTGCGTGCGCGGCACGCATGTGATGGCCGAATACTGGAAGCGGCCTGAGACAACCGCGGAAACGCTGAAGAACGGCTGGCTGCATACCGGCGATATCGCGCGGACCGATGAGCGCGGCTACATGTTCATCCTCGATCGCAAGAAGGACATGATCGTCTCCGGCGGCTTCAACATCTTTCCGCGCGAGGTCGAGGATGTGCTGTCGCAGCATGCCGACGTCGCCATGGTTGCGGTCGTCGGCGTACCCGACGACAAATGGGGCGAGGCTGTCACAGCCGTGATCGTCGCCCGCGAGGGTGCGCACCCGAACGCGGACGAACTGATCAACCTCGTCAAGGCAAAGAAGGGCTCGGCGCACGCGCCGAAGCACATCAATTTCGTTAAGGAGTTGCCGATGACCGCGGTCGGCAAGATCGACAAGAAAGTGCTGAAGGCCGGCTTCTGGACCGGCCGCGAGCGGATGGTGGGATAGCGGCCTTCGGCCAGGGCAAGCGAGCCGCGGCGATTGACCGGTCCGTCCGGTTAATTTACCGGCTGCGGAAAATTGCGGATGTCGGCGGCGACGTTCGGAAATTCTTTCGTCAGAAGCTCCGGCTTGCCGAGTTCGACGTCGGCGGGTATCACCCCCGGCCATTCCGTACTGGCGCCGAGGAACCAGCGCTTGCTGCCGATGATACGTGCCGTGTGAAAGGTGTTGCCCGGTATCAGCAACTGCACGTGATGGCCCGCTCGCAGATCGGGTCCGACGATGACGTGCTCGCCCTGCCCGCGTAGCAGCAGCACCTCGATCGGATCTCCGAGATAGTAGTGATAGAGTTGATCGTTGCGGATCCGGTGCAGCCGCACCGGCGCCTGCGGCGTTACCATGAAGTACAGCGCCGATCCCAGCGGGCGCCCATCGGCGAACGGCGCCGGCAGCCCGCCGGGAGCGATTTCCTGCTTCGCGCGATACGTCTCGCGGACGAAGCCGCAGGTGGCATTCGGCTCAAGGCAGAGCAGTTTCAGAATTTCATCCGCCGTCATATCGTTGGTCATTGTGCTGCGCCCGTTGTGTTTCCGCCGCGCCTGCCGATTCAGAGACGGGGATATTCAACCCCAGCAGGGCGCGGCATTCAATCGGCCGCGTCAGCCCAGCGGGCCCGCCATGCCGGCAGCAGGCTTCCCCAACCGTTCGGCTGGGTCTCGAAACATTGCGCGCCGGCCGCTGGTTGCACCCATGGCTGCGCGCTGCGCGTAAAGAAGTGCGCGGCCGGCATCAGCCATGATGTGTCATCGAGCGTTCCGGCACGAAGACTGACAGTTTCGGGCCGTCCGTCACGTTCGCCATACAGCCGTGTGCCGCAGTTTCCGCAAAACCGCGAAATGACCGCCGTGCCGTTGGGCGAGGTATGATGCCAGCCATGCGGCTCGCCCTGCAGGATGCGAAAATCCGCATACTTCACCGGCATGTTCAGCGCGAACGCACTGCCGGTCTGGCGCTGGCAATCGGTGCAGTTGCAGGTGTAGAGCAGCAACGGAAACGACGTGATCTCGTAACGGATCGCGCCGCACTGGCAGCCGCCGGTCATGGGAAGCGAGGGTCGCGTCGACGTCATGATCAATGCCGGGTGAAGGTTATCCCCTCACCCTATCGGCAAATCAGTCGTCGATCGATCCCTTGGTTCAGCCGGCCATGCGCCTTTCGGCGATCGCTTTCGACTTGTCGAAATTGTTCGGCACTTCGATGTCGACTTCCAGCGTCGAGACGGTCTTGCCCCGCTCCAGCTTGACGAGCACCTTGTCCGGGTCGAGCGCCACATGCTTCGACACGACGGCGAGAATCTCCTCGCGCAGCGTGACCAGAAGGTCCGACTGGCCGAGCAGCCCGCGCTCATGCGACAGCAGAATCTGCAACCGCTCCCGCGCAACCGGGGCGGTCGCATTACGGCCGCCAAACAGCCGCAGCAGCCTCATGCTCATGCAGCCCTCCGTCCCAGCAGCCGGTTCATGAAGCCCCTGCGCTCGACCGGCACGACCATGGCGACCTGCTCGCCCATCAGGCGACGTGAGGCGTCGACATAGGCGCGGGCCGGCGCGCTGTCGGCATCGTTCAGGGTCACCGGCGTGCCGACGTTGGACGCTTTAAGCACGTCCTGGCTCTCTGGGATGATGCCGAGCAGCGGAGTCGCAAGGATTTCCAGGATGTCGTCGATATTGAGCATTTCGCCGCGCGCGGCGCGCGCCGGATCGTAGCGGGTGATCAGTACGTGCTTCTCCACCCGCTCGCCGCGCTCGGCCCGCACCGTCTTCGAATCGAGCATGCCGATGATGCGGTCGGAATCGCGCACCGAGGAAACTTCGGGATTGGTGACGATGACGGCCTCGTCGGCATAGCGCATGGCGAGCGTCGCGCCGCGCTCGATGCCGGCCGGGCTGTCGCACAGGATCCAGTCGAACCGGCTCCTGAGCTCGCCGATGACGCGGCCGACGCCCTCGTCGGTCAGCGCGTCCTTGTCGCGGGTCTGGGAAGCCGGCAGCAGCCAGAGATTTTCCAGCCGCTTGTCGCGGATCAAGGCCTGCGGCAGCTTGGCGACGCCCTGCACCACGTTGATGAGATCGAACACCACGCGGCGCTCTGCACCCATCACCAGATCGAGGTTGCGCAGGCCGACGTCGAAATCGACCACCACGACGCTTTGTCCGCTTTGCGCAAGCGCCGCACCTAGCGCGGCAGTCGAGGTGGTTTTTCCAACGCCTCCCTTGCCTGACGTAACGACCAGAACCTTGGCCATACTTGATCTCCTTAGAGCCGGTTAATTCAGCGGGGTAATTTTCATGGTGTCGCCTTCCAGCCAGGCCTGCGCCGGGCGGTTGCGAAGCGAGTCGTCGATTTCTTCTGCAGTCTGGTAGTAGCCGTCGATGGCCAGCAGTTCGGCTTCGATCTTCTGGCAGTAGATCCGCGCGTTGGAATTGCCGTTGACGCCCGCCATCGCGCGGCCGCGGAGCGTTCCGTAGACGTGGATCGATCCGCCGGCGACGATCTCCGCGCCCGACCCGACCGAACCCAACACCGTTACATCGCCCTCCATGAAGACGATGGACTGGCCCGAGCGCACCGGGGTATCGAGCAAGAGCGAGGTCGGTTTCGGCTTCTCGGGCTCCGACTTCTGCGCCGGCTCGCTGCGCGTGATCACGCAGGCGCGGCCGCCGGTCAGCAAAGGCGGCATGTTCGCCGCGAGGCGCTCTTCCTCCACGCCCTCGATGCCGAGCACGCGGATGTTGCGCTCGCCGAGGCTGCCGAGCAGATGGGCGATGGCGGCGCTACTGAGATCGACGGCGGAGAGATCGAGCACGATCGGCTTGCCGACGAAGTAGCCGGGCGAGCGCGCCAGCGTGGCGTCGATCTCGGCGAGCCATTCCACGATCGGCACGACCGGGCTGAATACGAAAGCGACATACGAACGGCCGCGCAGCCGGACCAGTTGACGCGTGGTATCCGCTCGGACGTCCATGTGCTCGACTCGCCTTTCTTAGTGAATCGTTAAGATCGGCGAACTTGGTTAACGAGTACTTAATGCGAAAACCCGCGCTGCGCGCAGAAAACAGCGAAACGGGCGGCGAATCCGGCGCATTTGTGGCCGATTCTTGCTGCCGGCCGCGCCGCGCGCGCGCCAAAGCCTTTGAAAACAAGGATCTTGTGAGTTGTAGTTAACAGAAGCTCAACTTACTTTCGTCACGTTTCCGACCTAAATTAGTCCTCGCGCGGTTCCAACAAACTTGCGTGCGCTGGCGGAGTGATGGGTCCGGCAGTTCCAATTCCGTCGGGACAGACGGACATTTGCCGGCAGGGGACGAGGCAGTGGAAGCCGTGGGCAGGGTGTGGCCGCGAGACGAGATCTCGCAGACAGGAGGCGTCGGACAAAAGGACGATGCCTCGCAACCCGATTCACAGCTTCCAACCGGGCTCGACAGCGGACGGGAAGCGGGCGTGGATGATCCTGCGCGCCTTTTCCATGACCTGGAACTCCTGTCCGACACGTCCACCGCCGTTTCGCCGCCAGACAATCCGCCGGGTCACCCGCCAAGCGTCATCAGGAGTGAGCGTATGAGTAGTGTGAGTGAGCAGGACCATATCAATCCCCGCGACCCCCTGTACTATGCGCCGCGCTGGCTACGTGAGCGGTCTGCGGCGCGCGCAGCGAGCCCCGAGACGCCGTTCTCTCCGGCGTCGTTCGATACCCAACTCGAGAGCGCCGTATCCGATGCGCTGCGCCATCCGCTCGATCCCGAGATCATGCACGAACCCGACCTGGAATCGAAGAAGGCATTGTGGAGCGTCGCGGCACGCTTCGCCGGCGCCATCGGCGTCGCCGCGCTCGTAGCGCTGTTCTTCGTCGTCGCGGTGCCGGGATCGCGGCAAAGCGACGGTGAGCCGTCGACGTCCACCGGCATCGTACAGTCGATCAAGGCTGCCCTGTTCCAATCCGGCGAGACCTCGCCAAAGCCCGCGATCAGCGAGTTCCAGTCCCTTCTCGCCTCCACGCCGCCGAGTGCTCCGCCATCGCCGGATCAGTCGCAATTGCTCAAGCAGTTCATGCAGTGGCAAGAGAAGCCGGACCAGGCCGCGCCACAACGCACCACCCCATGATCCAGACGGCGGGCCGATAGTGCCCGGCTTTCTGTGATCTTGTTCTCAAGGAGTTTGCCATGACCTCGCATCGGATCACCTTACTGGTCGGTGCCGTGCTCCTCGGCATCGCGGGCAGCGCCCAGGCAGCCGGCGACATCGCAATCGTGCGCGATCTTGCCGGCCGCGTCGGCCCCGTGATCGGCTCGGCCCAGGCCTGCCGCGACATTGCGCGTCCGCGCATCCAGACCATCGTCGACAAATTTTCACAGGTAATCCGGGAGGCCTCGTCGAACGAGGCCGAGCGTTCCGATCTCACCCAGGTGTTCGATCGCAGCGTCGCCGACGGCCGCACCGCCGTCAGCTCGGGCAAGATCGATTGCATCCGGGCCGACCGTCAGCTCGCCGATCTCGAGCGCTCGATCTCGGGACCGAGCCTCTCCAGCGTCATCGGTCCCTCGCCTGCCGCGGCGGCAACCGCCGCGAATGCGGCGACCGCGCCGACCGCCCCGGTCCCGACCGGGCCGCTGCCGCGCGGCATCGGCGAAAAGGAAATCCGCTTCGGCATCGCAGCGCCCTTCTCCGGCTCGGCCCGCGAGCTCGGACGTCAGATGAAGCTCGGCATCGAAACCGCCTTCAACCGGATCAACGATGCCGGCGGCGTCGACGGGCGGATACTCAAACTGTTTGCGGCCGACGACGGCTACGAGCCCTCGCGCACTGCCGAGGCCATGAAGCAGCTCTATGAAAAGGACCAGGTGTTCGGCATCGTCGGCAATGTCGGTACGCCGACCGCGGCGGTCGCGATACCTTACGCGCTCGAACGCCGGATGCTGTTCTTCGGGGCGTTCACCGGCGCCAACATCCTGCGCAACGATCCGCCGGATCGCTACGTCTTCAACTATCGCGCCAGCTACGTTCAGGAAACCGACGCGGTCGTTCGCTACCTCATCAAGATCCGCCGGCTGCAGCCGCGGCAGATCGCGGTGTTTGCGCAGCAGGATTCCTACGGCGATGCCGGATTTCAGGGGGTCGCCAAGGCGTTCCGATCGATGGGCGCGAACGACGGCGCCATCCTGCGGCTCAACTATGCACGAAACACCGTCGACGTGGACGAGGCGATCAACCAGTTGAAGCTGGCGAAGCCGCCGATCAAGGCGGTCGTCATGGTCGCCACCTATCGGGCCGCGGCGCGGTTCATCGAGAAGACGCGCGATGTCTATCCCGGCTTGATCTACTCCAACGTCTCGTTCGTCGGCTCCACCGCGCTGGCCGAAGAACTGAAGCTGCTGGGGCCGCGCTACACCAACGGCGTGATCGTGACGCAGGTGGTGCCCGCGGTGTCGGGCTACTCATCGGCCGTGCTCGAATACAAGAACGCGCTCGCCAAATATTTCCCTGGCGAAGCGCCGGACTACGTGTCGTTCGAGGGCTATGTCGCCGCCAACGTCCTGATCGCGGGCATCAAGCGGACCGGCCCGCAACTCGATACGGAGAAGCTGATCGACACGCTGGAAACCATGCGGAATCTCGACCTCGGTCTCGGGACCCAGCTGAGCTTCGGCCGCTCCGAGCATCAGGCCTCGAACAAGGTGTGGGGTACGGCGCTCGACGAAAGCGGACGTTACCAGCCGCTCGACCTCGAATGATCAAGACACTACCGACGCAGCCGCATCGTAAGGGCAATTATTGCGCCCTCGATGCGGCGCGCCGGGATTCCAGGAAACTTCGATTCCGAAAATTTAGACCAAAAGAGTTGTGTCGTGCGTATTTCAGTAGGCTTGCGCCGGATTGCGTTTTTACCTAGTGCCTTTTTCATAACAGCCGCCAACGCGGCCCCCGGCGACAAGATCGATCTTGTCCGCGACCTTGCCAGCCGCGTCGGACCGGTGATCGGCTCGGCGCTGTCCTGCACGGATATTGCCCGGCCGCGCATCCAAACGGTCATCGAGAAATTTGCAGGCGTCATTCGCGATGCGGCCTCCGCCGAGGCGCAGCGCTCCGAACTCGCGCAATTGTTCGACCGCAGCGTTGCGGACGGCCGCAATGCGGTCGCGACGGGAAGGATGGATTGCAAGCTGGCGGAGCGCCGGCTGGCTGATCTCGAACAGTCGCTCAGCCCATCCGCTCCGGCTCCCGCCGCGGCCACACCCGCGCCGGCTTTCGCCCCGGCCCCGCCGCCCCCGGCGGTCAGCTTCGGAAATCCGGTCAGCACCGTCCGCGGCGTATCCGACAACGAAATCCGCTTCGGCATCACGGCGGCCTTCACCGGCCCGGTGCGGGAGCGCGGCCGCCAGATGAAGATCGGCATCGATGCGGCGTTCAACCGCGTCAACGATTCCGGCGGCATCGGCGGCCGGATGCTCAAGCTGATCGCCGCCGACGATGGCAACGAGCCGGCGCGCACGCTCCAGGCCGTGCGGCAGCTCTACGAGAAGGACCAGATCTTCGGCATCATCGGCAGCATCGGCACGGCGACCGCCGCCGTGGCGGTGCCCTTTGCGCTGGAGCGGCGGATGCTGTTCTTCGGGGCCTATACCGGCGGCAACGTCGTGCGCCGCGATCCGCCCGACCGCTATGTCTTCAATTACCGGCCGAGCTATGCCGAGGAGGCCGACGCCGCGGTGCGCTATCTGGTGAAGATACGCCGCATTCCGGTCCGGCAGATCGCCGTGTTCGCCCAGCAGGACGATCTCGGCGATGCCGGGTTCGCCGGCGTCGCCAAGGCCTATCGCGCGCTCGGCATCAACGACAGCGCGCTCCTGCGGCTCAACTACCCGCGCAACACCATCGAGGTCGACGAGGCCGTCAACCTGCTCCGGCTGCAGAAGGTGCCGGTCAGGGCGATCATCATGGCCGCCTCCTATCGGGCCGCCGCCAAATTCATCGAGAAGACGCGCAACCTCTATCCCGAGATGATCTTCACCAGCATTTCCGGCGTCGGCGGCTCGTCGCTCGCCGAGGAGCTGAAGCTGCTGGGACCGCGTTACACGACAGGCGTTCTCGTCACCCAGGTGGTGCCGGCGGTTTCGGGACATTCGAGCGCGGTGCTCGAATACAAGAATGCGTTGGCCAAATATTTTCCCGGCGAGGCGCCCGACTATGCCTCGATGGAAGGCTTCGTCGCGGCCAGCATCCTGATCGACGCGCTCAAGCGTACCGGCGCGCAGCTCGATACCGAAAAGCTGGTCGATGCGCTGGAGGCCACCCGCAATCTCGATCTCGGCCTCGGTGTGCAGCTCGGCTTCGGCCGTTCCGATCACACGGCCTCGCACAAGATCTGGGGCACGGCGCTCGACGAGACCGGCCGTTTCCAGCCGGTCGATCTTGAATAGGCCGCGATTGAAAAGATAGCGGTACGGTCAGCGCTTTTCGATCACCAGACTTTGGATCGCGCGGCCGAAATAGCCGCGCTCGTCGGCGAGCCGCGCCATCGCGAGCCCCGCGCCGTCAGGACCGATCCACGACTCGGCATCGAGCAGGACCCAGTCACCGACCGGTTCGCGGGAAAAATTCACGGTGAGATCGGCGTTGAGAAAGGTCCACGCGCGAAAATCCAGCACCGCCGAGGTGCCGTTGCAGAAGTCCGCCGCCGCCATCGCCCGCATCGCCTGCGAAGCGAGCGCCCCCTCCACGATCGGCCGGTCGACGCGATACCAGATTGCGCCGGGTCCCGGCACGCCGAAGCGGCCGCGGGCAGCGCGCAGCGACATGCCGGTGACGAAAGGGCTCGAGGAGAAATCAACGTGCTCGACGCGTGACTGGTCCGGCCCCGGCAGTTCGACCGGCTCTATCGCGGCCTCTGATGGCAATGCGTGGGACTGCACCTTGATCTTCAGCACCGTCGCGCTGACCACGACAACGCCATTAGCCAGCAGCCTGACGGCGCAAAGCTGGATCTTGCGTCCCTCGCGCAGCACCTCGCTCTCGATGGTCAGCGCCGCCACCGGCACGGGGCGCATCAGGTCGACGGTCACGCGCGCGACACGCATCGGTACCTGTGTCGCTATCCGCTCCGCCGCCCACACCACCAGCGCCGCCGGCGGCGAACCGTGCTGCATGCTAGGGTCCCATGGCCCCGCCGCGAAGGGGCTGGTGACGACGTCGTTGCCGTCGACGCGAAAGATGGCATCCATTGCCTGAGAAGTCCTGTCGATCAAGGGAACCGCTTCTTGCCTGCTTCGGCGTGACGAGTCGAGGCCACGGCAGGCAGGGCGCCGTGCGTCATTCGCGGAAGGTGATGAGCAAGGCAGCGCGTCAAATGAACGCCATGCCGCCGTTGAGGACGATGGTCTGTCCGGTCATGTAGCTGTTGCCGAGCACCATCGTGACGGCTTGCGCGACCTCATCGGCCTGCCCCATGCGCCCGAGCGGGATGTTGCGCGCCAGATCGGTGCGGCCGCCCATCATGTCGGTCTCGATCAGCGACGGCGCCACCGTGTTGACGGTGATGCCCTCCTTGACCAGCCGCGCCGCGTAGCCCCGCGTCAGCCCCTCCATGCCGGCCTTGGAGGCGTTGTAGTGCACGCCGATCGCGCCGGCGCCGCGCGCCGCACCGGAGGAGATGTTGACGATGCGGCCCCATTTGCGCGCCCGCATCGCCGGCAGCACGGCTTGGGTGCACAGGAAGGCCGATTTCAGATTCACCGTGATGGTGCGGTCGAAATCATCTTCGGTGAGGTCGTCGACGCCGCGCACGATCGCGATGCCGGCATTGTTGACGAGAATGTCGATCGGTCCCAGTGCGGACGTGACCTGCTCGACCATCGCGGCGACGGAAGCGGCCTGCGAGACGTCGGCCGCCACCGCGACGGCGCGGCCACCGTTCGCCTTGATCCTGGCGACGACGGCCTCGGCATCCCCTCCCCGTTCGCGATAATTGACCGCGACGGCGGCGCCGGCCTTGGCCAAAGCCAACGCGACCGCCGCACCGATGCCGCGGGACGCGCCCGTCACCAGCGCCACATGCGCGCTCAGATTCTGTTCGTTTGCCATCGAAACCTCACGTCAAAAGCAGGTGCAATCATATCACTGCGGAAGAGCGGGAGTCGAAGCGCTGACGACATACGCCGGCAGAACATCAGGTCGCGTTCGACCCCACGCTCTCCAGAAACTCCTTTACGGTATCGACCGTTCCGGTGCGGGTTGCGACATAGCCGGGCAGGCTCGCGACCCCCTGCTGAAACTCGCGGCCCTTCATGATGTCGAGAACGCGCCGCATCGGCTCCGTCTCCAGAAATGCGCGCTTGCAGACGAAGAAATAATCCTCCGTCAGCAGCCGGATGAAATCGAGCCCGAACTGCCGGGCCGCCGCCTCGACGCCGAAGCTGACATCCGCCATGCCGCTGGCGACATAGGCGGCGACGGCGGCGTGGGTGAATTCCATCTGCTGCGCGCCGTTGATTTTGGCCTCGTCGATTTTGTGCAGCGCCAGCAACTGGTCGAACAGCAGGCGCGTGCCGGAATCATGATCGCGGTTGACGAAGCGCGCCTTGCGCTCGACGACATCCTCGAGCGAGTTGATTTCAAGGGGATTGCCGCGCTTGACCATCAACCCCATCTCGCGCGTCACGAAACTGATCACGCGGTCCTCGCGCGGATCGAGCCATTCCCGGCAGGCGCGGATGCCCTGCGCGCGCAATTCGCCGCGCGGCAGATGCACGCCGGAAAGATCGCAGGCGCCCTGCGCCAGCGACACCAGCGAATTCTGATTGCTGACATAGCGCAGATCGACGCCGATGCCGGGTTCGCGGTCGAGCAATTCGCGCAGTTTGGAAACCGCGAAACCGTGGCTGGCGTGGACCCGGATCACGGACGGACGTTGATGCAGGAACGGCTTGATCTCGGTTGCGAGCTCCTGCGCGAGGTTTTCGAGTTGCGGACCAAGGCGTGCCTGCATGCGCTCGCCGGCCCACACCAGTTTTTCGCCGAAGGCGGTCAGCACCGTGCCCTTGCCGCGATGGGTCTCGACCAGCGGCACGCCGAAAAAATCGGACCACTGCTCGACCAGATTCCAGACGTGCCGATAGGAAAGCTGGGCGTGCTTCGCCGCATTGGTGAGTTTTCCGGTCTTCCGGATTTCATTGAGAACGCCAAGCATCACCACCGCGGTCTGCGGACTGCCTTCCTTGTGAAACCGCCAGACGGTCTCGATCTCAATGTGGTGCATTGGCAAACCTATGAAGTTGGCTGCATATCTCAGCAGCTCATAGGCAGACCATATCATATTTACTGCTGGAATTAACCTCCTAAGGTTGGGCACAACAAACGGAGGAAATATGATGTCGATTGCATATGATTATTCGCGCGAGCCAATCCCTGCCGTTCCCTCGGCCAAGCCGCGGCTGCTGCTGATCGACGGCCAGCATGTCCCGTCCGTCTCCGGGCGCACGTTCAAGACGCTCAATCCAGCCACCGAACAGGTCATCGCCACGGTTGCCGAAGGCAACGAGGTCGATGTCGATCGTGCAGTCGCGGCCGCCCGCCGCGCCTTCGAGGGGCCGTGGCGCAGCATGCGCGCCTCCGAGCGCGGCCAGATCCTGCTCCGGCTCGTCGACCTGATGAAGCAGCACGCGGACGAAATCGCGGCACTCGAAAGTCTCGACGCGGGCAAGCCGATCGCGGGCGTGCTGCGGCAGGACCTCCCCGCTGCCATCGATACGCTGACCTACTATGCCGGCTGGGCCGACAAGATCTCTGGCGAAGTGGTCTCGACGCGGGATGATGCGCTGACCTACACGGTGCGCGAACCGGTCGGCGTGGTCGCGGCGATCGTTCCCTGGAATTTCCCGCTGATGATCGGAATGTGGAAACTGGCGCCTGCGCTGGCCTGCGGCTGCACGATCGTAATGAAGCCCGCGGAGCTGACCTCGCTTTCCGCGTTGCGGATCGGCGAGCTGGCGCTTCAAGCCGGCCTGCCGCCGGGCGTGCTCAACATCGTCACCGGTCCCGGCCGAGTGGTCGGCGACGCGCTGGTCAACCATCCCGACGTGGACAAGGTGACGTTCACGGGCTCGCCGGGCGTCGGCCGCGGCATCCTGCGCGGCGCGGCCGGCAACTTCAAACGCGTGTCGCTCGAGCTCGGTGGCAAGTCCGCCAACGTCATCTTCGACGACGCGGATATCGAGGCGGCCAGCAAGGCGGCGGCATCAGGGATCTTCTTCAATGCCGGACAGGTGTGCTCGGCGGGATCGCGCGTGCTGGCCCATGAGAAGGTCTACGACGAAGTGGTCGAGCGGCTGACGCAGCGCGCCAGGGCGATCCGCATCGGCGATCCCGCCGATCGCGCCACGGCCATGGGTCCGGTCATCTCCGAAAAGCAGATGAAGAGCATTCTCGACTATGTCGACATCGGCCGCAACGAAGGCGCTTTCCTGACGACCGGCGGCGAGCGCGTCGGCGGCCGCGGCTACTTCATCAGCCCCGCCGTGTTCGCCAATGTCAAACACGAGATGCGCATCTCGCAGGAAGAAATCTTCGGGCCTGTGGTGAGCGTGATCAAGTTCAGCGACGAAGCGGACGCGCTACGCATCGCCAATGGCACGGCCTACAGCCTTGCCGCCGGCGTCTGGAGCCGCGACATCGGACGGGTGCAGCGTTTCGCCAGAAAGGCAAATGCTGGCACGGTCTGGATCAACACCTATGGCTATACCGACGTGCGATTGCCATGGGGCGGTGTGCGCGATTCAGGCCTAGGCCGCGAGCACGGCACGGCGGCGCTGGAGAATTTCACCGAGCCGAAGGCCGTCTGGATGAATTTGAGCGTGTGAGCGCCACACGCTATCGCCAAAGCCTGTAACTCCAACGCCGGCTTTGGCCGCCCTCTCCCCGCAAGGGAGAGGGCGCTAAGCTATTTAGAGCGCGGGATCGACCGCCTCGTCATATTCCTTCTTGAAGCGCGCGATCAGTTCGGCCGCCGGCACCACCTTGCCGATGCCGCCGATGCCCTGGCCCGAGCCCCAGATCTCCTTCCATGCCTTCGGCTTGGTGCGCTCGCCGGAGGCGTCGGTGCCGAAGCTCATCTTGGAAGCATCGGAGGTCGGCAGTTCGTCGGGATTGAGACCGGCCTTGACGATGGATGGCTTCAGGTAATTGCCGTGCACGCCGGTGAACAGGTTCGAATAGACGATGTCTTCCGCCGACGAGGACGTGATCATTTCCTTGTAGGCCTCGACCGCGTTGGCTTCCTGGGTCGCGATGAAAGCCGAGCCGATATAGGCGAAGTCGGCGCCGAGAATGCGCGCCGCGCGGATGGCGCGGCCGTTGGCGATCGCGCCCGACAGCGCGATCGGTCCGTCGAACCACGAGCGCGTCTCCTCGACGAAGGCGAGCGGCGAGATCGTGCCGGCATGGCCGCCGGCGCCAGCCGCGACCAGGACAAGGCCGTCGGCGCCCTTCTCGACCGCCTTGTGCGCGAATTTCTGGTTGATCACGTCATGGAAGACGATGCCGCCCCAATTGTGCGCCGCCTGGTTGAGATCCTCGCGCGCGCCGAGCGAGGTGATCAGCATCGGCACCTTGTACTTCTCACACATCGCAAGGTCGTGATCGAGGCGGTTGTTGGACTTGTGAACGATCTGGTTCACGGCGAACGGCGCCGACGGCCGCTCCGGATGCGCCTTGTCGTAAGCTGCGAGCTCTTCGGTGATCCGCGCCAGCCACTCGTCGAGCAGCGCTGCGGGGCGCGCATTCAGCGCCGGAAACGATCCGACCACGCCGGCCTTGCACTGGGCGATCACGAGATCGGGCACGGAGATGATGAACAGCGGCGACCCGATCACGGGTATCGACAGGCGGCCCTTGAACAGCGCGGGCATGGACATACGAAGCGATCCTTCAGGTTCATTCGAGCGGGTGAGGCATCGCCGTAGAGATGCCGGGCATCATACCAACAAGGCAATCTTTCCAGTGTCAAGTATTGCGTTTTCGCGCTGGCGCGTTGAGTTTTCCGCAACCCGGTCTTCCCGCGCTAACGTCTTGTTTGCTCACGATCTTCTCTCCCCGCATCATGAGCCAAGCGGGGCTTTCGGAATCGTATGCTACTGGCACAGCGCCCGCGTCACGTAATTTTCGGTCTTGCAGTCGCCGGCCTGACGCTTGTAGCCCGGCAGGTATACTTTCGGCGAGCATTTCTCGGCCGCATCGGTGTCGAGGCTCTTGCCTTCCTTGTAGCCCTTGCTCTGGCACAGCCGGTCGGCGCCGGCCTTGCAGTCCGGCGCGCCGTTGGCAGCCACCAGGCACGCCGCCCGCCCGCTCACCATGATCGAGGGCCTGGCGAGGTTCGACAGGCTGTCGCCGGCGCCTTTGCCGCCCGCGTTCGGATCGTCGGTGGGCTCGCTTGGGCTCTTCAGCGGCGGCAGCAGCAATTTGGATTTCTCGAACAGTTTTCCGATTTCGTTGATCAGCCCGGGGTTTTCGTCGCGCGGTGGCGGAGCCGGCTCGATCTGCTGCGGCTCGGGCCGGGCCGGCACGGACTGCTGAGCGGGCGACTGCAGGCCGAGCGAGGGCTGCGGGGAGCCTTGCGGCCAGCCGGCTTCGGGAGCGATCGCCAGCATGGGTGCAACGAGACCCGCAGTCGCACATTGCGTTCGGAGCAGCTTGATCAAACGGCCGATTGAACCGGGCATGGGACCGAACCTAGCCTGAAGCCGGGATGCCGGCAAAGCGCTAGACCAGCTTGAACGCGATGTAGAAGCCGAACACCAGGACGACGGCGCCGATGGCCACCCACGTGCCGAGGCGCTTTTCCAGCTCGGCCCGGATCACGTCGCCATAGCGGTTGAGCAGGACTGCGACCACGAAGAACCGCCCGCCGCGCGCCACGATCGAGCACAGGATGAACAGCCAGATGTTGTAGCCGGCAAATCCCGAGGTGATGGTCACGAGCTTGTAGGGGATCGGCGTCAGCCCCTTCAGCAGGATGATCACCGCGCCCCATTCGGCATAGGACGCGCGGAAGGTCTCGACCTTGTCGCTGAGGCCGTAGACGGTGATCAGCCAGTGCCCGACCGAGTCGTAAAGCAGCGCGCCGATGGCGTAGCCGAGCACGCCGCCGGTAACGGATGCGATCGTGCAGATGGTCGCAAACCACCACGCCTTCTTCGGCTGCGCCAGCGACATCGGCAGCAGCATGATGTCGGGCGGGATCGGAAAGAACGAGCTTTCCGCGAAAGCGACCGCCGCCATGATCCAGAGCGCATAGGGCTTGTCGGCGGCGTCGATGCACCAGTCGTAGATCCGTTTCAGCATGCGCGCATCAACCATCATGGAGCGGATTTGTCCATGCCGGAAAAGCTCGGAATTTGAGGGGATTTAGTGGCGCTTGCGCAAAGAACGGCCATCCAGCGCGACAATTCGCCGCCTGACCGCCGGGACTGCCGTCGCCTTGGGCGGCGACTTGGCCGGAGCCATCTTCGACGCCTTGACGGGCTTCGGCAGCTTTTCGGCGATACCGAGCAGGTCCTCGCGTCGCTCCATCTCGCGCCAGACGTCGGCGGGCCTGACGCCGGCCGATGCCCAGAGAACGGTGAGGTTGTAGAGCAGGTCGGCGCTCTCCCGGATCACCGCGTCGGTCTTGCCGTTGACGGCGTCGATCACGACTTCGATGGCTTCCTCGGCGAGCTTCTTGGCCATCTTGGAGGGGCCGCGCTGAAACAGCCGGGCCGTGCGCGACGTTGCCGGATCGAGATCTCTGGCTGCGATAACAGCCTGATAAAGCCGTTCGAGCGAATCACTCATGCTTCGAACCTAATCCAATACCGTGCCCGGCGTGTTAACGGCCGGGCCTGCAACCATAAAAAAATCCACCGGCCGCCCGGCCGGTGGATTCATCTTTAACGGTCACGATTTTAGCGATCCCGTTCACCAGCCGTTATAATAGGGGCTACCGTAGTAGGCCGGACCAGGCGCGTAATAGGGACGCCCGTAATAACCCGGACCGCCATAATAGCCGTGGTCATAGTAGTAGTCGCGGCGGTTCTGGGTGGCCGCGATCGCCAGGCCCGTGCCGACGATGCCGGCAAAGGCCGCCGCTGCCGCAGCACCGCCGCCACCACCGCGATAATACCTGCGGCGTGCGCTGATGTCGGTCGCGTCGCTGGTCCCGGTCGAGGCCGTGACGCCCTTGCTCGATGGCGCCGAGCCGGCGAACGTCGTGGTCGGCGCGACTGCCGTCAACGCCACCGCTACAACCGTCGCTACCGCGCCGGCGCGGCCGATCGATGAAAACACACCATTTCGCGCAAACATCTCAACATCCTCCGTGGGAGCTGTGGCCTGACAGGCCCTCGATAGCTAACCACTGGCGCGATACTAAGTTCCCCAACCCGAACGGCGGCTGAACGATCTCAGGCAAAATCATGGCAGTCATCGACCGTTCAGGTTAGATGCTGCACAATGCATCGCCCAAGGGCGATTCATGCCGTGAGCGACGTCATCAAGCAGACATCGCCGGCGCGGCAACTTGTCCCACCTCGTGCTGATGTAATCTCGATGCGTGCGATCAGGACCAACGCCATCCGCTCTTGTCTGAGCGTTCTCCTGGCTTACCTTGCCGGCCTCTTTGCCGTTGCGGGGTTTGCCGCAACCAGCGCTCGCGCCGCGGACGACCCCCGGCCTCCGCTCCAGATCCAGTTCTCGCTCGACCGGCCGATCGACGCCGCGGCGGCGCCGTTCGTGATGGCGGCCAATGGCGGCCTGTTCAGCGCTGAGGGGCTTGCGGTCACGACCAACATTGCCAGCGGATCGTCGGATGCGATTGCGCGCGTCGCGGCAGGTAGCAGCGATTTCGCGATGGTCGACATCAACGCATTGATGCGGTTTCGCGACAAGGACAAGCAGAATGGCCCCAGGATCAAGGCCGTGTTCGTGCTGTTCAACAAGGCGCCCTATGCGATCATCGCCCGCAAGAGCCGCGGCGTCCGCATGCTGTCGGACATCGAGGGCAAGACCCTCGGCGTCGCCGAGGGCGACCTGTCGGTCCGGTTGTGGCCCGCGGTGGCGCAACAGAACGGCATCAAGCTCAAGCACGTAAAACAGAGCAGCATCAGCGCCGCGGTGCGCGAGCCGATGCTGTCGGCAGGCCAGATCGATGCCGTGACCGGATTCTCCTATCTCTCGGCGATCAATCTGCGGGACCGCGGCGTGCCGGCCGACGATCTGGCGGTGCTGAAATTCGCCGACTACGGCTGCGAGGCCTACGGTTTCGCTGTCATCGTCAATCCGGCGCTGGCGGCCAGCAAGCCCGAGGCGGTGAAGGGATTCGTGCGCGGCGTGATCGGCGGGTTGCATCTGACCGTCAAGGACCCCGCGCGCGCCGCGGCCGAAGTCGCCAACCGGATGGATGGCGGCTCAAAAGACCTCGAACTCGAACGCCTGCAAACCATCCTGCGCGACAACATCCTGACCAGCGAAGTGAAGCGCAACGGCATCGGCGCGATCGATCCGGCGCGCTTCGAACGCTCGATCGACCAGGTTGCGGAAGATTTCAAGTTTCAGAAGCGGCCGCAGGCATCCGACATTTTCGACGACCAGTTTTTGCCGCCACTCGACGGCCGTTTGATTAACTGACGAAAATGCAGCCCCTCATGGTGAGGAGGCGCGCAGCGCCGTCTCGAACCATTAGGCCCCGATCGTGCTCGCGGCCATCCTTCGACGCCTCTTCGCGGCTCCTCGAAGATTTCAAGTTTCAGAAGCGGCCGCAGGCATCCGACATTTTCGACGACCAGTTTTT
>Ga0081455_10002048_pt1 | contig 24103 bp, 23 predicted proteins | sample TabmetS3T2R1_FD_70207 | JGI IMG/M metagenome (GOLD analysis project Ga0081455, IMG submission 70207) | Tabebuia heterophylla rhizosphere microbial communities from the University of Puerto Rico - S3T2R1 | ecosystem: Host-associated > Plants > Roots > Rhizosphere ...
TGCGGGTTGCCGGACTTGCCGATGGCACAAATGAGTCCGTCCTTGACGCCGACGTCAGCTTTGACCACGCCTTGTACTGCGTCGATGATTGTGACGTTGGTGATGACAAGGTCAGGCGCCCCGGCTTTGCGCGTTAACCGGTTGTCCATGCCCATGCCTTCGCGCAGGCTCTTGCCGCCGCCGAACACAATTTCGTCGCCGGGCCGGCCCCGCAGATCCCGTTCGATCTCGACAAACAACCCGGTATCGCCCAATCGAATACGATCGCCGACCGTTGGACCAAACAAATTGACGTATTCACTACGGGAAATCGTGGCCATGGGACGTCCCTCAATTCACACGCACTGCTTCAAGCAATTCAGGACTTCGAGCTGATTGAGCGAAATTTAAGCTTGCTTGCCAATTTTACGGCCTTGGACTTCCGAGCAGCGGCATCCTTGCCCGCCGTAGGGCCGTCGACGAGGTTGTTGAATCCGAAAACGGCCCGCTTCCCTCCAAACGGTACCAAAGCGACCTCCCGCTCATCGCCCGGCTCGAACCGCATGGCAGTTGACGACGGAATGTTGAGGTGGAGGCCGAACGCCGCCGCCCGGTCGAACTCAAGGGCACGGTTGACTTCAAAAAAATGAAAGTGAGAGCCGACCTGCACCGGGCGATCGCCGGTATTGCGCACGGATAGCTTTGTCACGTGTTTTTTTTCATCGAAAGTGACTGGTTCCGGGCTGCAGACATAGCCGCCGACAGGCACGTCCTTTGGCGAAGGCTCGACATTCGGTGGAAGGCTGGGAAAGGTCTTGGCCTGGGCCATAGTAAACTCCAGTCGCGCGCTACTGTATCGGAGTGTGAACAGTTACCAGGCGGCTGCCGTCAGTGAATACCGCCTCGATTTGTACCATCGGGACCAGGTCCGCGACGCCGTCCATGACGTCCTTCTTGGTCAGCGCAGAGCGCGCATCCTTCGTGACTTCTTCTATGGTTTTACCCGCGCGGGCACCGTCAAGGGCAACCGCCGAGATGACTGCAACAGCTTCAGGATAATTGAGTTTCAGGCCTTTATTTTTTCGCTTCAATGCAACCTCGGCCATCATGTAGATCAGCAGCTTGTCGAACTCTCTCGGAGTTAGCTGCATTTTGTCTCTCCCTTCCGCGCAATCGCCACTTGATCAAAAGACACTCGTCAACACTGCAATGCCAACCAGCGCCATTGCTCCGCCACCGGCTTGAATCAAGCGCCGGCTCAAATTCCGCCGTTGCAAGAGCAGCCCAACTCCTACGCCGGCGCTCAGCAGCAAAGCCGTTGCAATGAGAAAGCCCGCGGCCAATGACAGCCCTGCTGGTCCGTTAGGCATCTCAGAGCCGTGCGCATAACCGTGGAAAAGTGCGAAAAATCCGACGACCATCACGGCCACCACCGTCGGAGGTTTGATTTGAAAGGCGATCATCAACCCGAGGACGACGACGGAGAGGCCAATGCCGGCCTCCACGATTTGCACCGGAATTCCAGCCATACCAATGACGCCCGCGGCCGCCATAGCAGCCAGAAAGCTCATTGGCACCAGCCACAAAGCACGGCCACCATACTGTGCAGCCAGTACCCCGACGGCGATCATCGCTAAAACATGATCTATGCCGGTGACCGGATGGACGAAGCCGTGCAGTAGCCCGCCTGCATCATCATGCCCTGGATGGGCCAGCGCTGCGGCTGGAGCAAGAACAAAAGAAATAACAAATGTCGTTACAGCCGCACGTTTCATGAGCATGCTCCATCGAACCTGGTCATTTGACGACGCGTGATGAAACTTAGCAACTACCCCGAACGGAGCGAAAACTCCTCCCCACGCTCAACTCTATCGATCACATGGACGCGGTCTATTGGCCCGAAGTCCCATATCTGCAGCGTAAAGGCGGCTCTAATCTCCGGTAGAGAGGTATCGCATCAGGCACCTCGAACTTCCGTTCGTTGAGGTGACTTTTGATTTATCGCGTACGCGCGTGAAACTGCGCAGAAAATCGAGGTTGGGCGTCGAGGTGTCATGGCAAAGCAACCGAGATCTGACCGAAATCCAGTGCTGGTAGATCTTGCATTGCAGGGCGGCGGATCTCACGGCGCTTTCACATGGGGCGTGCTCGACCGGCTCCTCGAAGAGCCCTGGCTCCGCCTTGATGGCATATCGGGCACGTCCGCCGGGGCCATGAATGGCGCCGTATTGGTCGCCGGATTTGCCGCGGGTGGCGCTGAGGGCGCGAAGTCCGCGCTCACCGCTTTTTGGGAGCGTGTCTCGCACTCGGCGCGTTTCAGTCCCATCCGGCGCAGTCCAGTCGACGTCATGCTTGGCCGATGGACGCTGGATACATCGCCGTTCTACCTTGCCTTCGACTTGGCCAGCCGTGTTTTCTCGCCATATGATTTGAATCCGCGCGGCGCCAACCCATTACGAGAAGTTCTCGCCGATTCAGTCGATTTCAGCCAACTCGTAAGTTCCCCGATCCGTTTATTTGTGACAGCGACCAACGTTCGAACCGGCCGTGCGCGCATCTTTCGCAACGCCGAGATAACGCCCGACGTTCTTCTGGCCTCCGCCTGCCTGCCGACGCTGTTCCAGGCCATCGAAATTGAAGGTGAGTCTTATTGGGACGGCGGCTATTCCGGCAACCCGACAATCACGCCCCTCGTACGCGAGTGCAATTCGCAGGACACACTTCTTGTCGCGGTGAATCCTGTCGAACGTGCCGGCACGCCCCGAACTGCTCGCGAAATTCTCGATCGGTTGAACGAGGTTTCGTTCAACGCCACGCTGCTCAAGGAGCTGCGCATGATCGCACTATTGCGCCAGGTAGCAGATTTAGGAAGGTGTGAAGGAACGCAATGGGCTCAAATGCGTATTCATCTGATCGCAAGCTCTGTGCTCCCCACGCTTGGAGCTTCTTCCAAATTCAATGCCGAATGGGATTTTCTGTGCATGTTGCGCGATGAAGGCCGGCGCTGTGCGGAAGCCTTCCTCAGCGCCCACGCGGATAATCTAGGCAAGCGATCCTCTGTCAACCTCGACATCCTATTGGAGCAGGCCTGATGGGCCAAAGAAGCCGTCAACACGGAAATCAACACGCCGGGCCCGCGATGGCGATCACCTACCCGTTGCCGGCGATGCCAGATGTCGTTGTCGCTTGAATTGGCTGCCGCTTCTGGAAATATCTCAAAATCGCGAAACACGCAGCGCCGGCCGCAACGTGCTTCAACGTATGCCCGCTCAGAATCGAGCCCACAGAATAAATCGCATGGTCGTAGAATTCGAAGAGCTTTGCGAGGGCATATAGTACCGCAGCAGCGATCCAATAGGATGTGCCGGTGTATTTAGGCGGAAACAAAAGAAACAGCAGCGGCAATGCAATGCAGGGAAAAAACTGCACCCACCCGTAAAGGCGCAGATCGCCGGTCCAACGCCACAGTAAAAGGCTGAATAACCCGACGGCGATTAGTGGCCACAGCAGAATGGCGCCTATTTTCGCATCAAGGCGATCTTCGACCGCGATCGCAAGAATGATCATGAACCCGATCGCCATTGGTAACCTGTCCCAGAACAATGTGCGATCGTTTGGATCGAGGTGATAGTAGCCCGAACCGAAACCGGTCATCGCTATCGCAAGGAACAGAAACGCGATTGCCGGGTTGCGGCGAAATTGCCACAGCCCCGCCACTCCGACCGCAATGAACGGCAAATTCGAAACGACGTTCCAGAAATGGGGAACGCCGAGGATGGTCCGTTGATCGGCGAAGTGGTGATAATTCTGGTCCTGGCTGATGGGCGGCAACAACAGCAGCCCGGCGAGCGAAACCGCCATCAACGCAAGAAATGCAAGCACGCGGCGGCCATTTTTCGGGTTTTCGAGCATCATCCCATCCGCCTCACAAAGGCAGCCGGCGTGCCTCAACGCGCGGTCGGCACCGCTGCGCGAATGCGATCGGAGAAATCAGGCGCGTTATCCGCCGCCTTCGCAACGTCATTTATAAGCGAACGCCGCCGCAGCTCCTCGAATGACAAATTCGTGTTCACCCGGCCGGAAAGATAGAGGTAGCTGTCGATAAACCCGTTGAGCAGATGGCGAAAATTTAGATGGCCGCTACGGCCGGCTGCATTCGCGTAACGTATGATGTTGATCGTGCAGCTATTGGTCAGCAGATGATAGAATTCTGGCCGGTCGGCTAGTTCGTTGATCCGCTCGAGATAAACCAGCAGCAGTCTACGCACGTTCTCCACCGGTGTATTGAGGTGGTAAAGATAAACCGTTTCCTTGCGGTAGTTGGTGCGTACGCGGACGAGATCGCGTTCGTCTCCCACCACGTAGATCAGCTCGAACTGCTTGAAGAGGGATGCGAGAGGATCAAAGCCCTCGCCCACTTCCGGGCGCGTCTCGATGGAAATACTCAGTGGCGGAGCGTTGTCGAAAGTGAAGCTAACGAATGTGTGTGCCACCGGGCCTTCGCTCCAGTACGACACAAAAAAATCGAGTCCGGTCAGGTGTGATAGTTGCACCTCACGCTCTTCATAGCGAACCGTGAAGTCATTCCGGCTGCGGTAATCAAAATCTCGGACTCCTGTAATGCGCACGCGATCGCCGTCGATGGTTGCACGCGGCATCACCGCCACTTCCGGCCGCCACGGTCGGTGATGCGATGGCAAGATCGATATCGACCACCCAACGACGCCAACAAACAATACGATGAAGACGATGAAAGCCCGCCGCCAGCGCGACAACCACAGCAGCCAGATCGCGACGAGGGCAAAGCAAGCCGCCAAGGCAAGCCGTGCCGCGGGCCATGGAAGGTTTGAAAAATAAATGACCAGGCTTGCCCAGGCGATGAGCAAAACCTGGCACAAGATCCATATTGCCCTGGTCAACCAGCCGAAAGACCTGGACAGGAAACTGCGGCTTACTTCACCCATGTCGCGAAGAACGGTTGCCCCAAAGGCCAAGGGCATTTGGACCCACTATTCTGTAACATAGCGGATGCCAGCCGTTGAGGAGTTTTGGCCGTGTTTCGGATATTTAAGAAAGCGCTCTGGCCCTCGCGAAATGACAGGCTTGCTCAATCATTTTCCAGCCTGGGATGGCTGGGCTTTTGGATACAGATCGCCATTGGCTCGGTTCCGCTGGTGCTGACCATTTATGCCCTTACGTTTGGCCGCAATCCTGCGCCCGGCACACGCGCAGGTTTTCCCTTGATTGAATATCTGTCGCTCGCTGGACTCGCGGTACTTGCGTTCACGACAATATGGTTTTTCCGCTACACGCGTCTTGCTGTCCGTCTCGCCGATCCAACACGCCGCCCAGCAAGGACGTCCGTGCAACGAACGGTGTGGACCGGCGTCAAGGCGAGCACGCTCGGAATCGCGTTGTCGATGCTGGTCCTATTGTTCGAAGTCGTTCAACTCCTGGTTTATTTTCTCCGTACACCACAGGCAGGTATTCCGGCGATCCAGATCACGGGAGGGCCGGCGAGCTGGGTATCCGCAGCTGACATAGCAGGCCTGTTGGCCCTGCTTCTCACCATGTTCGCGGAGGTTATCATTCTCGCTTTCAGCCTTTGGCTCCTGTTCCGGACAACACTGCCGTCGGTCGAATTTCCTGAAGTCGACGATGAAGAGTTTTGATCTTGAAGCACGATAGCGTCGTACGAAATTCGCTCCTGCTCTCGACTTTGATTGTTATTTTGGCGGCGCTGTACTTTTCACGCGCAATCATCGCGCCGGTGACATTCGCTCTGTTTACAGTCGCCATAGCGTGGCCGCTTCAGAGTGCGCTCCAGAAGAGAATTACAAAAGTTCTGGCCGTCGTCGTCACGATCGTTGTTACCATCGCTATCCTTGCGATCCTGGTTTTTCTGGTCGTCTGGGGATTCGGGCTGGTTGTCCAATGGCTGATCAACAACACCGACCGCCTTCAAATGCTTTATTCGCAAGCCACCGACTGGCTTGAGGGTCATGGCGTATCAATCGCTGCCCTGGTGGCCGATAGTTACAACCCCGGATGGATCATTGGCGCTGTTCGGGAGATCGGCGGCAGAGGCTACGGCCTTGTCTCTTTCTTTGTTATTGCCTTCGCATTTATCGTTCTCGGACTGCTCGAGGTCGATATAGCAAGAAAAAATATCGAGCGCTTGAACAGCGCCTCGCTCCGACGGTCATTGTTGGTCGGCACGGAAAGAATTGCAGAGAAATTTCAAAAATACATGGTGGTGCGGACCACGATGAGCCTTTTAACCGGCGTCGTGGTGTGGAGCTTTGCGCTCGTTGCCGGCATCGAACTGGCAACCGCGTGGGGCGTCATTGCCTTCGTTTTGAATTATATCCCGTTTCTCGGACCGCTTATTGCAACCGTTTTTCCGACGTTGTTTGTGCTGGTCCAATCGGGATCGTGGGAAGCCTGTTTTGCCGTGTTCGCGGGTCTGAATTTCATCCAGTTCTTCATCGGGAGTTATCTTGAACCGCGGATTGCAGGCGCCGCATTATCGATGTCGCCTTTTATCGTTTTGCTTGCGGTCTTTTTTTGGAGCTTCCTGTGGGGCATTGCCGGCGCATTTATCGGCCTCCCCATCATGATTGCGATCCTCACCATTTGTGAGCAGCACAAATCGACGGAATGGATCGCACTCGTGCTGTCCGGGCGCGAACGAGAGCCAGGCTAGCGGCGGCACGCAATCTCACGGCTGAAAATGAAGATCGGGGGATGGGCTATGCCCATCCCCCAAGTTTGTTCCGCCCGACAAACACTACACACAGACGAAACAGCTACTTTCTTCAGGCCTTTTTGATTGGCAGCGCAACGAACCTCGTCGCTTCCGCGGTTTTCACCCGCAGCAGGACAGTGTTCTTGCCTGCGGTACGCGCGTCACTGAGAGCCTTACGAACTTCGGCGGTATTGGCGACCGCCTTGCCGCCGACCTCGAGGATCACGTCGCCGGTCTTGATGCCACGTTCGGCGGCAGGGCCATTGGGCTCGACGCCGACAACCGCGACACCCTGATCACCAGAACCGGCAACGTCCTTCGCCGGAGCAAGATTGAGCCCTAGGCGCGGCGAATCGCCGGTCGACATGTCATCGCTGCTCTCGGCTTTTGCCCGCTTCTCGCTCGGCATCTGGCCGAGGGTCAGAGCAATGGTCTTGATTTCGCCCTTGCGTGCCAAGGTCACCTTGATCTTGGTGCCGGGCGCCATCATCCCGACCTTGCGCGCGAGTTCACGCGAGTCCTTGATCGACGCACCGTCGATCTCGGTGATCACGTCGCCGGCGATGATGCCTGCTTTGCTCGCGGGGCTATCGGGTTGCGGTTGAGCGACGATCGCACCTTCGGCTTTTTTCAGGCCAAGGCTGTCGGCAATCTCAGCCGTGACCGGCTGAATCTGCACGCCCAACCAGGCGCGATCGATGCGGCCATGATCCTTGAGCTGGGCAACCACCATCTTGGCGGTTCCGGCCGGAATATCGAAGCCGATACCGACTGATCCACCCGACGGGGAAAAGATCGCGGTGTTCACGCCGATGACTTCGCCGTCCATGTTGAACGCAGGGCCACCCGAGTTGCCTTTGTTGATGGGTGCATCGATCTGAATGTAGTCATCGTAGGGGCCTGACCCGATGTCGCGTCCGCGCGCGGATACGATGCCGGCCGTCACGGTCCCGCCGAGACCGAACGGGTTTCCGACCGCTACGACCCAATCTCCGACGCGCGGATCGCGGTCGGCGAACTTGACGAAAGGGAAGCTTTTGCTGGCATCAACCTTGATCAGAGCGAGGTCGGTCTTTGAATCGGAGCCGACAACTTTCGCGTCGTAAACCGAGCCATCGTCCATAGTGACCTGTACGGTCTTGGCATTGTCCACGACGTGATTGTTCGTCACGGCATAACCATCGGCCGAAATAAAGAATCCGGAACCTTCGCCGGTTACTGGACGCTTGCCCTGCGGGAATCCCTTTGGCATGCCGCGGCCACCAAATTGCTCGAAGAACTTTTCGAGCGGCGCACCAGGCTGCATCGGATTAACCTCGTCATTGTCGCCCATGCCCATCGTCTTTGCCGTCGCATCGATTTTGACGCGCACGGAAATCACGGCTGGCTTCACTTTCTCGACAATATCGGCAAAGCCCGTAGAGCGCTGCATGGTATCGGCATGCGCAGGCGCAATCGCAAGGTTCGGTGTGCTGAAGCCCGATGTCCCGGCAGCCACCACGGCGATTGCAAGGCCGGCAGCCGATGTGAGCAGTGCCAGTCGGCGCGTAGCGAAAGCTTTGCGTCCCGGTCTGGCAGGAATTATTTGATTCATTTCATAGCCTCCACTGCGGATTGAGCGCTCCGATCCGATCAGAGCGTTGGTGGGGGCTAGTTAGGGAGTCGTACCTTACGGCGGCCTTTCGGCTCGATTGCAAATGCGTAACCTTGGCCGCAACGTTGTCGCACCCTCGAATAGGTCGGAAGCAATCGCGCCGACACTATAAAAGTCGGGTTAAATTTAAATATTGCAGCGGTTAGCTGGGCCGCGCCTTGCAGACGTAGAAATTGTCCTTGCAGCGGTTGCGGCAGGTGCGACTGGCCCGGCTGCTTTCATAGACGAGATTGCAATGACTGTTGCACTTTCTGAATTCCGCATTGCATTTCGGAGTGGCGGCTAGCCCGGAATGTCCCGTAACCGCCAAAAAGGACAGCGCGAATATCGCGGTCGCTACCATCTGAAAATGCGTCATGCAGTCTCTCCTGCTTCATTATTGAATAAGACATACTGTAGCCAGCCGTGCCGACACATTGGACCAGAGGCCAATGCAATTGGCGCCGCAGCGAGGACTATAGTTCCAGGCGGTAGGTCCTCGTTCTGACTACTGAAGTCAGAGCCAACTGGGGAGGCCGCTATGTTTCGCAAATTCGCACTTGTCATCGTCGCAGTGAGTGCTCTCGGCGTGGCCACGTTGACGCCAACGCCAGCATCCGCGTGGCGCGGGGGCTGGCACGGTGGAGGATGGGGTTGGGGTGGCGGATGGGGCCCAGGTTGGCGTGGCGGATGGCGCGCCGGTTGGGGACCTGGATGGGGACCTGGATGGGGACGTCGTTGGGGATGGGGCGGACCAGGTTTCATCGTGGCGTCGGGATTTTACGGAGGCGGATGTGTTGTCCGGCGCCTTGTCCCTGGCCCGTGGGGACCGCGTTGGGTTTGGGTGAACAGGTGCTGGTGGTAAGGCGACGGAACGTCTGCCTGACCGGACGAATCGAAAATCCTGCTAGCGACCCGCTGAACCGGCCGCTAGCGACGCAAGGAGATTTGCAGTCCGCTCAGGTCGGCAGGCGGCTTGGCGCCACCCCGTCCGCGCAATTCCAGAACGACGCCCTGCCAGTTTCGCAACCGAAACGTTCCTGGCCGCCCTGCTTCAGGGATCGTCGAAAAGGTGCCGTGAATATTTGCCGCGCTCTGCAGATTGTAGGCGCGGCCAACCAGATCCACCGATGCCGCCCCAAAGGGCCCGAGGCTCACACCTCCGACACTGAGCGGATAGCGGCCGCCCTTGAAGTGCAGAGTGCCGCTGCCGCCCCCGACAATGAACTGCGCTCTGCTGATCGTGATGCGGATCGAGCCGGTGGCCGCGTTGGCCGCCGCCGGCAAAAGGGCGAGCGCGCTTGCGAGCGCCAGCACGGTCGCTGCCGATTTCATCCTATGTCGGGTGCGCATCGGCTAGATCAGCTTCGCGCGGAGATTCTGGAATTCGGCCTCACTTATCGACCCGGACTTCTTTAGCTGATCGAGCTTGCTGATCTCGTCCGCCACGCTGAAGCCGACCACACGCCGCAGCTCTTCCCGCGCCTGCTGCGCTTGCTGGGCATTGCGCTCGGCCATTCCTCTTCCTTGGGTGATCAGATAGGCGAGGATGCCGAGATAAGAGAACAGGACCAGCCCGATCACCCAAAAGGCCTTGCCCCAACCGGAAATATCGTGCCGCCTGAACAAGTCACCGTAAATGACAACCAGCAGCCAGAACCAGACGACAAAGGCAAAAATGCCAAGGACGTTCATCAAAAAATTTGAATATGTGTAGCCTCCATCGAATAGCATTTTCATTCTCCCTATTCGTGGCCTCTAGCCGGCCCAGACCTTGACTCAACGGGCGTCACAATCGAATTGGACCTAGGGCCAATGCGCGGGTCCGCGACGCTCGACGGACCGTGTACCGTGCAAGCCCAGTGATGCGAGCCCGGGAGCGCACATGTCGACGACGATTTCGATCCTCGGGGGCGTAGGCCTTTTCCTGCTCGGAATGACTGTCATGACCACCGGCCTGAAGACGTTGGCTGGATCGGCGCTGCGCACAGTCCTCGCCAGGGCGGCGGCAACGCCGTTGAGCGGCACCTTCTGGGGCGCCGTCGCCACGCTCGTCGTACAATCATCGAGTGCGACGACGATGACGACGATCGGTCTTGTCAGCGCGGGCCTGCTGACATTTTCGCAAGGGCTGGGCCTCGTGTTCGGTGCGAACGTCGGCACCACGGGAACCGGTTGGCTCGTTGCGCTCATCGGTGTCCGCGTGTCACTGACGTCGGCAGCGCTGCCGATGATCTTTGTCGGTGCGATGATCAAACTCCTGGGCCGCGGGCGTATATCCGGAGCCGGCGCGGCGCTCGCCGGGTTCGGGCTCGTGCTGTTTGGATTGTCGACCTTGCAGGAGGGCATGGGCGGATTGGCCGAACGGCTGCATCCGGCAGATCTGCCTGCCGTCCTGATGGGGGCCGGCACCGGATGTGGCGCGGTGCGATCGGCGTGCTCACGCTGGTCGCGGTCGGGCTCGCGATGACGGCGCTTATGCAGTCGTCGACCGCTGCAATCGCTTTGACCCTGTCCGCTCACTTCGCCGGCGCCGTCGATCTGGGCCAGGGTTGCGCCCTAATCATCGGCCAGAATATCGGAACGGCAACCAGTTCCGCGATGGCTGCGATCGGCGCAAGCGTCACCGCCAAACGGCTGGCGATCGCCTATGTCCTGTTCAAGTTGATCGCCGCGCTGATCGCACTGGCGCTATTCCCCCTGGTCACCCCGTTGCTTGTTCGTGCCTCGCAAACCGTCGACGGCGTGACCCTGCTTGCCGCGTATCACACGGCCTACAACATTGTCGGCGTCGCGGTCCTGATGCCGGTGATCGACAGATTCACGCGATTCGTTGAGTCGATTCTGCCCGAGCGCGGTTCGCCACTCACGCGTTGCCTTGACCCTTCGGCGCTCACGCTTCCGATCGCGGCAGTGGAAGCAGTGCGTCGGACGATCGCCCGTGCGCTCGGAGCGGTGTGCGGTTCCGTCGATGCGACGTTGACAGCGGTCGGCGGAGGTGCCCGTTCGGACAGGAACGCTGTGACGCTGTCGGAGGCTGCCGACGCGCTGCACCAGGCGCAGATCTTCATGTCGGATGTCGACGGTCCGCCCGAGTCGGAAGACGAGCAGCGGCGGCTTACCAGCACGTTGCACGCCCTCGACCACACGTCCCGGCTTGCTGAGACGGCGCGTGAGAGGGGTGATTTCGGAGCGATGGGCACCCAGCCCGGCGATGCGCGCGCAATGCAACTGTGCGCCGAGGCGATGCAATGTGCAGCCACGATTGCGCGCGAGGTTGCGACGCTGCCTGACGGCCATCCGCACGCCGTGCCGCGCGCGGCGAAGAGCAAGGCTCTGGTGACGCCTGACGCCGGCGCCGACGTGCCCGCGATGTCGGCCGAGCGGACATTGGGCCAGCTCCAGCACTGCGCGAATGCATTGCGCGAGCTGCGCCGCGCGCACCGAAGCGAGACTCTCGGCGCGGTGGCAAACGGGACGCTGACGGCCGGCGACGCGGTTGCGCGCGTCGACGCGGTGCGAATTCTCGAGGCACTGGCGCATCACGCCTGGCGCTCGGCCGCCCATCTCATCGGTCGCGCCGATTAGCCCACAAAATGAGAATGGTGGGCCCGGGAGGACTCGAACCTCCAACCAGGCCGTTATGAGCGAGTCTCGGCCTCGAAAAGGGCCGGAAAACACTAATGCCTCTGACGCCGATCAATAAGGGCTGTTCGTTTTCGGTTCGACTCATTCATTGTCGAAACATTGGCAGCGCCGCTTGTCCGACTGCCGTCACTCCCGCAAACGACAGGACATGAAAAGATTCGAATGGGCGTGCGGTTGCGCTTCGTGCCGTAACCTTGGTTCGACCGGTCGAATTTCCGTCTCGGCGTGACCATCACACTACGGGCCTACATCGACAGCCTACTGACGTCCCACTGGCGTCCCACTCATTACAGACCATCTTCACGTTCGAACGGCAGAAAACCAAATCGGTATTCGCTTGATAAATATCAGAAAATAGAACCACGCCGCTGGCTCTTTGCCACACTGGCGCCGGACGGAGTGCAGGCATAGACTGTTTCAGAGCTCAAGAACGAGCTTAGAGATGGGGGCCCGATCGCGTCATTCAAATTCGTCGCGTCTCGAAATCCTTGGGAGGAGCACCATGGTAAGTGACGTCACACGCAGAAACTTTCTGAGTACGGTTGCAGTGGGAGCCGCCGCAGTAACCGCGGGACAGGCTACCTACTTTGCCGGACCGCGGCCTGCACACGCGGCTTTCAAGGCCAAGGGAAATATCCCGGACAAGCCGTTCAAGACCGGACACATTACGTTCCTCACCGGCCCGGCCAACCTCCTGGGTGAGCCCGGAAGAAAAGGGCATCTGATGGCGGCCGAGGAGATCAATGCCGAAGGCGGACTCCTCGGAAGAAGAAAGATCGAAACCATCATGGCCGATGAGGCGGCAGGCACCGACGCCAATGTCAAAGAGCTTCGCCGCATGAAGCTCTCCGAAAACATCGATTTGTTCACCGGTGTGATCTCCAGCGGCAACACGCCTGCTCTCGGCCCGGTTGCCGAGGAATTGCAGTTGCTGACGCTGTTCAATGACGGCTGCACCGATTTCCTGTTCGACAAGGCGGTGCCCAAGCCGAAATACACATTCCGCGTGACGAATATTCAGTCGGCAGACGGCGTCACATCGGCGGTCGGCGCAGCGAAGGCTTGGCCGAACGCAAAACGGGTTGGCTCAATCCAACCGGACTACAGCTACGGCCGCAACGTGCATGAACATTTCATGCTCGCCTTCCAAAAGCTGGTCCCCGGCTCGAGCGCTGTCTCCGAGGCGTGGCCAAAGCTCGGCGCGACTGACTTCACGCCCCACATCACAAAGCTCCTGTCCGATCAGCCGGAACTCCTGATCTGCGGGCTATGGGGCGGGGACTATGTGGCATTCTACAAACAGGCGCTGCGCTACGGTCTGTTCGACAAGATGAAGGTTGCCACCACGCTGGCATTTGGCGGTCAGCCGCACGCAATCGGCAAGGATCACCCCGAGGGTGTGCTCGCCGGCTGCCACGCCAACTACTTCTTCACGCATCCGGCGAAAGGACGCTGGCCGATCAACGACTCCTTCGTTGAGCGTTACTACAAACGTTGGAACGAGTATCCGAGTTTCGAGTCGGACGGCGCATATACGGCGCTTTACCTGCTTAAGGCCGCGGTTGAGAAGGCCAATCTGCTGGTCGGCGGCTGGCCTGAGGATGATGTCATCATTGCCATGCTCGAGGGCATGGGGATGGATTCGCCGGCCGGGTACATTTACATCCGGCCCGACAACCACCAGGGATATAAAGACACGATCATTGGGATGACCAAGAACGATCCCAAGTATGAATTCCCTGTTTGGGATCCGAAGTCGATCATCACGATTCCGATCCGGGATATTACGGCGCCGCCGAATTGGCCGAAGCCTGGCACGTCGCACAACGAGTCCACTGCAGCGGCCAATTGGCTGAAAACCACTTGGCTGGCGTGAAGTAACTTGATCGGAGCGGCCGTGTTTCATTAACACGGCCGCTTCTTCCCCGAGCGAAAGCAAGGCTTTGGCGATGCACCGGGGCATATTCAGGCCGGTCGGGCGGTGGTCGTTTTCCGATCAACTCGCGCCGTGCCATCTGTCCAGGCGCGCTATCGCCCGCGGCGTGGTCCACGCAATTCTGATCGCCGGCTTGGTTGTCGCCGGCGGCCAAGGCGGCGCCGGTCATTCGGTAGGCCACTTTCCTTCGTACTATCCCCATGAAATTCGAATTCGAGCGGTCGAACCTGCCGCAGCAGCAAAGGGCCTGGGCGACGAAATGCTGCACGCCTATGTCGGTGCGGCGCCGACCTTCGTCGGGCCGATACCAGGGCACGTCGAGTCGGTGCGATCGCTGGGATCGATACTGGTTCTCTCATTCAGGACGACCAACGCGCGTTTCGCATCACCTGATACCCGCTGCAATGCTGCGCGCGGTATCATGACGGCACTGCGCGACGAGAAGCAAAGCGGTTTTGTCCTTCACCCCTACCCCGTAACGCCATACCACGCCGATTACCTGCACCACCTGGACCGAGTCGAAGCGGCCATCGCGGCAGTCAGTGGCGCGTCCGCGCCGGCGACATCCGAGAGGCTTGGCGCGAAGGGCCCGCTCGCGACCGCAATTGTGCGTGCGCGGTGGCAGGTTGCCGCGGATGACGCGGACGCTTTTCTCGAGGAAGTTTCGGTCGACGAACTGCTCACAAGCACGAGCGTGGCGTTTGATGGTTGGTCGGGCCCGCCGTGGGCAAAGGAAGGCTGGTTTGAGGCGTATCGGCTCCTCTTGCCCGCGCTTGATGGTGCGGCACGCGATGCGGTGAATGACGCCTATGCACGCCTGATCCGCGGCGAAACACTTGGCCTTGCGGAACGGGTCAATCTGGAGCGGGAGCTTGTAGCCGCGCTCACTCGTGGCTGCGCACGCATAGTCGTCGGCTATACGACTAAGGAAGAATTCGTCGGCACCGCGTATCCGTCAGGAATCGAAAATGTCGCTTACGACTCGCTCAGGGGCCTGAATAGTCCCATTTTTGTACGGACAGCCAAAATCAAGGAATACCCTTGGAACGGCCAGCTGCACGTTGGCGTGCGCGAGCGTTCGTCGAGCGCCTGGAATCCCGTTGCCGGATTCACTGATCCAATGGGACGGCTGATCTGGTCGGCCGTCGGCGATCCCGCGATGATCCAGTTTCCGTTTAATGCCAGTTGGATGCACAACCGCGTGCAATCGACCGTCACCAAAGTGGAAGGACAATCCGGCGGAATCCGAGTCCCGCCAGAGGCGTTTCGATTGCAGCCGGGGACGGGAGCACTTGAATCCGTGGAGGCCAGAACCTTCGCCTCCGCGAAGGTCGTATACGAGGTACTTGCTTCGCCGTTCGAGGACGGCTCGGAGATGGACGTGGCCGACGTGGTCTACCCGTTCGTGTTCGCCCATCGCTGGGGGGCGAAGGCGAATCCTGGCGGCGTTTACGAACCGCAGTTGGAGCAGACCCTGATCGCGATGCAGGAACGCCTAGCCGGACTTAAAATTGTGCGCGTAGATCGGGTGAAGCATGTCATCGCGGAAAACTGGGAAATTATTACGAACAGTCCCGTGGTCGAGGTATATCTTCGAAATGTCCCACATGACGAGCTGCAGGTCGCGGCGATGGCTCCGTCGTGGAGCACGACGCCCTGGCATCTACTGGTGTTGATGGAAGAGGCTGTGACACGCGGCTATGCAGCTTTTTCCAAAGGAGAATCCGAACGGCGGCGCATCCCTTGGATGGATCTCGTTCGCGATCCGGGCCTGCGGACAAAGCTGTTGCCGCTGATTGCCCAGTTCGAGCGGGAGAGTTATCGCCCCGAGCCGCTGAAAGAATTCGTGACCGCCGAGGTGGCTCAGATGCGCTGGCGCGCACTTGCCGCCTTCGCGGAAAAAAATGGACATTTTCTCGTCACCAACGGCCCTTATCGGCTCGCCCAATGGGACTCCGATGCTGTGGTGCTGCAGGCTGTCCGGGAGGTCACTTACCCGCTCGGCTTCGGCACCTTCGACCGCTTCGTTAATCCGCCACGCGCGGTGATCGAATCCCTCACACATGAGGCCTCCACGATCGCAGTGCGTGCCAGCGCGGAAATGGTTTTGAAAGCGGGGCGCAACTACAAACTCACAAAAGAACCGCTGCTGCGAACAACCATGCGGGGAACTCATGGGTTGCTTGTCGTTTCACGCTATCTCCTGATTGGCCCCGACGGCAACGTACGCGAGCTCGACAAGATGCTTTGGGAGAATGACGGACGCTTTACGATCAAACTTCCTGAGCGGCTGCCACCGGGCGAGTACACGGTAAACCTTGCTATTTTCCTTGACGGCAACTCGATGGTTCCGTCGACGAGATCGATACACTTCCGCATTGGTGGCGCGGGCCCGCCAGGCTAGCTGGAACACGAGGTTGTTGGGGTATATGCAGGCAAGACAACAAAATTCCGTGGGGCGAAAATGGATATCCTGGTCATTCAAATTCTAAATTCCATTTTTTATGCCTGCATTTTGTTCCTTATCGCGGCCGGGCTCAGCCTCATTTACGGCGTCATGCGGATCGTCAACCTGGCACACGGCAGCCTTTACGCGCTGGGTGCCTATGTCACGGCATGGGCGATCGGTACGCTCGCGGCAGGAGCTCCTCTTTGGGTGCTGTTCCTATTGTTGCCGTTAGGCGCAATCGTGGTAGCCGCCGCTGGCGCTCTGATCGAGCCGACGCTGCTGCGTCCGCTCTACAGGCGCCCCGAGGAGTATCAGCTTCTGATCACTTTCGCCCTGCTGCTGATCCTCGAGGACGTCATGCACTTCCTGTTCGGAGGTGTGCCGCTGACAGCGGGTGCCGTCATCGACAGCATGGGCACGATGCGGATCATGAACCTGCGATATCCCGTCTACAATCTCGTGGTCATCACCATCGGTATCGCGTCCGCCGTTTTCTTGTGGGCCGTCATCTATCGCACAAGATTTGGCGTCATTCTCAGGGCCACGTCGCAGAATATGCGCATGGCGTCCGCGTTAGGACTGAACGTTAAGTGGGTGTATGTCCAGGCATTCGCCCTTGGCTGCTTTATGGCCGGTCTCGGAGGCGCGGTCGTTGTACCTGCGCAAGCAGCCGTGCTTGGCATGGGCGTCGAAGCTCTTATTCTCGCATTCGTCGTCGTCGTTATTGGCGGACTCGGCAGCCTGGAAGGTGCTCTGATTGGCGCGCTTATCGTGAGCTTCGTGCGAACGGCCGGCATCCAGTTCTTTCCCGAAATCGAACTAGCGGTTCTTTATCTGATCGCGGCTCTCGTCCTTCTGATAAAGCCAACAGGCCTGTTCGGGAGGGCGTAGTGATGCAGGACAAATCTGCACGCACTGGACCATCAACGCGGTTGATCGTTGCCTGCGCGATTCCGATTCTCATTTTGCTTTTGGCGATGCCAAGATTTCTCGACGTCTATCAGATTCAGCTGTTTACTTACGGGTTGATCTATGCGATCGCGGCGCTTGGCTTCAATTTGCTGCTCGGATACACCGGCCTGCTTTCTTTCGGCCATTCGGCGTATTTTGGTCTCGGGGCATACTCCGCGGCCTTTTTGGTCAAGTATTTCGGCGTCGGCTCCATTGAGATCTACATTTTGGTGGGGCTTTTCATCACCGGCCTGATTTCGGCGGCATTCGGTTATGTCTGTGTTCGCCACACCCGCATTTTCTTCGGCATTCTGACGTTAGCCCTGTCGCAGGTGCTGTGGACTTTGGCCTACAAATTCTTCTGGGTGACCGGTGGAACCGACGGACTGCGGGTGGCCTTTGCCAATTTGACGCTGCTTGGCGGCTTGATCGATTTCAAGGGCCGCAATGCTTACCAGTCGTTTGTGCAATCCTACTATTATTATGTGCTGTTGCTGTTCTGCGTGTGCACGATTCTCATGTGGGTGATCGTACATTCGCCGTTCGGCAAGGCGCTGCAAGCCATTCGCGACAACGAAACGCGAGCGCAGTTCCTAGGCATTCCTATTCGGCGTTATCGCTGGATCGCATTCCTGCTGTCGGGCAGCTTCACTGGTCTTGCCGGCATTCTGTGGGTGCCGCTGAACGGCCTAGTCACGCCCGATATTCTTTATTGGCCGTTCTCCGGCGAGATTGTGTTCATGACCGTGCTCGGCGGCTTCCGCACCTTCACCGGGCCGATTATCGGCGCCATAGTGTTCAATTATCTTAAGGTCTACGCCGTCGCCAGCACTGCCTATTGGCAATTTATGCTTGGTGCGGTGCTCGTAGTGCTGGTATTGGCATTGCCGACAGGCATCGTCGGAACGCTGTCGCGTCAATTTGCTAAGTTCAGGAAGAGGGGGTGATATGAATCTCCTCGAAACCATCAATCTGAAGAAATATTTCGGCGACACACGCGCTGTCGACAACGTCAATTTGAGCATTGCCGAGCGTGAATTCGTCTCGTTGGTTGGCCCCAACGGCGCCGGCAAGACCTCCCTTGTCAATGTGATTAGCGCACTGCTCCCATCTGACTCGGGCAAGATCCTCTTCAAAGGAGACGACATCACCCAAGCGAGCGTGACAGAGCGAGTCAAGGCAGGCATTGCACGAAGCTTCCAGATCGTGAACCTGTTCGATGACCTCACCGCGTTCGATAATGTGACGCTTGCGATCTTTTCGCGTCAGGGCAAGACCACCAACCTGGTGGCGCTCGCGCACCTCGATGACGCAGTGAGCGCCGAAGCCGATGCCGTGCTTCACAACTTCAACCTTGCGGACAAACGCAATGAGCGTGCGCGGGACCTTTCGCAGGGTGAGCGGAAGCTGCTCGACGTGGCGCTTGCCTACGCGCTGAGGCCGAAACTCCTATTTCTCGATGAACCGACAAGTGGCGTCAGTACGCGCGACAAAGGCCAGATCATGGATACGATCGCCTCCGTCGTACGAGGTGAAGGCATCACGGCCGTGATCGTCGAGCACGACATGGACGTCGTGTTCAAATATTCCGATCGGATCGTGGTCATGCAGCAGGGCGCAATTCTCGCCCAAGGCACACCCGACGAGATCAGGAAAAATGAGCAAGTTGCCATGGTTCTGCTCGGCACATCCGGGCCGGACGCTTTCACTCGAAAGGACTAATCGACGTGCTTGAGCTTAAGGCGATCGATACTTACCGCGGGCCAGCGCACATCCTGTACGGCGTCTCCCTGCATGTCGAAAAGCAGGAAGTGGTCTGCCTGGTCGGACGCAATGGCGCAGGAAAGACCACCACGATTGAAAGCATCATGGGATTTCTGCCGCTCAGGTCTGGCCAGATCCTTTTCGGCGACGAAGATCTGACGAAACTCCCCCCGCATGAACGGGCCAAGCGCGGCATTGGCTTTTCGCCGGAAGACTGCGGCGTTTTTCCGGAACTGACGGTCAGCGAGAACTTGATGATCAGCCGTTGGCTGGGTGAAGAAGTTGCTCGGAAGCGTGGCGGTGAGACGCGCGAGAATTCGGAAGCCCAGGCTTTTGGCATATTTCCCGAGGTCCAGGCTTTACTGCAGCGCGAGGGCCTGCATCTGAGCGGTGGCCAGCGCAAGATGGTAGCGATCGCGCGCGCCATGATGCTGTCACCCAAGCTGCTCCTGCTGGACGAGGCGTTCGAGGGATTGGCACCAGTCGTGGTCAACCGCTTCATCGAAGCCGTCATGAAAATCAAAGCGATGGGCATTTCAATTCTGATGGCGGAGTCCCATCTGGCCGCCGCCGCGCGGATCGGCGACCGGCTCTACGCCATCGATCGCGGCGAGATCATTTTCCACGGGTCACCCAAGGAGGCGCTCGCCAGTGCGAAGGTCGTGAAGGCCTTGCGCGGATGACTCCTCGCAGCTCATGCATCATCCTCGCGGTGGCGTTTGCCATCGTCACACCGGCCCGGAGCGGGCACGAGTCGCCGGTCTATCCCTCTTTTTATCCGCAAGAGATCGAGCTGAGGGCCGTGGCGCCCGATCGCGCGGCAGACCTGCTGCTCGCGGGCAAGATCCAAGCCTATATTGGCAGCGCGCCACGCTTTACCGCAGCGGCGTCCAACTCAATCGATAGTATCGAATCGCTCGGCTCCTTCGCGATTGTCCGGGTTAATCCAGTTTCGCCGAAGGCCAAGGATGAACGGTCCGCCTGTACCGTTGCCGACTCCGCGGTCCGCAATCTTGCCGACAAGGGCGCGGGCTTTGTCGTCCATCCGTACCCCATCACACCCTTTAACGGCGACTACCTGTACTACGTCGATCTTGCAGAAGCCGCGAAGACACGCATCCTGGGTAGTGGCGCCGGCCCGCCAAACTCTGACGTCCAATTTAAAATCAGAGCGAGCACGCAGGATTCGGACTGGGACGCGGAGATCACGGAGGTTAGCGCAGCCGACCTCATTGCTCGCGCCGCCGTCGCTATCAACGGTTGGTCCGGCCCTGCTTGGCTGAGAACTGGATGGTTTCAGGCGTATCTCCTTTTGGGAGAGTTAGCCGGAGACGATCTGAGACAGAAAATCGAACCACAGTTGCGACGCCTGCAAATGGCCGCCTATGACAATGCCGTCGAACGCATCAATCTGGAGCGTACGCTCGTTTCGATCCTGGCCGACAATTGTCGCGCGCGCGTGGCGGGCTACACCATAAAACGTGAGTACTTCAGTACGGCGTTCACCGCCGGCATCGAAAATGTCTCATACGACTCGGTCACGGGTCTAAACTCGCCGATGTTCATCCGCACGGTGAAATTAAAGGATTTTCCCTGGAATGGCTGGCTTACGCTGGGGATCGACGCTGCACCTACTGCCGCCTGGAATCCGATCGCGGGTTTCACCGACAATTTCGGGCAACTAATGTGGTCCGCAGTGAGTGACCCGGCCTTGATCCCCTCACCGAATGAGCCGGCATGGATGCTCAATCGCATCTCAGACGTTCAATGGCGCAGGACACAATGAACTGAATTATGCACGCCAGGATCCGGATTTCATTCTTCCGTCAGAGCTTTTTGGCGCTTTCGATTCTGGCGTCGGGTGTTGCCGCTACTGGCACGAAAGCCGACGAGCTCACGTTTGAATTGCGTATTGAGCGCGGCCAATTACCCCTTAACAAGCGGCTGATCCGAATTAAGCAAGGTGACGTCGTCAAATTACGTTGGAGTACGGATCGGCCAATCGCACTGCATCTTCACGGTTACGACATCGAGCGAAAAGTTGAGCCTGGTGTCGTACAGGAAATGACGTTCACGGCGCGCGCAACCGGAAGGTTCCCGGTTCAGGAACACCAGGCGCGGTCAGGCAGCGGTCATACTCACGGGGCACCCATTGTCCAGGTCGAAGTTCTGCCGCGCTAGCGCGAACGCCTGGCGCATATCCGGCGGCATGATCCCGCTTGCCACGACGGCATTGGTAGTTTGTACGCTCGTGGACCAGGCAAGGGCACACGGCTTTGGCCAGCGATATGACCTGCCATTGCCGCTCTCTCTGTATCTTTACGGCACCGCGGCAGTCGTCGTTGTCACTTTTGTAATCATCGGCCTCTTCGTTCGTCGTCTTGGCAAAGTCCCCCACCGTCCGCATCACGATTTGTTGGCTCATGCGGCGGGTAAAATGGTCGCGCATTCGAGCGTAATCCTATTGCTCAGGCTAATCGCCGCAGGTCTGTTCGTCGTCACCGTGACCGCCGGCTTTATCGGAGACCAGAACCCCTATCGAAACATCGCGCCGACGATGGTCTGGATCATCGTGTGGGTCGGCATTGCCTACATTTCAGCGTTCGTGGGCGACCTCTGGACGCTGATCAATCCATGGCGGACGATCTTCGATGGGGCGACATGGATGTATAGACGGGTCGCCAACAAAACTGAATTTTCGTATCGCCTGCCGTATCCCACGTCGCTCGGCGTCTGGCCCGCGGTGGTCCTGCTGCTTATGTTTTCCTGGATCGAACTCGTCTATCCGACACCTGCGGTACCGAAGCACATCGCATGTTTGGCTGTCGGCTATTCGGTCCTCACGTGGGCCGGCATGATCCTGTTCGGCCGCGACACCTGGATCCGGCATGGTGAAGTGTTTTCGGTCTTCTTCGGCGCTTTCGCACGCTTTGCGCCAACAGAAGCGCGACCGGGCCCGCCACCCGAATTGATTTTGCGGCCATTCGGCGCGGGTCTCCTCGACAGCCGTAGCACCTCGTTGTCGATGATGGCCTTTGTGCTCCTGGTTCTCTCCACCGTTCTATATGACGGACTTTTGAACACGCCCGAATGGACGACGCTGGAGAACGCGATCGGCGCGATCGTCCGCACCCCTGGCGAATTCGAACTGATCACCGTGAGGAGCATCGGACTTTTCGCGTTCTGGCTGCTTTTTCTCGGTGCCTACATTCTTATTGCCGCGATGATGAATGCCACCACGGGGGGAGGCCGTTCACCGCGCGAGATCGCGCAGCACTTCGCTTTCACCCTGATTCCGATCGCGATCGGCTATCATCTTGCGCACTACCTCGTGTTCCTTTTGGTCCAGGGACAATACATCATTCCACTGATTTCCGATCCGTTTGGCTGGGGATGGGATCTCTTCGGAACTGCGGGATATAGGGTCGACATCGCCGTCATCGGGGCGCGTTTCGCTTGGTACACGGCAGTCGCAGCGATCCTCGTCGGGCACATGATTTCTGTATATCTGGCGCACATCACGGCAATGCGAGAGTTCGAACCGCGCCGTATGACCTTGCGATCACAGATTCCCCTCACCGCACTAATGGTGGCCTTCACCTTCATCAGCCTTTCGATTCTTGCTGAGCCGATCGTCGAACGGCGGGAACCGGCACGTCCGTCGGCAATCGCAACCGCCGATATCGCCATTCCGAGTGTGGCGGTTCTGCCCGAACCAGGAACCGGCCGCCTGCAAGCAGTTGGGCCGAACAAATTCGCAAAGTCCAAGTTGGCGTACCGCGTGCTCGGCTCCGCCTTTCATGACGGCACCAAGACCGGCACCGCTGATCTCCTGTACGCCTATATGTTCGCCTATCGCTGGGGTACGCAAAGCGATGGGGGCAACAGCCACTACGACTCCCACGTCGATTCAGCGACGGCGGCCATGCGCCAGCAGCTCGCCGGATTGCGGGTGATAGGAAGCGATGCTGTCTCGAAGTCGTTCCGGGTCGGCGACGTCAACTTCTTGCGCGAGCTCTTCACGATCGAGGTCTATGCAACGATCTCTCCCGAGAACCCGGAACGCGACTCGATCGTGGAACCGCCCTGGAGCACCCTTCCCTGGCATTTGATCGTCTTGATGGAGGAGGCGGTCGCCCGCGGTTGGGGCGCTTTTTCGAGGGTCGAAGCGACGCGCCGTGGTGTCGCATGGCTCGATCTTGTCCGCTCTGAGCAAACAAACGCGCAGTTGGCATCGTTGGTTGAAACATTTGAGCACGAGGGCTTTCGTCCTCTGGCGCTGCAGTCGTTCGTAAGTACCGAGGAGGCCCGCAAACGCTGGACGGCGCTCGCTGCCTTCTACAAAACGCATGGGCATTTCCTGGTTACCAACGGGCCTTATCAGGTGAAGCGCTGGTCGGCTGAAACAGTCACGCTCGATGCGTTTAGAGACCTGACTTATCCGCTTGGCGTCGGCTCATATGATGCCTACGCGGCGCCACGGAGAGGCTACATCACCAACGTGGAGGTGGAAAAAGGCCGGGTCAGCCTATCCGGCGATATCGAGACTGTCGTCAAATTTGCACGAAGCCACCGAATCGAGCGAGCGCCCATAAAGGCCGTTTCGCGCGATGTCCTGAAGCGGGCTGCTCCGGAGTGCCGATATGTCGTAATTGATGCCACGGGCGGCGTTACGCTCGCAGGCACCGTCGCGTTGGACGATGGAGTGACGTTTCAAATAGATCTGAACGGAAAGCTTCCCGCCGGCGACTACACCATGATGGCCCTTATCATGGTCGGCGGAAACGCGGCGAACGCCGCCATTCGGCGCATTCCTGTGCAAATCGCCTCCGGTGGATAGGGCGCACACCCGGGCGGTTCGACCCATTAAACTCCCAAACGGTTGGAAGTGATGGTGGGCCCGGGAGGACTCGAACCTCCAACCAGACCGTTATGAGCGGTCGGCTCTAACCAGTTGAGCTACGGGCCCGTGCGGCCTTTTTATCAACGCGTGCG
>Ga0081455_10002049_pt1 | contig 24092 bp, 21 predicted proteins | sample TabmetS3T2R1_FD_70207 | JGI IMG/M metagenome (GOLD analysis project Ga0081455, IMG submission 70207) | Tabebuia heterophylla rhizosphere microbial communities from the University of Puerto Rico - S3T2R1 | ecosystem: Host-associated > Plants > Roots > Rhizosphere ...
TCGGCCGGTCTTGTGCACCTTTCGCGCTGGCCAGGCGCGAGGCGGATGGTCTCTGCCAGAACGCCCAGGCCGCTCCTTGAACTCCCCGATGAACCCACTACGGCGAGCGGCCAACATGCTGCCTGACGGTCGGTAGCGCATGACAACCACCCTGGACCGTCTGGCCACGGAGGCGCTTGACCGGCTTGGCGCAGCCGTCCTGCTCATCGTGCTCGCGCCGGTGATCGTCGGCGTCGCCGTCGGCATTCGGATGGAGAGCCGCGGGAGTGTCCTCTTTCGCTGCAGGCGAATCGGACAGGGGTGCCGAGAGTTCGACATGCTGAAATTCCGGAAGATGCACGACGGCGCTTCCGGCGCCGCGCTGACAGCTCCCGACGACGGCCGCTTCACGCGGCTGGGAAGATTCCTCGCGAAATCGAAGCTCGACGAGCTGCCGCAGCTCTGGAATGTGGTGCGTGGCGAGATGAGCCTCGTCGGGCCGCGCCCCGAGGATCGTGAGTTTGTGCGGCTCCAGGGCAAGGCGTACGAGGAGATCTGCAACGTCAAGCCCGGAATCACCGGCCTCTCGCAACTCGCGTTCGCGCGTGAGAGCGAGATTCTCGATTCGGATGACCGGGTCGCGGACTACCTCAATCGCCTGCTTCCGCAAAAGATCCGTCTCGACCGGCTGTACGTAGAGCGACGATCGGTCTGGATGGACCTGAGAGTTCTCGTCGGGACGATCGTCGTCATCGTCTTTCGGCGTGAGATCGCGGTCCACCGGGACTCCGGACGCCTCACATTGCGCCGTCGTCCGGAACCGAGGGCGGCAATCGAGTCGACCGACCTGGTGAGCGGATGAGCGACGTCTGCCCGCATCTCATGAGCGACGCCCGGGCCGCAGCCAACGGCTCCAAGCCCGGGCCCGACCGGAACACGCGCGCGGTCGTGCTCGCCGGAGGGCGGGGCGCCAGGCTGGCCCCGTTCACGTCCGTTCTGCCAAAGCCGCTGATGCCGATCGGCGAACGCGCGATCCTCGAGCTGGTGGTCGAGCGACTCGAAGCGTTCGGCATCGCAGACATCACTTTCTGCGTCGGCTACCTCTCTCACCTGATCCGGGCGGTCTTCGAGAGCCGCGAGAACGGCCATGTCCGCATCCGGTACGTGCAGGAGCAGTACCCGATGGGCACCGCCGGGCCTCTTCGCCTCGTGGAGGGCCTCGACGACACGTTCATCGTGATGAACGGGGACGTCCTGACCGACGTCGACTACACGGAGCTGCTCGCCTACCACCGAAGGCAGGGGAACGTCCTCACCATCGCCACTCACAGGCGGTCGATCAAGATCGACTACGGCGTCCTACGTTTCGACGGCAACGGCGACGGGCTCCGGATCGCCGGCTACGACGAGAAGCCGGAGTACGTCTCGTCGGTCAGCATGGGTATCTACGTCTTCGAGCCGGCGGCCCTCGATTACATCGCGCCGAACGAGGCGATGGACTTTCCCGACCTCGTCCAGGAGCTTCTGCGGGCCGAACAGCCGGTCGGTGCGTACCGGCACGACGGGCTCTGGTTCGACATCGGCCGCAAGGACGACTATGAGCAGGCGGTCGATGCCTGGTCGCGAGCTACGGGCCTGGTTACCGCGCCGTCGTTGCCGGCGGCCGAGCTCTGACCTTCTCGAGCGCCGACCGGCGCAGGCCCTCGGTCATCCCGAATGCGTACCCGAGGTGGAACGTCGGGAAGATCGCGACAACTCGAGGGAGCAGCGCCCAGCGCTCCCGCTGCTTGCGAACGCTGGCGGCACCGAACGCACACGCCGCGACGGCGTACAGGCCAAGCTCGGCCGCCAGCAGCCGTCGCGCGCGTTGGGAAAGCAGGGCTCCCGGCGCGAGCAGCACCGTCGAGGTCATGAACGCCATGGGCGCAAGACTTCGCAACGTCACGACTCGCCGGTGCTTCAGCATCACGGGCACCTTGTAGAGGCCGTAGCTGAAGTACCGCCCGAAGATGCGCTCGAACGAGCCCGGCGGCGTGTAGTAGGCCCGTATCGCGGGATCCGAGACGACGCGGCCCCCGGCCTCGCGCACGCGGAGATTCAACTCCTCGTCGTGGTTGTCGCCCATCTCCGGGTCGAACAGGCCGACCCGCCTGAAGGCCTCCGGGCGGAACGCCCCGAGGTACACGGTGTCGACCTCCATGCGCCGCGCGCTTGCGCCCCTGGTCCATCCGAGCCCGCCGAAGGGACTGGCCATCGCGCACCCGGCCGCGCGCTCGGTTTCGGTCCGCCCGCTGGTGAGAAGCAGGCCTCCGACGGTCCACGCGCCCGTCTCCTCGGACGCGGTCGCGGATCGCCGGAGATAGTCGGGCGGATAGTGCGACTTGCAGTCCAGGCGCACGATCAGATCGCCGGTCGCACGCTCGATGCAGCGGTTGAGCCCATGCGCCACCAGACGCTCGGGATTCTCGACGATGGTGATCGCCAGCCTCGCGCGATCTGCACTGGTGCGAAGCAGCTGCACGGAGCCGTCGGTCGACCCGCCGTCCGCGACGAGGACCTCGACGGCCCCGCGGAAATCCTGCGCGACGAGGTCGGACACGAGGCGCTCGACGTTGTGCGCTTCGTTCAGCATCGGGATGACGACAGAGATTCGCTCGATCGACGCAGGCTGGCTCGGCACGCGCCTAGTATCGTCGCCGGCTCATGACGATCGACAGGACGGCCGCCTCGTCCTACCGCGTGGAGGTTCCGCGACTACGCCACGCCGGAGACGACGCACAACCGGTAGCGGCTTTCACCGTCGACGTGGAGGATTGGTACCAGTCCTGCATCGACTTCGACGCGCCGATCACCGAGCGGGTCGTCCGGAACGTGGATCGCGTCCTTGCCGTCCTGGACGAGTGCGGAGTGAAGGCGACGTTCTTCGTCCAGGGGCTGGTTGCGGAGCGTTTCCCCGGCCTGGTCCTGACCCTGGTCGACCTGGGACACGAGGTGCAGTCACACGGGTACAGCCATCGGCCCCTTAACGAGATGGGCCCGCGCGCTCTTCGCCAGGAGCTCGAGCGTGCACGACAGACGGTTGAGGATGCGTCAGGAACGACCGTGAACGCGTTTCGCGCTCAGGATTTCTCGATCATGACTGGCAATCTCTGGGCGCTCGAGACCCTGGCGGACGTCGGCTTCACCGTCGACTCGTCGATCTTCCCGATGCGTGCTCGCCGGTACGGAATCGCGGGCTGGGAGCTGGGGCCGCATCGCCTCGGCTTGGCCGACGGCACCGTGTTGCTCGAGGTGCCCGTCGCGGTGAGTGAGGTAGGACGCTGGAGGCTGCCCGTCGGCGGCGGTGGCTACTTCCGAGTGCTCCCGACCGCCGTCCTCGAACGCGCGCTGCGGTCGGTCATCGCCCATCGTCCGGCGGTTGTGTACTGCCATCCGTACGAGTTCAACTCGCAGGAGCTCTCCGACTACCGCGAAGCAGTACCCGCGTCGGTGCGGTGGTCGCAGAACCTCGGGCGCGGGTTCCTCGTCAGCCGGGTGCGGACGCTCCTGAGCAACATCCCGTTCGGCCGCTTCGACCGCGTTCTCGCCGCGTGGGGGCTGACGTGAAGCTCGCGTTCCTGACGGCCGACGACCCGATCTACCTGCCGAGCTTCTTCGAGCTCGTCCTCGCCGAGTACGCCGCCGACACCGCCTGCGTGTACTCCGTGCCACCGCTCTACCGGGATCAGACGCGCGCTCAGGCCGCGTGGCGTTTCTACCGTACCTTCGGCGCCGGTGCGTTCGCGGGCCTCCTGAAGCAGCTGGCGCTCACCAGGAAGGCGCGGCGTTCGATCGCTCGTACCTGCGAACGCTTCGGGGTGGCACATGCGGTCGTCGGGCACGTGAACGCGACCGAGTTCGTCACGGGGCTGCGGGAGCGCAAGCTCGACGTCATCGTCTCCGTCAGCTGCCCCCAGATCTTCAAGAAGCCGTTGCTAGAGGCTCCGCGCGTCGGTTGCCTCAACATCCACGGCGCCCCGTTGCCGCAGTACCGGGGGGTCATGCCGAGCTTCTGGATGCTCGCCAACGGCGAGCGGGAGGCGGGCGTGACGATCTACTTCATGGACGAGCACATCGATGCGGGGGAGATCTGCGCGCAACGTCGCTTCGAGATCACGCCAACGGAGAGCCTCGATCAGTTCCTCCGGCGCTCGAAGCGGATAGCGGCCGAGCTGCTGATCGAGGTGCTGCGATCCATCGAGCGCGGAACCGTCACTCGGGAGCCGGTCGACACCGCGACAGGGTCGTACTACTCGTGGCCGGACCGGGAGGCGGTTCGACGCTTTCGCGCCGCCGGGCGCCGCGTCTGGTGACGCTTGCTACCCGTCGTTCGCGATGAAGTCCGCGACACGGGCGCTCTCGACCTCGAGCGACGCGCGGGCGACGAGCTCGAGCCCTCGATCGACGAGATGGCGCCTCAGCCCGGCGTCGTCCGCCAACTTCGCGACCGCGGAGGCCAGTGCCTCGGCGCTGCGGGACGGAACGAGCAGGCCGGCAGCCCCGCCGTCGAGCGCGGCGCGAACGCCCCCGACGTCCGTGGCCACAACGGGCGTGCCGCTCGCGAGCGCCTCGAAGAGCACCTGCGGAACGCCTTCCGTCAGCGAGACGTGCACGAAGGCGTGCGCTCCGCGGTAGAGCTCTAACAACGCAGGCCCGTGAGCAACGAAGCCGCGTAACTCTACGCTGCGGTCCACGCCGAGCTCCCGTGCGCGCTGGAGCACGGCATCACGGAGCTGCCCCTCACCGATCCAGGTGAGCCGGTAGCGGCCGGGCGAACGGGCTTCGAGCAAGGCGAGCGCCTCGACGAGGAGGAGGGGGTTCTTCTCCGGCTCGAGCCGACCGACGGTCAGCAGCTGAATCGTCTCGTTCCAATCCCGCTCGGCGGGGGACGAGACGATGTCGGCTGCGCGAACGAGGGACACGTTCATGGCCAGCACCCGGCCGCGCTCGCCGCCGTAGCGTCGCGCCAGGCCCTGCCCAACGACCGTCGTCTTCACTCTCCGCGCGAGGAGCCGGTAGAGGGAGTCCATCGTCCAGACACCGCCGAGCACGGGGCGCCAGCGGCCGTCCGGAAGCCGGTTTTGGTAGTAGCCGATCGTGTCCTGACGGACGCCCAGCACGACGCGCTTACCGCGGAGGATCGCGAGGGCGATCAGCGCGAACCCGTAGGGATGGGGCCCCAGGACCCAGACGACGTCCAGGTCGGAGAGCCCACGCGAGAGGGCGCGGAGCGTGCCTCTGCCGACCCGTGCCATGCCGCCCACATTCCGCAGGCTGGGGTAGTACGGCAACCGGGCTATCTCGACGCCTTCCAGCGGCACCCAATCGCGGAGCGGAGCGCCGGTGCGCGTTCGCCCGAACAGCACGAGGCGGTCGAACCGCTTCCCCACCTCGGCGGCGAAGAGCAGGAACGCCGAGTCGACGGGATCGACCAGCACCTGGGGCTTGTCGCCCCCGGAGTCGACGTGGAAGACCGCGTCGACGTAGATCCCCAGGCGGCTCAAGCCGGCTCAGCGCATGCGCGCGCAGCCGCTCGGAACGAGCCGAGCGCGCGAACGAAGCTCCGACGGCGGGCGCACTCTGGGCAGTCGGATGACCCGAAAGCGGTTGAGCGGGATTCGCTCGAGGCTGGCGTAGGGCCCCGATTCGAAAATGCCGCCGTAGGGGTTGCGCGCGTAGCTTCGGCGATTGACGGCGTACAGACTGACGCCTCCGCCGGTATCGCCGAGGTACATGCCGTAGCGCTGCAGCGCCCGCCCGATCGTGAGCGCGGCGCCGGAGAGACCCAGTGCCCGCAGGTCGAGGCGGGGATCGAGCTGCAGGCGCGCGCCCTCGGGAAGCGCATCGGAGCGGGTGCTCTGACCGTCGGTCTCCGTCGCAGGCGAGACGGCTCCGCGCGCTGCCGTGTTCGGGTAGCTGAAAAGCAGCGCGTGCCTGATGCTTCTGGCGCGCAGTTCCTTCGGCCACATCAGGCCCGCGAGACTCGCGAAGCCCGAGCCGCGAGCCGAGAAGCTGAACGGGTAGACCCCGCGGCTCGAGGTGCGGATGCTGTTGGCCCAGTCGGCGACCCAGCGCCCGTTCTCGCGCCTCGCCCTGTACAGGTCGAACTCGCATCCGCTGGCGCGGTCGAGGATCGTCATGTGGCCGTCGCTCGAAGGATCCGGCGCTGCGCCTTTGGGAATCGGGACACGAAGCATCCAGTCGGCCACGCGCCACGAAGCGGTCAGCCGGACGTCGACGCGCGGCGAGGTTGCGTTGGCGTAGTAGACGGGGACGGTCCAGCGCGCAACCGAGACGAAGAGCCCATGCCTCCGACCTGCGTCTGCCAGGCCGGCGACGTACGCGTCCGAGCGCGGGTCGACCTTGGCGTTCGTGGGAATCGGCTGGTTGAACGGGCTCTTGCCCGAGTACAGCCGCGCAACTGCGCGCGCGGCTTGCCCGGATTCGGTCGGCGCAGCGGTCGCGGCCAGTCCGAGGGGAAGCGCCACTAAGATCCACACCGACGTGAGAACTGCGAAGCGCCTGGCCCTCGGCGCCGGGGGCCGCGGTCTCGTGTGTCGCGAGTCGTGCACCCTGCGTGAAGGGTAGACGCCCTCTCTGGAGGCTGAGCAGCGAGATCAGGATCCGCCGGCTGCGCGGGGTAGCCTGCGCTTGCCGTGGACAAGCCGAGAAGAGGGACTTCGCATCCCTGGCATGGCTGGATTGCCGCGGTCTTGCCCGCAGAGGCACGGCGGGTCCGCGTAGACGACTCCGAGCTGGCCGCGACGCTGAGCGGAGCCGGCCTGGAGCTCGTCGCCGAGCACCCCGATGTCGAGATCGCGCCGCCGGAGCAGCTTCGAGGCGACGCGCCGTGCGCACTTGTCAGTCTCCGCATGCCGACTCGCGGGCAGCGCTCACGTCTCGTCCGTGCTGGGAAGCGCGTGGTCGGATCGCTCGAGGTTCGCCGGGCCGCCGAGCAGGCCCGCCGTGAGGTCCTCCGTCGCGGGTACGCGAACGCAGAGGTGATCTCCTGGGATCTCGGGCATCCGGTGTCCCTGCCCGCCGCCGGAGGGCATTGGCGGACGAGCCGCGTGGCCGAGCTGCTCCCGTTCGGCGCCATCGTCGTCGGAGACAACGCGACTCGCACCCCAACCCTGCTCGAGGCGGCGGTTGAAGCCGCGCGGCACTCGGCCTCCGGACGACTGTCGCTGGAACGCGTCCTCGTCCGCGCCACCGGCCTGATCGTGCTCGGGGAGCGTGAGGTGATGCGCGTGTCCGTCGGGGCAGCCCGCGCGCAGCTCCATCACCAGCGCCGGGCGCTCGAGAAGCTGCACGCCGCCGAACCTCCCGACTCCGTTGCCGCGTTCGTTCCCTGGCCGGTGGCCGAGGGAACCGTGGGCGCTGCGGACTGGTCGTTGGAACGGCGACTCTCGGGGAAGGAAGCCTCGCCACGTCTCGGAGAGTCGCTCGTCGGAGAGTGCCAGGACTTCCTGGTCGGACTGCACCGGTCTCTCTGGCGCGACGAGCCCGACGGGTCGCTCGCACAGGCCGCCGACGTGGTTGCCTCAGTGTGCGATCACGATCAGGCGGAGGCGGTCCGGTCCCTCGCCGAGCGTCTGGAGGGCCGGCTCGCCGATCTTCCGCGAGGCTTCGGGCACGGAGACTTCTGGAGTGGGAATCTGCTCACAGAGAAGGGGAGGCTCGTCGGCGTCGTGGACTGGATGGCGGCAACCGCAGACCGGCTCCCGCTTTGCGACCTCATCCACCTTCGGCTCAGCGCGCGACGCTGGGCGAACAACGAGCCGCTCGGGGGCCTCGTGGTCGAGGAGGTGCTCCCCTGGGCGCGGGCCGGAGCCGACGAACGAACCAGGTCGTACTGTGGGCGGCTCGGATTCGAACCATCCCCCGAGCGGCTGGAGGCTCTGGTGATCGCGTACTGGCTCGACCGCGTGGGGCACGAGCTCGAGACGTACTCGGACCGGCGCGACCCAGAGTGGCTCCGCTCGAACGTCGAGCCTGTCTTGCGCCTCGAGCACGATTCGAGCGGCGGGTCGAGATGAGAGCGGTCGAGGTCGCGCGCGCGAGGACGGAGGTCGCCTGGGCGGCCGGGGCCGCCGTCCTCGCTGCCGCAGTCGCGCTCGTCGGGACCGTAGACCTGAAGGTCGCGCTCGCCGTTACGGTCGCACTCGTCCTCGCGGCGGCGATCCTCCTACAGCCAGCGTGGTTGTTGCCCGCCCTGGTTGCCTCGGTGTTCGTCGAGGTCGTGACTGTGGGTGGCATCCCGATCAGCCGTTTGCTCGCACCGGTGGTGCTGCTCGTCGTGCTCGCCGAGTCGACGAGGCCCGAGTCGCGAATCAGGGGCGAGGCGCCCCTGGTCTGGGCGACGCTCTACGGGATCTGGGCGCTCGCGAGCGGCTTGTGGACGGTGAGCATCGGCGGGACGACGTTCCTGCTCGCCTCGCTGGCGGTCGCGTTCATCTACATGATCGCGTTCGCAGCGCTCGTCACCTCGAGGCAGGAGCTCGAGCGCGTGCTCTATGCCTTCTCCGCTGCTGCGCTGGCGATCGGCGTTTTCGCAATCGCCGCGTTCCTTCTCCATTTCTCGAAGGGCGTTGTCGAAGGACGGAGCACCGGCGGAGCCGGGGATCCGAACTTCTTCGCCGCCTACCAGCTGATCGCGCTCCCCCTCGTGCTCGTGCTCGCCAGCGAGGTCGACAAGCGGTGGATCCGCGTCGCTCTTGCCCTCACGGTGCTCGTGGTCATCGGCTCCGTGCTCACGTCCATCTCGCGAGGGGGGCTGCTCACGCTCGCCGTTCTCGCCGTCGCGATGGTCGCTCTACCGGCGCGAACGGTGTTCGGCTCGCCGAGGCAGAAGGCCGCGCTGCTCGCAGTGTGCGTAGTGGGCGGGGCGATCGCGTTCGGCGTCTCTGCCGGCTCTGTCGTACCGCGCCTCGAGGCGACCTTCGCGGGCGAGAGCACGAGCGCCGCCGCCCAGGGCTCCGGCCGGCTGGAGTTCTGGTCGGCCGCCTGGATGTCGACGAAGGAACGGCCGTTCCTCGGCCTCGGCTACGGGGCCTTTGGCAACGTCTCCGACGATCTCATCGTGCGCACGCCCGGGATCAACTTCCAGCACTTCGAGCTCCGGCCGAAGGGATCGCAGGTGCACAACGCGTACCTTGGATCGCTGGCCGAGCTGGGGATCCCGGGGCTCGTGCTGTTCCTCGGGCTGCTGGCCTCGACCGCGGTCCTGCTGCGTCGAACCGCGAAGCGGGCTCGCGCTGTCGGAGCGGAGTTCCTCGCACGGGTGGCGAACGCACTGCTGCTGAGCCTGCTCGGCTGGTGCATCGCCTCGCTCTTCCTGTCGAACGAGACCTCGCGCGCCGTGTGGATTCTCATCGGCCTCTCGCTGGCCCTGCCGCGCCTCGTTCGGGCCGAAGAACGCTCCTAGCGTCGGGCTGCGTTGCGTAGCGAGCGAAGGCGCCCTCGCAGGTTCGGCGGCAGCCTGCGCCCGAGTCGCCTGGCTGCGACGCCGACTGCCGTGGCGGCATGGCCCGGGCCACCGTGCCGTGTGAGGACGATCGTCTTCGCCATCCGTTCGCCGGTCGCAAGGCGCCGTTTGTAGGCTTCTCCGCCCGCCAGCAGGTCGTAGATCGCGGCGCCTTCCTCGATGGCTGCCCGCACCGAGTGCGCGAGGAGGAGGAAGCCGGCGCTGAGCGACGACCGGGCCGGATCGAGCCCCGACTGGTAGTGCGAGTAGCGGTCTCCCACGCGCCAGCCGAGCCACGCCGCCGCCGGCCGCCCCTCCAGCTCGAGAAACCACAGGCGGAGCCAACCCGCGGCGAATGCGCTCCTGGCGAAGCTGGCGAGTGCCTGGCGCGCGAGCGGGTCGGCGAGCGTGGATTCCCGCCCGAGCGACCGCCATCGCTTCTCGTGTAGCTCGAAGAAGGCTCGGAGGTCGACTTCAAGGTCGGCGCCGTCGAGTGTCCGGCGGAAACGCACGCCGGGCAAACCCTCGAGTATGCGCAGTTGGCGCCTGTAGTGGCTGCGGAAGTGCGCGCTTCGCGTAGCCAGGAACGATTCCCAGGTCAGCCCGCGCAAGTCGATGTAGGGCAGCGCGACGCGATGGTCTTCCCAGGCGGCGAGCACCGGGGAAGGAGTCCTTGCGACGCGGTCAGACCAGTCCGTCCCGACGCCGACGTGGTCGAGCCACAGCACCGTCCTCGTCGCTGCTCGCTCGAACAGCGCGGGCACTGCCGCGGCAGCGACGTCGGAGTCATCCATTTCGGCTGCAACCGGGTGGATCTCGTCGGCGAAGGCTCCTCCGGCGAACCGAAGCGACCGGATCCCACGCGTAGTCGCGACGAGCGGAAACAGCCCGCGAAGAGCGCCGTCGGAACGACGTAGCAGCGGCACGACCGGCTGCGCGGTGCGGCCCAGTCCGTCCAACCACGCGAAGAACCACTCCGGCGAAACGAAGGCGTTGCCCCGAAGCTCCGCGAGCGAGCGCCAGTCAGCCACGAGCGCTTCGAGCTCCGTCCGACTCGTGACGATCTCTACTTCCGCCATCCGCTCAGTCGAGCCGGGGCGGCCGATCCAGGACCGCGGTTGCGATCCGGTCGAGGTCGCCCGCTCGAAGCTCCTGGTGCACCGGGAGCCCGACGATGCTCGACCGGAGTGAGGCGGCTCGCTGAAACCGGCCGGCCGGAAGCGACGGATGCGCCACCGACCAGAAATCGAGCCCGACGACGCCGCGGCGCCGAAGCCACCCGAGCAGTTCTGGCTTGTCGGTCGTGCGGATGGGAAACAGGAATGGGCTCGCTCCGCTCGGAACGCCGGTGAACGGCCGGGGGACGAACTGCCCGAGCTCGGCGAGCAGCTTCGAGTAGTTTTCGCGGCGCCCCTGCGCGGCTCCCGGGTGGGTCACCCGAGGGAGCAGCCGGATCGTCGCCTCGCTCGGGCTCGCCTCGGGGTCGCCGAGCGCGAAATCCTCCTCCGGGAGGTACGGGGTCTCGAATCCCGCACTGAACTGCGCGAGGGGTGCAAATCGCGCCATCAACCAGGCCGCGTGAACCCGGGCGAGCCCGCGCGCCCCGATCCGCCTGCGACGTCCCGCCCCGGGAGCGCCGGTGGCTCCGACCGCCGCGGCGCCGTCAGGAAGGCCAAACGTCTTGTAGAGACAGAAGATCGAAAGCTCCCCGAGCGTTCCGACGGGGCGCTCGTCGCGCGAAGCGAGCCAGGCTTGCGCGGCATCCTCGATCAACAGAAGCCCGTGGTCGTCACACCATCGGCGCCACCGGGCGGCATCCTGCGGGAAGCCCGCGTAATGGATCAACATTAGAGCCCGGGTCCGGTCGCCCAGCAGCGTCTCCAGCTCGTCCTCGTCCGGCGACAGTTCCTCGGAGCCCGCGTAGAACGTGCACTCGAGCCCCGCCCGGGTCAGCGCCTCGACCTCCGAGCCGTGGTGGTAGGCCGGGACGAGGATCGCGTCGCCCGCGCCCAGGCCCAGGGCGCGTACTCCGTGCCAGAGCGCCTGGCGCCCGAACCGGTAGAGCCGACAGCTCGGCTCGCGGAGCGGGAACGGCAGGGGGTTCACCGGTCGCCGATAGACGTCGAGGGGCAGAGGCGGCCAAACCCCCAGCTGCGACTGACGGGTCACGTTCGGCGCGCGAGAAGCCGTCGGGCGGCAGGCCGGGCGTACGCAAACGCGGCCCACTCGGCGAGGCCGGGGACCGAACTCGCGTGCGCGTCGAGCCGGAGGAGCGCATGCGAGGTGCTCGTCCACTCGCGCTTGAAGGCCTCGTCCTCACCGCAGAACTCGAATTTGACCGCTCCTGACGTGAACGCGCGCTCGAGCATTGCTCGAAGCAGCAGCTTCCCGGGAGCGAAGCGCAGAAACGCAGCGTCGAACCCGCCCTTGAGGAAGTAGTACGAGCCGCTGTGCTCGAGCCCGTACTGGAAGGCGATCGGCGCCCCGTCGAGGCGCAGGAAGGCAAGCCGCAGCCAGCCGGCGCTCGCTGCCCACTTGGCGATCTCGGTGTAGAAGCGGCGCGTCTCGGGACGCGACTCGATGGCTGTGCCGGCTTCTCCCTTCCAGCCGGAGGCTTCCACCCGAAATCCCTCGGCCAGGAGCTGGTCGAGTCGCTCCGAGCCGTCCGACACCTGGAAGTCGAGCGAGCCTTCCTGCTCGAGCAAGCGCGTTCGCCGGCGGAGATCGCGTAGCAGCTTCGCGGGGCGCTCGGCCTCGTACGCCTGCCAGCCGTCCTCGAGGTCGAGATACGGAGACTGTTCGAGGGTGCGGACGAGGAGGCGTCGCCGCTGTGTGCCGGCGGCCGTCAGCCAGGCCTGCGTATCCGCGGCCGCTCCGTCCAGGAACGAGAGCGTGATTCGCCTCGCGCCCGCCGCGTACACCGCCGCCGCAAGCTCCTGCATGGCAGGGTCGTCAGCGGCGACGGCGCCGAACACCGGTGTGTGCCAGTTGGAAAGCGATGCAAGCACGCCGCCGCGGCGCTGGAACGGCGCCACGGCCGCGACGCGCCCCTCCCGGCGCACGGCGAGCACCTCGAGCGAGCCCGCGCCGAATGCACGCCACCAGGCGCCGGCCCACCCCGGTCTGAGGAACGGCGACGCGTCCGTCAGATCGGCAAGCGCGTCCCATTCCGCAGCAAGCCCGTCGATGTGGTCGTGCCGCTCGACCACCGTCAGACTGCCGCTGGGCGCCGCATGAAACAAAGCCTACTGCCTCGAGTCGCAAACCATGCGCATCCTGTTTGTATGCTGGAAGTTCGAGTGTCAGCGCCGATGGGGGAGGGCCGGCGATGCAGGTAGAGCGGTCCGCGCCAAGCCAGGAGGGTTTCGAGGACCTCGTCCGCGCGTCCGGCCGCAAGCCTGCGGCTGTGGACCGGCCGGTGGTCTGCGTCCAGGGCCTCGGGTTCGTCGGCTCTGCAATGGCGGTCGCGGTCGCCGACGCCCGGGACGAGGCGGGGCACCGGTTCAACGTCGTCGGGGTCGAGCTTCCCACTCCTGAAGGAACGGCCAAGGTGGACGCGATCAACAGTGGCCACCTGCCGATCTCGACCGCCGACGCTCGGCTTGTCGAGGCCCTGCGCGCAGCGCACGAGCGCGGCAACATCGTCGCCACGACCGAGCAGCGCGCCTACTCGTTGGCGGCGGTCGCCGTAATCGACATCTCGCTCGACGTGATCGAGGACGGTGAGCGCCCCACGGTGAACCTGGACGGTTTCCGCGCCGCGGTCCGGACGCTCGGCGAGAACCTGCCCGCAGGCTCGCTGATCGTCGTGGAGACGACGGTGCCGCCCGGCACGACCGAGCGCGTCGCGGCGCCCGAGCTCGCGCGAGCCCTCGAGCAGCGCGGCCTCGGGCCGGATGCGGTGCTGCTGGCGCATTCGTACGAGCGCGTCATGCCCGGAGACGGCTACCTCGATTCGATCGTCAACTTCTGGAGGGCGTACGCTGGCACCACGACCGAGGCGGCCGATGCCTGCGAGGCGTTCCTCTCCGGAGTCGTCAACGTCGAGTCGTATCCGCTGTCGCGCCTCCCGTCGACGACGGCGTCCGAGACGGCGAAGGTCCTCGAGAACAGCTACCGCGCGACGACGATCGCACTGATGGAGGAGTGGGGACGGTTCGCGGAGGCGGCGAACATCGACCTGTTCGAGGTCATCGCCGCCATTCGCAGGCGCCCGACGCATTCGAACATGCGCCAGCCGGGGTTCGGCGTCGGCGGCTACTGCCTGACGAAGGATCCGCTGCTCGGCCAGATCGCGGCACGTGACCTCTTCGGGCTCGATGGCCTCGACTTCCCGTTCTCGACGCTCGCGGTCTCGGTCAACCGGGCGATGCCGCTGACCAGCGTCGCGATTCTCCAGGATGCCCTGGCGGGCGGACTCGCGGGCCGCAGGATTCTGCTCCTGGGCATCAGCTACCGGCACGGTGTCTCCGACACGCGCTCCTCGCCCTCCGAGACCTTCGTCCGTGCGGCGCGCGAGCTCGGCGCCGAGGTGGTCAGTCACGATCCGCTCGTCTCCGAGTGGGCCGAGCTCGGACTGGCGATCGAGCCGACCATCCCGTCTGCCGACGGGTTCGACGCCGTCGTCTTCGCTGTCCCGCATCCCGAGTATTCGCAGCTCGACCTCCGCAAGTGGCTGGGTGAGGCGCGGCCCCTCGTGCTGGACGCGAACGCAGTGCTCGACCACGAGCAGCAACGGGTGCTGCGAGACCTCGGCTGTCGGCGGCTCAGCGTCGGACGCGGCCTCGACGCGTGAAGAAGGCGCTGATCACCGGCGGCGCGGGCTTCGTCGGAGCGCACCTCGCAGGGCGGCTGGTCGCAGAGGGGTACCACGTCGATCTGGTCGACAACTTCTCGCGCGGCGCCGAGGACGCCGTGCTCCTGTCACTTGCCGAAGCCGAAGGTGTCCGCGTGCTCGAGCGCGACCTTCGTGAGGCTCTCGACGACGGCGACGAAGACTACGACGCGATTTTCCACCTCGCAGCCATCGTCGGCGTCGCGTCAGTGCTCGAGCGCTCCTACGAGGTTCTGCGCGACAACGTCGCGATGACCGACCACGCCCTCGCGCTTGCGAGACGCCAGCGCCGGCCCGCGAGGTTTGTCTTCGCCTCGACGAGCGAGGTCTACGCGGGAACGCTCGAGCACTTCGAGCTGCCGATCCCGACTCCGGAGTCGACACCACTCGCGGTCGCCGACCTCTCTCATGCGCGGACCTCGTACATGCTTTCGAAGATCTACGGCGAAGCGCTGTGCCACCGGGCCGGCGTCCCGTTCACGATCATCCGGCCTCATAACCTCTACGGCCCGAGGATGGGGCTCTCGCACGTCGTTCCGGAGCTCCTGCAGCGGGCGCATGCCACGCCGGACGGCGGCTCGTTGCGCGTGTTCTCCGTCGACCACCGGCGGACGTTCTGCTACGTCGACGACGCCGTCGAGGTCGTGTTGCGAGCAGCGGAATCGCCCCGCTGCGCGGGTCAGACGCTCAACGTCGGACGGGATGAGGAGGAAGTGTCGATCGGCGAGCTCGCGGCCGTCGTCCTGAAGATCGTCGGCAAGGAGCTGCGCATCGAACCCGCGCAGCCGACACCCGGCTCACCCGCGCGCCGCTGCCCGGATATCACCAGGACGACCGAGCTTACGGGCTACCGGCCTCGGATCGCCCTCGAGGACGGGGTTCGGAGAACGTACGAGGCGTACCGGACCGCGGTGTTCGAAGCCACGACGGGAGTGGGGTCGACTTGAGCTTGTCGAGGATCTCCGCCCTGCTCGGGATGCGCCGAGTGCCTCCGGACCCCGGGCGGTACTCCCCACCGTGGTCGTCCGCGTCCGAGCCGGAGTTCGTCAGCACGACGGACACGCGCTCCACCCCGATTCCCTCGAGCATCGCCCGGGTCGCCGCGGCGGTCGATTTCGTCGTCCACCCTTGCCGCGCGACGACGATGACGCTGTCCGCGGAGCCGAGCAACGGGTAGGCGTCGCCCGCGACCAGCGCCGGGGGGCTGTCGAAGATCACGTATTCGGCCATCCCGCGCAGCTGCTCGACGAGCTCCCGCAGCGGCTCTCCGGCCAGCGTCGAGGCGGAGACCCGCAGGACGCGGCCCGCGCCGAGGAGTCGCAGGCGTCCGTTCTGGGCCGCGGCGGCGGTTCGCCTGCCCTCGAGCCTGACGGCCTGCAGTGCGCCGGCGAGCTCGGCGCGGCCTTCGAGGACGTCCACGAGCCCGGCTCCACGGCGAGGTCGTCCCAGGTACTCGTGGAGCTTCGGCCGATGAAGATCGGCGCCGACGCAGATCACCTCGTTGCCCGCAGTTGCCAGGGCCACCCCGAGGTCTCCCGCGACACTCGTCTTGCCCTCCTCTTCGCGGGCGCTCGTCACGACGATGAGCGGTCCCCTCACCGCGGACGAGAACTGCACGTTGGCGGAGAGCAGCTCGAGCGCGGACACGCGGCGCCGGGTCCGCCGGTTGTTGTCGCCGCGCGCCGCAGTCGTGGAAGGGCTCCCCTGGCTCCCTTTCGGCAGCGTCCCGATGACTGGCGCTCCGAAGGCCTCGGCCGCATCCCTGCTGCTCTGGATCCGGTCGTCGAAGCTTGCCCGGACGAACGCCAGCACGAGTCCGATCGCGAGCCCGAGCGCAAGCGCGAACGCCAGGTCCCTGCCCGGCCGGGGAGCTACCCGTCCGGGCTCGAGATGCGGAGGATCGAACACGCGCGCGGTGATCGGCGGGTTCGTGGTTGGAACGCCGGTCTGGCCGGTCGTCTGGGAATTGAGCTTCTGGTCGACGAGGGACGCGAACTCCGTGCCCACCGAGCCGAGGACGCGGAGCGCCTCCGCCTTGTCCGTCGAGTCGTAGCTCACCTCCAGCACCGAGCTCGAGGGCTTGGTGGTGACATGCAGGTGACTGAGGAGCGAGTTCGGTGTGGTGGTGAGATCGAGATCCTGGATGACGTTCTGAGCCACCACGTTGCTCCGAAGCAAGTTGCTCATGGTCAGCGTGAACGGCTCGACGTTTCCGCCGAACTCGGGCTGGAAGACCCCGCCGCCCTGACCGACGACAATGCCCATCGAGGCTCGATAGACGGACGTCTTGCTCACCGTGTAGATGGACACCGCGACCAGTACCGCGACCACGGTCGCCACAATCAGCCAAACGTGACGCCGCAGGAGGTGGAGGTAGTGGAGAAGCGCGGGTTGTGGATCTTGCATGCGGGGCCTCGCTCCTCGGTATACGGGCCTCGCCAGAGTGTATAGCCGGTTACCCCTGATTCTCTGCTACCACGCGGTTAGCTCGTCGTGGGACTCGGAGCTAGCCGTCGCCGAGGAACAGCTGGAACGACAACTCTCGCTTCTGCGGGGGCAGGGCTACGTCGGCCTGACGTTTGCCGGGTCGGAGCGGGCGCGACTCGCCGGCCGCCTGCCGAAGCGGTCGGTGGTTGTGACCTTTGACGACGGCTTCGCATCGACGCTGAGGGCCAGGCCGGTGCTGGATCGCGCCGGATTCCCGGGAACCGTGTTCGTCGCGACGGACTTCGTCGACTCTGGAGACCCGCTCTCGTTCATCGGGGACGCGGCCGACTCCGCGCCTCCGGACGAGCTCGCGCCACTCGCCTGGAGCGAGCTCGTGGAGCTGCGTGACCTCGGCTGGGAGATCGGCTCGCACACCGCCACTCACCCGCTGCTGCCCAAGCTCGGGGCCTCCGAGCTGCGGTCGGAGCTCGAGCGATCGCGCAGGGCGATCGAGGAGCGGCTGGGAAGCTGCGACATCCTGGCGTACCCGTACGGTGTCGCGGACGAACGGGTCGCTGCTGCGGCGGCTGACGCCCGGTATCTCGCGGCGTGCACGCTGACGGGCGCTCATCGGATCGACGAGCCGTTCCGACGAAGCCGGGTCGGCATCTACCGTGGCGACTCCGGCCTCCGTGCGCGGGCGAAGCTCTCGCCGGTCGGCCAGAGGCTTCGCCGCACCGCGCTCGCCGAGCGGGCGGAGGCGCGTCGGGCGGGGCGCGAGATGCCGATTCTCGAGCGGGAATAAGCTCTCTACATGGCCGCAGGCAAGCCTGTGGGGAACGCGCCCCTGCGCCCGCCGATCGCCCACTCGACGGTGGTCAACTTCTCGGTCCAGCTCTGTGGGGCTGTCCTCTCGCTCGGCAATGTTCTGCTCGTGGCAAGGATCCTCGGCCCGACGGGCCGGGGCACGGTCGCGCTCATGACTGCGATCGCGTACCTGACGTCGCAGCTCGCAACCCTCGGCATCCAGTGGGCCACCGGGAACCTCGCGGGAGCCGAGCCGAGAACACGTCCCGCCCTGGCCACGAATGCGGTCGTCCTTGCAGCTTTCCTGGGCGGCATCGCCGCAGCGATCGTGGCCGGCCTGATCGCACTCGTTCCCTCGATCGGCGGAGACGTCGACCCCACGATGCAGTGGATCGCCCTCGCCACCATCCCATGGCTCGTCCTCCAGAACTACCTCATCTTTCTGGTCCTCGCCGACTACGGCTTCCGGGCGTTCAACTCGGCGATGCTGCTGATTCCGGTTACGAACGTCAGTGTCAACGGTTTGCTCGCGGCACTGGGCCTGCTCACGGCGACTGCGGCGTTTTCGACCTGGGCGTGTGCCGAGTTCCTGGCGACGGCCGTGCTCGCCGTCTACCTCCACCGCCGTCTGGCCGGCTTCGGTAGACCGGATCCGCGGCTCGCGTGGCGGACGCTGAGCTTCGGCGTGAAGGCGCACGTGGGCCGTGCGCTGCTCCTTGGGAACTACCGCCTTGATCAGTGGATCGTCGGCGCCGTCTCCGGCGAGCACGCGCTCGGCCTCTACAGCGTCGCGGTTGCCTGGGCCGAGAGCCTCTTCTATCTCCCGACGGCGCTCCAGGCGGTCCAGCGGCCGGATCTCGTGCGGGCAACTCGGCGGGAAGCTGCCCGACTGGCGTCGACCGGGTTCCGCGCCGTCGTCCTTGCGTCGACGCCGATCGTGATCGGCCTCATGCTCGCCGCTCCCTTCCTCTGCGTCACGATCCTCGGCTCTGAGTTCCAGGGGTCGGTCGAGCAACTGCGGATTCTCGCGCCGGGAGCCTTCGGGATCATCGCCCTGAAGCTGCTGGGGAACGCGCTGACGGCTCAGGGGAAGCCGTTGCTCGAGACGGCTGCCATCTCTATCGGCTTCGTTGCGACTCTCGCCCTCGACATCATCCTCATCCCTTCCCATGCGGGCGTCGGCGCCGCGATCGCCTCCACGGTTGCGTACACGATCGGAGGAATGGCGGCGGCTTTCATCTTCTCGCGCAGCCTGGGCACGGGGCTGCGTGAGCTGTCGCCGCGGCACGGGGAGGTCCGGGTGTTCTGGCGGGAACTTCGAACCACCTTCCGGGGCTGACCGGTGGGACGATCGGCCGCCGCCCCGACCCAACCAGCCGAGCAGAGCCTCTTCCTGAGCTTCGACGAGCTCGCCGAACGCCTGCTTGCGAGGCTCGGGACCCGCCGTTCTGCAGAAGACGTCCTCGACTGCTTCTTGCTCGCCGCCGGGACGAGTCAGATCCTCGAGGATTACCTCCAGCGCGACGTTTTCGCTCTCGGGAAGACGGCGAGGCACCTCGGACCTCCGGCGGGCGCCCTCGCGGCCGTCGCAAACCGGTCGGGCTTTCGGGGCCGCGCGGTCGTCCCCAGCGAGAAAAGGCTCATGCGCCAGAGCCGCCACCTCGCTGCCCTCGTCGCGGGCCTTGCAACGCACGTTGCCGCGGGCGACGGCGCGAGCACGTTCGCGGCCCCCTCGCACCAGGACGCCGAGCGAGCCCTGCTTCCGCCAGAGAGATTCCCGCCGAAGCTCCGGCGGACGATTCTCCGGCTGCCGAACTGCTTCCGCAGCTTCGATCAGAAGCCGGAAGACTGCCGGCGCCTGGTCGAGCGTTTTTCCGACCGCTGGCCCGACCGGTCACGACACCTGCTCGTCGTCGGGCTCAGAACGTCGGGCAGCTACCTCGCGCCGCTCGTTTCGTCCTTTCTCGCCGCGGCGGGCTACCGACACGTGGCAGAAACCGTGACCATTCGACCAAGCCAGCTGCTCGATGAACGATCGAAGCAGGCGCTCGCGGAGGTCGTTGCCGCGGGCGGTCTCGTCCTGGTCGTCGACGACCCGCCGCGAACGGGCTCGCAGGTGGCCCAGGCGCTGGACCAGCTTCGCGACTGCGGTGTGCCCGCCGAGTCGCTCGTGCTCCTGCTCGGGCTCTTCGGGACTGCCGCCTCGCTCCCTGAGCGTCTGCGCTCCTGTCCCGCGGTCCTCCTTCCCTGGGACGAGTGGGCGATCCACGATCGACTCACGGCGACGGCTCTCGAGAGCGCTCTTGCGGAGCTCGGCGACGGACAGGACCTTCGGATCGAGAGTGTCGCCGTCGAGCCCTGTGCGCGAGGTCATTGCCGCGCGGTGATCTCGGCTCGTGTCCCCGGCAGCTCGGGCAACACGGCGACCGAGGAGCTCTGCGCCGAAGGCGTCGGCCTCGGATTTTTCGGCCGCCATGCGCTCGCCGTCGGCGAGGCGCTTCCGGACGAGGTGTCTCACGTCTACGGTCTCCACGGCGGTCTGCTCTTGCGGGCGTGGTTGCCGGAGAAGAGACGCGTCACTCCGAAGCGGCTCTCGGAGGACGGCGACGCGATCGCGGAGCACATCGCCGCTTACGTCCATCAGCGCAACCGGGCGCTTCCTCTGCGCGACGACCTGAGCCTCCGACTCCTTGGACGAGACGCGGCGTGGGAGCTCGCGGCCGCCATGCTCGCCGACGCCTTCGGCCGTGCACGCCAGCTCGTGCGTCCACTCACCCACGCGGCTGCGCGGCGGCTCGTTCGAGCCCGGCAGCCATCGGTCATCGACGGCGCGACCGCGCCCTGGAGCTGGTTCGAGGATTCCGCCGGGGGATCCGCTCGGTTGATAAAAGCCCAGGTCGACACGCGGGCGTTCTCGAACGACGGCACGCCCAGCTGCGACCCGATCCTCGACCTTGCGGGCGCGGCCGCAGCCGCGGAGGCTGCCGGAGTTGCCGAAGTCGAGGAGCAGCTGCGGGCGAGCTACGAAGCCCTCAGCGGGGAGCTCATCAGCGAAGAGCGCTGGCTTGTCTACCGCCTCGTACGTCATCTCACCGAGCACCGAATGCTCCTGCGCCAGCTCGCGGCCGAGCCACGGCAGGAACACGTCGAGACGGTGCTCTCGCTCGAACGAACGATGGCTTCCATCTACCAGCGGTACGTCGCAGGTCAGTACCTCTCGGGCTTGAGCCCGCGACCGTCCGGCCCGTTTTGCGCAATCGACATCGACGGAGTGCTAGAGAGTCGGTGGCTCGCGTTTCCCGTGCTCGCTCCGGCGGGGGCGCTCGCGCTCCGGGCGCTCAACCGTCACGGCTACCGCGTCCTCCTCGTCACAGGTCGCTCGCTGCCCGAGGTGCGCGAGCGCTGTGAGACGTACGGGCTCGCCGGTGGCGTCGCGGAATACGGAGCGGCGGTGCACGACCACCTTTCCGGCACCGACCGGATGCTGGTAGAGCCTGACGAGCAGGCGGCGCAAGCCGAGCTGGAGAGCACACTCCGAGCCCGGCCGGCGACCTACCTCGACCCTGCGTTTCGTCATTCCATCCGCGCCCAGGCCCTGGACGCAACGGGACAGCGAAGCGCGCTCGGCAGCGAGGTGATCGAAGACGCGCTCGCCCGGCCGGCGGTTCGTGGGCTCGTTCGCGTCGTCCAGGGCGACTTTCAGACGGACTTCGTCGGCTCGAATGTCGACAAGGGACGGGGGGTACGCGCCCTCATCCGCGAGCTCGGCGAGGACGGCGACAGTGATCGTCCGCTGGCGCTCGGCGTCGGGGACACCGTCTCGGACCTCCCGTTTCTCGAGCTCGCCGAGCGCGCCTTTGCGCCGGGGAACGCGGCGCCGGAGCTTCGCGGGAAGGTACGGGTCCTGCGACGTTCGTACCAGTCGGGGCTCCTGGACGCGGTCGCCAAGCTCCTCGGGCATGAGCCCGCATCGTGCGGGATCTGCGGGCCGCCAGCGCCGACATCGAGCGAGGCGAGGCTCTTCCTCACCGCGCTCGCCGCCCTCGACGGCGGCAAGGCAGGAAAAGCCGCGCAGGCACTCTCGCTGGCCGCGCTCCTTGTCTCGGTCTGATTGCCTGCGTGCTGCATCTCCCGCGGATGACGAGGCAATGAGGTGCGCTAGCATGACCACCCCGGGGCGGTTAGCTCAGTTGGGAGAGCACCAGCTCGACAAGCTGGGGGTCACTGGTTCGAGCCCAGTACCGCCCACCTTCACTATCGGCTTGGTTGACCTGCTCCGGGTCATCCTCGCCGTCCGTTGTCCCCTCCTCGTCCAACTCCGCCACGACGAGCGCCTCTAGCCGCTCGGCCTGTTTCCGCTTCTCCCCTTCGTACAAGTGGCGGTATGTCTTGTGGAAGAGAGCGCCGCCGTCGCTGTGCTCCAATCGCTCCGCCGCCGCTGCCGGATCCATCCCGGCAAGAGCCATCAGCGACGCCGCCGTGTGCCGGAGCATGTGGAACGTGAAGCCTTCGAACACAGACCCTTGCCCCTCCACAGCTGCTGGATCGTTGGTCACCGCGGCCTCCACGGAACGCACCCAAACCCGATCGCGAAACCGGTTCGCCCGCCACTGGCGACCCTCAGCTGTCGGAAACACAAGCCCCGTCCCCGTCGCCCGCGCCATCAGCTGTTCGCGCAGGAGCGTTGTTTCGAGCCCCGTTAGGTAAATCCGATGATCCCGCCGCCGTTTCGCCAGCGTTGCCGGGATCGTGATCGTGCCCGCCTTTAGATCGATCATGTCGTCGGTCAGGCAGAACCAGACGTTCTGACGGCACCCGACCTGACCGGCGAGCAGGACGAGCCGCGATACGTGTTCCGGAAACCACGACGCGAGCTCGTACAACTCGCGCACCGTCAGCGCTCGCCCCGTTCGCGCTCGATGTTTGATCGGCGGAATCTCGAAGATCGCCTCGTCAACTCGCTGCCCGCGTCCCTTCGCGTCATGAAGAACCCGCTTTAGGAACTCAAGCTCGTTCTTGGCAGACCTCGGATGCTTCGTCGCACGCGCGAAGATCAAGTCCTCGACCGTCGCGCGCCGAAGCCTCGCCAACGGCACGTCCTCGCACACGGCCCAGAACTTCGCGCACCGCCGGTTGAACTCACGCGTCTTCTGGCTCGGCGACCTCGTCGCTTCGACGCGCGCCAGCAGGCCGTTAATCGCGTTCCCGAGACTGGTCGACGGTTCTTCGAACAGATCCCCGAGCGATCGACGCCGCTTTAGGTCAAGCTCGATCGTCTCAGCCGCTTCGCGCGTAGGAGCGGTTCGGGCTGGGAACCCGGCGACCCGTACCTGATACATCCGCCCACGCTTGCGAATACTCACGCGGCATCTTGCCCCTGCGCACGCCTCAGATACTCATCGACGGCACTCTCCGGATAGCGGCGCTCGCTACCGACCCGAATCGAACGCAGCCGACCGCGTGCGGCCTCCCGCCGAATGGTCTCCGGGTGCACCCCCAGGAACCGAGCAAGCTCCTGCGTACTGAAGTGGCGCTGGTCGATCCTGTCGCGGCTCATGCCGTCACCTGCAGCTTGAGCGGAAGCGAGGCCGCCTCGCGCTTCCTCACCTTCGCGTCGAGATGCTGGACGATCTGCCTAGCAAGCTCATCAGGCGTCTCGAACTCCGGCCACAGCTCCCGGAACTCACGCTGCACCCGATACGCCTGGCGCTCGTTCTCGCTCCAGTAGCGCTGGTACTCGGTGATCGAGTACGAGTCCCGCTTCTCAGCCCGCATCGCGACGGCCCAGAACACAATGAACGTCGCCACCCTGGACGCCTTCGGCGTCACCTTGACGCCAAGCCAGGCGTTGACCTTCAAGTTGCCGCCTTCGAACTCGGCTTCCGCCTTTTCCCAGCCGCCTAGCTCAGCCACCATGGCGCGCAGCAGACAGTGAGCGAGAAGCGAGTCCTGCTTCCGCTTCGGCCTGACCTTTCTCGTCACCTGACCATCCTTGTCACCTGGCGGAGTATGTCAGGGAAGATCGACGAGCGCAACCCGCCGCTGAGGCACAGTGCTCTAACTACTTCAAGTCGGGGTGCCTTCTGGCGTCAACCACCGTCGCCCAGCCGAGAATTACGGCAACAGGTTCACGTTGCCCACGATCCCCGGCGGCTCCCCAGGCGGCTCACCGAAAGTTCGCGTGTAGAGCGAACGCGCTGACTCGTTCCAGCTTTCGGTCTGGTCGAGGAAGTCGTTCACTCCTCCATCAGACGAAATCTTGATCTCGACGCCAAGCACACGCTGAGCCGTGAGAAGGCATGCGACGACTACATGGTCGTAGGGCAGCCAGGCGGTCTTGCAGAAGCTGAAGGTGCGAGTTGGATCGTCGCTGGAAAGCTGGTCGAAGCTCGGAGGCCAGGCGAACGTCTCGTAGTCCTCGTCCTCGACGCCGTTGAACTGGATCGTGCCGGTGTCGAGGTCGATGTGTGGTGCGGTGCCAGGCTCGCCGAAGGCGTCGGCGAGGGGAACTGTCGCCGCTTCGACCACCCTCGCCATTTC
>Ga0081455_10002050_pt1 | contig 24086 bp, 18 predicted proteins | sample TabmetS3T2R1_FD_70207 | JGI IMG/M metagenome (GOLD analysis project Ga0081455, IMG submission 70207) | Tabebuia heterophylla rhizosphere microbial communities from the University of Puerto Rico - S3T2R1 | ecosystem: Host-associated > Plants > Roots > Rhizosphere ...
GTGGGCATCCAGTCCTTCGGCTCGGGCGAGCGTAACGGCTGCGGGCCCGATCGCTTCGAGCCCGCGCGGGCCCGCTTTGACGAGCGCGGTGCGCTTCATGAAATCAAACACCGAAAGTGCTGACGCAAAACGCGCGCTGCGGCCGGTGGGCAGCACATGGTTCGACCCGGCGACATAATCGCCGATCGGCTCGGGCGTGAACCGATCGAGAAAGATGGCGCCCGCGTTGCGCACGCGTCGCGCATAGGCGTCGGCGTCCTTGGTCAGAATCTCGACATGCTCGGCGGCGATGCGATCGGCCAGCGGCAACGCATCCGCGAGCGCGGCGACCACGACGATCGCGCCGAAGTTTTCCCAGCTTGCGCGCGCGATGCTTTCGCGCGGCAGGAGCTTGAGCTCCTCTTCGACCGCGCGCGCCACCGCGTCCGCGAAGACGGCGTCGTCGGTGATGAGGATGGATTGCGCGGAGGCGTCGTGCTCGGCCTGGCTCAGGAGATCGGCCGCAACCCAGCGCGGATCATTGTCGCTGTCGGCGATGACGAGAATTTCGGAAGGGCCCGCAATCATGTCGATCCCGACGCGGCCGAACACCTGTCGCTTGGCCTCGGCGACATAGACATTGCCGGGCCCGGTGATGACATCGACCGGAGCGATCGTCGCCGTGCCGTAAGCCAACGCCGCCACGGCCTGCGCGCCGCCGATCCGGTAGATCTCCGAAATGCCGGCGCGCTTCGCCGCCGCGAGCACCAACGGATTGAGCACGCCGTCGGGCGTCGGCACGGTCATGACGCGACGCTCGACACCCGCGACGCGGGCCGGGATCGCGTTCATCAGAACCGAGCTTGGATAGGCCGCCGTTCCTCCGGGAACGTAAAGGCCGGCCGCCGCGACCGCACGCCAGCGATAGCCGAGCTCGACACCGGCGGCGTCCGTGAAACGGACGTCCGAGGGCATTTGCTTTTCGTGATAGGCCTCGATGCGCGTCGCCGCGAGATCGAGTGCCGCCAAGGTTTCAGCGGGAACCGACACGGCCGCGCGATCGATCTCGTCCTGGCTGACGCGGAGGGTTTCGGCCGTGAGATCAAGCCTGTCGAAACGTTGCGTGAGATCGATCAGGGCCGTATCGCCATCGGCGCGAACGGACGCGATGATGTCGGTGACCGCCGCGCGCACATCCGCAGGCGCGTCCCGGCGCGCCTCCAGAAAAGTCTGGAAGCGACGCTCGAACTCCGGATCGCGTGCATCGAGCCGCAAAGTCATGGCGTTGCCTATACCAGCCCCGGCCCCGTGTGGCGAGGCTTGCGCAAGGTGACGAAGCCTTGTCCCAAATCGGCGAGCCGGCCGTTGAGGCAGTCGACGCTGAGGGCGATCTCGCCGCCGCCCGCGAATACGAGGCGCACAGTGCCCGCCGGCGTCTCGCCCGGCTCGAACGTCACCGCCAGAAGCTCGGCGACATCGTTCCTGCGCGCCGGATCCATTTGGCGCGCCTTGACCGCGGTCACATCGCTGAAATCAAGACCCGCGCGCATCCGGCGATACGGCTTGAGGAATCGCCATTTCTGCGCGGCGTCGTCCCAGGCGAAACGGTTCATCAGAACGACGAACTGCCGCCGCGCCGGCCAATAGCGGCAGTCCGAAATTCGCACAACCGCGTCTTGGACATGCGCCGACACGACCGCCAGATCGTCGGCATCCTCGATCAGGAGCTTGAGGCCCCTTTCCGCCATGTCAGCCCTTAATGCGCTCGATGATCGCGCCGCAGGCTCCGAGCTTCGCTTCGAGCCGCTCGAAGCCGCGGTCGAGATGATAGACCCGGCTCACCACCGTTTCGCCTTCGGCACCGAGCGCCGCGAGCACAAGGCCAACCGACGCGCGCAAATCGGTTGCCATCACCGGCGCCCCCTTGAGGCTCTGCACACCATTGATGACGGCGGTACGGCCGGTCACCGTCACGTCAAGCCCCATGCGCATCAGCTCCGGAACATGCATGAAGCGGTTCTCGAAAATCGTCTCAGTGATGCGGCTCGTACCCTCGGCGGTCGCGACCAGCGCCATGAGCTGGGCCTGAAGATCGGTGGGAAATCCTGGGAATGGCTCCGTGACGACCGTGACCGCGCGATGGCGCGCGGCGCCCCGCCGGACACGCAGGCCTTTGGGAACCTCATCGATTTCCAGCCCGGCTTCGCGAAGCGTCTCGAGCGGCACGCCGAGGAGGTTCGCCGGAACATTTTCGAGCGTGACATCGCCGCCTGCAACGCCAACCGCCATGGCATAGGTCCCCGCCTCGATGCGATCGGGCAGCACGCGATAGGTCGCGCCATGAAGTGACGGGCGGCCTTCCATGCGGATGGTGCGTGTGCCGATACCCTCGATCTTGGCGCCCATCGCGACCAGGCAACGGGCGAGATCCGCCACTTCCGGCTCCTGGGCCGCGTTTTCGATGACGGTCTCACCCTTGGCGAGGCTCGCGGCCATCAAGGCGTTTTCGGTCGCCCCCACGGACACGAAGGGAAAGCGGATCACGCCGCCCTTCAATCCCTTGGGCGCGCGCATCAGAACATAGCCCGATGCCAGATCGACCTCGGCACCGAGCGCCTCGAACGCCCGCAAATGCAAATCGATGGGCCGCGTGCCAATAGCGCATCCGCCGGGCTGGGACACTTTCGCCTCGCCATAGCGGGCGAGCAGCGGGCCCGTGACCAGGAAGCTCGCGCGCATCTTGCGGACGAGATCATAGGGCGCCTCGAAATTGGTGATGTCATGGGCGCGCAGGCCCGTCACGCCGTTCCCGCGTGGCGTGACGGCAACGCCATGATTGGCCAGAAGCTCGGCCATCAACGTGGTGTCGGCGAGCTTCGGCAGATTTTCGAGCACAAGCTCCTCATCCGAGAGAAGCGCGGCCGCCATGAGCGGCAATGCGGCGTTCTTGGCCCCGCTGATCGGAATTGTTCCCGACAGGGGGCCATTGCCCACAATCCGGATCTTATCCACTAACTGGCCCCTCCCGGAGACGTAGGCTCGTCGTCGTCCTCACTCCCCGCAGCCTGCTGCCGGGCCTGCGCCTTGCGCCGGCGGAGATTGGACCGGAGCGCCGCGCCAAGCCTGGCTTCGCGGCCGTCGGGCGTCGGAGCATCCATTTCGAGGCGAAGCGCAATACGCGCTGGTGCGGACTCCAGGCTTGGACGGATATGGCCATGCGCCTCGAGCCATTCGACACAGCGCCCCACAGCCTGCTCGACCGGCCCGGGGCGCCAGCCTAAGGCCTGCCGTGCGTGGGACGAATCGACGTTGCGGGTGATTTTGGCGAGCCGAACCCCTTCGAGGGGCGCCGCCGGCGCCTTGTGGGTGAGCGCATCTGCGGCCGCGGTTGCCACATGCCCGGCCGCGAGCGCGAGCCAAAAGGGCACGGTCTTCCGTGGCATCCGGTGGCCGGTAAGGTCTTCGAGCATGGCCACCAATTCGCTCAATTGCAGGGTTTCGCCGCCGAGAAGATAACGGCCGCGAGGCTCGCCCCGTCGTGCGGCGAGAATATGGCCGCGCGCCACATCCTCTACGGGCACGAGATTGAGCCCGCTTTCGAGGAAGGCTGGTGTTTTCCCGTTCACGAAGTCCCGGATCATGGCGGTGGGGGCGGTGAAGGTATCGTCGCCCGGCCCGACCGGCACCGTGGGGTAGACGATCGCGATCGGCGCCCCTGCGTCGGCCTGCCGCCGCGCAATTGCATGGGCGGCCGCCTTGGAGATCGAATAGGGACCCGGCAGCTCCCCCCGACGCGGCGGGCGATCCTGCTCGGTGACAGGCGCGGGGTTCGGGTCGCGCCAGCCCCGCAGGATGGTTTCAGTCGATGTGACAACAATACGGCGCACCCGGGCGTTGACCGCGGCGTCGAGCACCCGGCGGGTACCCTCGACATTGATCTGCCGGTAGCGCCGCGGATCCTCGACCCAGAGATGCGCAATCGCGGCCAGATGGTAAAGCTCCTGCACGCCGTCCATCAGCGCGGCAAGCTGCATGTGATCGAGCACTGTGCCACGGGTGTAGCTGACGCTGTCCGGGAAAGTCGGCGGACGACGCGCCACGTCGAGCACGCGCACCTCGGTTCCAGAGGCGACGAGCTGGCCCACCAGATGGCGGCCGATGAAGCCCGCGCCGCCTGTCACCAGCGCCAGTTCCCTCATGCCTCCATCCTGATGACCGCCAGACCGTCCGCAAACGCGCCCGCCAGAATGAGCGCATTCCTTACACGCAGCGCCGCGGTCGCGCCCTGCAGAGCGCTGCCCGCCGGCAGATCCGCCACCGTGACAATCTCGTCTGAGCCCGGATCGTAGCTCACCACACGACTGGGAGCCCCGACCCCGCGGTTCAAACGAAAGAACGCGAATTGCAGCAGATTCGGATGCACGGCGATATAGAGTTTCCCATCATCTCCCCAGACCATGTTGTCGGGCCCGCCGGGAAGCGCAAGCGTGCGGAGCGGCAGCACAGGCTCATGCGCCGCTTCAATCGTCGCCCGGTCGAAGATATGAAGTGCCCGTGCGCGCGTCGCCGCGACATAGACATGCCGCTCGTCGGCCTCCACGCCATTCGCAAAGCCGATGCGATCCGCCACCACCGTCAAGACATCGCCGTCGAGCCGCAACAGCGTGCCGCCACGCGGCCGGAAGACATTGGCATAGACACGTCCCCAGCGCCCGCAATCGGCGCGGTCGTTGGTGATGAGCAATCGATCTTCCCTGAGTGAGATGATCTCGTTCGCATTGCAGAGGCGGCGATCCTTGAGCCGCTGCGAAACGGACAGGCGATCCGCACCGCGCAGAATGAGAATTTCCGGCGGTTCATGAGGCGCGCCGGGAGCGGGCCGGCTGATGACCGCAAGCTGGACCGTCGCACCGGCCATCGCGTGAAGACCGTGAGGCCGCGCCGGTGGACTCTCGGGTGCGGTGACCGGAATCCGGGTCACCAGGACACGCGACAACCTCGGATTCATCACATCGGCGACCGGCACGACATAGACGCCGCCCGCGCGCTCCTCGCGCCGATCATAGGCGGACAAATAGAGCATGTCGCCGACGCGCGAGAGATCTTCCACGCCCACCACGGGCTCGGCGTCATCGGCCCGGATCAGGGAAACGGAGCGCGCTGCGATCATGCCGGCGGCGAATAGGACCAGCGCTCGATGAACGGTGCCCAAGACCGGCTCACGCGCTCTTTCGCGTCGCGGGGAAACGTGTAGCTGTTCTTCTGATAATCGGCGACCGAAGCGAGATACGCCTCGAACCGCGGTCGCGCCTGGGCGAACCCCGGCAGCGAGAGGCGCTCATAGATTTTTGCGAGCTCGGTCATCGGCGCGCGTTGGAAATCGTCGAAGCGCAATTCGACCAGCTGGCTTTCGGGCAGTGACGCGCTTTCTTCCGCATAGCGTGTCATCATCTTGGAATAGGTGCCGAGCACGACCTGATCGATGTCGACATGATCATAGGGCTCGAGCGCGAACTCTGCGAACAAGCGCTCGTAAAAGTTCCGCATCGAAACATAGACTTTGTACGGATTGCGGTGGATGTGAATGAATTTCGCATCCGGCCACATCTCGCGCAACAGCGCCACGCGCGCGGTGTAGACGGGGTTCTTGATCAAGAGCCGTTGTCCGCCCTGCCCCAGCGAAAGCTTGCCATAGTAGTACCGCAACAGGCGCTGCCAGGCCGTGCGCCGGGCCGGCGTCACGCCGTCGAAGAAGATGCTTTCGTCGAAGATCTCCGCGAAGCGGCGCGGGAAATAAAGCGCGTGGTAATAGGAGAGATCGGTCATGTTGGCCAGCCCGATTTCATCCTCCTGCGGAGAATCGGGCTCGACCGGAATGTTGTCGATGAAACGGTCTTCCGGAAGCGCTTTTTCCAGGAGCGGCCCGAGTGCGCGAACCAGTACGAGGAAATCCCACGGTAACGCGGTCGCGAACGGCGACACATAGGCCCAATGGGGCGCCTTGCTCATGACGTTGTAGAGATGGGTCGTGCCGCTGCGCCAATGGCCCAGAATGAAGACGGGCGGCACGCCGGGACCGGCCGCCGCGCCGCGCGCTTCCGCGTAGAGGTATTCCAGCGCGGAAAACGGCAAGCGGCCGAGCGTCGCACCCGCGGCGATCAGGAGCGGCAGCGCCCCGCGCCCATGGACGCCATTTTGGGTCACAGCCCGGGCCAACGTGCCCAGATCAGCCCCGCAAAGAGGATGGAACAGACGCTTGCCCGCCTGCTTCGTTTCAGCCGTTCCGCCCGTCAATCGCCGCTCCGCTCAACCGTCCCAGACCTGAAGCCTGAGGCCCGAAGTCCAAGACTCCGGTGCGATAGCACGGTTCGCCGGCCAGGGCGAGCCGTGCTATCGCACCGGGACCGGTCCCGCTCAGGGCTTGCCGGGCGTCGGATCGACGTCGGACGGAGCGGTTTCGAGGGCCGCAATCTTGTCCTTGAGGACGGCCATCAGGGCATCGAACCCTTTGTCCCGCAAGACAGGCGCGAATTCCGAGCGCCGAAGCGCCAGCTCGCTGACTGCGCCGTTGAGCCGCACATCGATGATCGACCAGTTGTCGGGCTTTGGCCCGCTCGCCATCACATAGTCGATTTTTACGGGATCGCCCTTTTTTCGGTTCAGTTGAGTGTGAACCAGCGTGCGGCCGTTGGGGGCGGGCTCGCTGCCCAGGACCACGAAGGTTTGACCGTTATACGACTTGAACCGGGAGGCGTAATTGGCGATGGTCATGTCCCGGAAGGCCGTGGTCAAGGCGGCGCGCTGGGTATCGTTCAAACTGTCCCACGTGCTGCCGGACGCGACCTTGGCCATGAATCCCGAGTCGAACGAGCCTGTGATCACGGGCTTCAGCGCGGTCCGCCGCGCATTGAAGCTCTTGCCGTTGGTTGCCTTCAAACTGTCCACCAGGCCGGCATGAAATCGATCGACAGAGGCGCTTGCCGTCGCCGCGCGGGCCGGAACCGTGAAGATGAGCGCCATGAGGGCGGCGACAAGAAAGATGAGCCCGGGAAACCGGGCTGCACTCCCAGGGGTTTTTCTATTCGTCATGACCCTTTCCTATAACCCATACACCGATAGGCACCTCGGCCGGCAATGAACGAAGGTCTGTATAGCAGCTCACGCCTGTCCCGCGTGCTCAGTCTTTGCGTCATGACGGCCTCGCGCAACGCGCTTGCGGTCGTGATTGCGGCGCTGGTCATCACGGCCGCCGCTTTCTATTACACAGCGTCCCATCTCAAGATCAATGCGGACACGGATTCGCTGATCAACGCGCGCCTTCAGTTCCGGCAGGATTACGCCGAGTTCAACAAGGTGTTCCCGCAGCTGTCCGACAATTTCGTCATCGTGGTGGATGCGCCGGCGCCAGAGCTGCAGGCAAAGGCCCTCGATCTCCTGGCCCAGAGGCTTAGTGATCCTTCTCTTTACAAGAGCGTCTTCATTCCCGGCTACGGGCCCTATTTTCAGCACAACGGGCTGATGTTCCTCGATGTGCCGGAGCTCGAGAAAGTGGTCGACCGGATCGCCGCGGCGCAGCCGCTCCTGGCACCGCTCGCGGCGAAGCCAAGCCTCGATACGCTGTTCGACCAAATGGCCTCCGCCTTGAACGAGGCGCGCACCCACGGCGTTGTGCCCGATGGTCTCGCGCCCGTTCTGCAGCGCATGGCGGATATCGCCGATGCACGCGCGAAGGGAGATCCTCAGATCCTTTCGTGGCAGAATGTTGTCAATGTCGGCACCGTCGGCGCCGCAGGACGTCACAGATTTGTCATTGTTCAGCCCGCGCTGGATCCGACACGGCTGCAACCTGCCAAGGCTTCGCTCGAAGGCGCACATCAGGCCGCCGCCGAGGTCGAGCGTCTCCTTCCCGGCGTGCAGATGAGCTTCACCGGCAAGATCGCGCTCAACAACGAAGAGCTGAAAAGTGTGTCCGAGGGCGCGGTGAGCGCCAGCCTTCTGTCCTTCTGCGCGGTTGCGCTCATCCTCGTGTTCGGCGTGGCCTCGACAAGGCTCGTGCTCTGGGCGCTCGTCACCCTCGTCATGGGCCTGTTGTGGACCGCGGGATTCGCCATCTTCGCGGTCGGCTTTCTCAACATCGTGTCGGTCGCATTTGCCGTTTTGTTCATCGGCATCGGCGTCGATTTCGCCATCCATTTCATCTTGCGCTACCAGGAGGAGCTCGGCCTCGGAAACCCCAACTCCGGCGCGCTACGCGTGACCGGCGCGACCGCGGGTAAAGCCATCGCGCTTGGCGCTCCCACGACGGCGCTCGGATTCTTCGCGTTCACACCGACCGATTATCACGGTCTCGCGCAGTTGGGCCTCATCTCCGGAACCGGCATTTTCGTGGCCGTCGTCACCTCGCTCACGGTGCTGCCGGCGCTGTGCACATTGTTTCCGCCGCGGGTCAAGCCGCATCGCCCCGAGCGCCACCGTACGGCGATCGAGCTTTTGTCGCGCCACGCCAATCATCTCCTCATGGGCGGAGCGGCCATCACGGTCATCGCCCTCATCGCGTTGCCGGCGGCGCGCTTCGATTTCGATCCCATCCGTCTTAAGGATCCGACGAGTCCCTCGGTGAAGACTTACCTGACTCTTGCGCGTGAAGGCATGGCGACGCCCTACACGCTCAACATCCTGACCGCCGACGACGGAAGCGACGCGGACCTCAAGCAGCGTCTCAAGGCCCTTCCGGAAGTGGCGCGCGTCGTCTCGCTCGATACGTTTGTCCCTAAGGATCAGGACAAGAAGCGCGCGATCCTGAACGACGCGACTTTTCTTCTCGGCGATCTGGCGACGACACCAATCACGGTTCCGCCACCCGATCCCGCGCGTGAGAAGGACAGGTTCGCAGCCCTCCGCCAGGCGCTTCAAGCCACCGCCTCAACGGACAAAAGTGACGTCGGCACGGCCGCGCGCCGCCTCGATGCGGCGCTCGCCGGCTTCACGCAGAGCCATCCCATAGAAGAACTCCGCGAACCTCTGGTCGGCACGCTGCCCATCATGCTGACGCAGCTGCAAAGCGCGCTCTCCCCCACGAAATCCACGCGCGCCGACCTGCCGGAAACCCTCGTCTCGCGCTACAAAGCGCCGGACGGACGGCTGCGGCTCGAAATCTATCCGACCGGGGACGCGAGCGACCAAGCCGTGCTCAAGCGTTTCGTCACCGCCGTTGCCACGGTGTCGCCCGACGTCACGGGCAGCGCCGTTCAGGTCGTGCGCGCCGGAGAGGTGATCGTGAAGGCAATGCGCGATGCGACGCTTCTTGCGATCGGCGTGATCGCCATCTTTCTCTGCGTTGTGCTGCGCAACTTTCTGGATGTCGCGCTGGTCGTTCTACCCGTCGCGATTGCGACGATTGCGACCACGGCCGCGACGGTTTGGCTCAACGTGCCGTTCAACTTTGCCAATGTCATCGCGCTGCCTCTCATCATCGGGCTCGGCGTGACCGGGGGCACGCAGATCGTGATCCGGGCCCGTCAGGATTCGCGCGCCGCGGATCTTCTCGAGACGAATACGCCCAAGGCCGTCGTTCTCTCGGCCCTGACCAACATCGCATCCTTTGCGAGCCTCGCCATTTCGCCCCACCGGGGCACGGCAAGTATGGGCATTCTGCTGGCGGTCGGTCTCACCTTCACTTTGTTAACGACTCTCGTTCTCTTGCCGGCCCTGCTGACCGTTGTAGAAAGAGCCCGCCTGCGCACCAGCGCGGCCAGGGTTTAGATGCGGCGAAGTGCCTCAATCAGCGGAGCGTGCTGAGCCGGTACCGGCCATCAAATGGGCAGTCCCCCTCCCCTGATGGCGCGAAGCAGCCGAATAGGGTAAAAGAGTCGCTTGGGCCGCACGCGGCCGGATCGAAGCCTGCCAGGGGGGTCTGGCGCGCGTTGAGGGGGCAGTGAATGAAAGTCGTGCTTGCCCAGCCGCGGGGCTTCTGCGCCGGCGTGGAGCGCGCTATCGAGATTGTCGAGCGGGCCCTGGTGAAATACGGACCGCCGGTCTATGTGCGCCACGAGATCGTGCATAACAAGCGCGTGGTGGACGAACTGCGCGCCAAAGGAGCGATTTTCGTGGAAGAGGTGTCGGAGGTTCCCACCGGCGCCGTCACAATCTTCAGTGCTCATGGCGTTGCGCGCGTCGTCGAGCGCGAGGCCGGCGAGCGCGGCCTGACCGTCATCGATGCGACCTGTCCGCTGGTCGCCAAGGTTCACAAGGAAGGCCAGCGCTATTCGAACCTGGGGCACGACGTGATCCTGATCGGCCACAAGGGCCACCCCGAGGTGGAAGGGACGCTGGGCCAGATCGACGGCACGGTCCATCTCATCTCGACCGCCTCGGATGTCGCGCGTCTGGAGGTCGCCTCGCCCGCGCGCCTGTCCTACGTCACGCAAACGACGCTGTCGGTCGACGACACGCGCGAGATCATCGAAGCGCTGAAGGCCCGCTTCCCGACCATCAAGGGACCGGACGTCAACGACATCTGCTATGCCACGCAGAACCGTCAGCAGGCCGTGCGCGAGCTGGCGCGCGAATGCGACGTGCTGCTTGTCATCGGCGCGCGGAACAGCTCGAATTCGAACCGCCTGCGCGAAATCGGCGCCGAGCTGAACGTGCCGAGCTATCTGATCGATGACGCCACTGCGCTCGACCCTGCCTGGCTCCAAGGCAAGAGCCGGGTCGGCATCACGGCCGGGGCGTCCGCGCCCGAGGCCTTGGTCGAAGAAGTGGTCGAGCGGCTGCGCGAGCTCGCAACGTGCAGCGTCACGACGCTGTCGGGCCTCATCGAAAATGTGCGTTTCAAGCTGCCCCCTGAAGTCCGCGAGATCGAGCGGGCAGACGCGTAATCAACTTTGGAGTGACTTGTCGTGGCTGTTCCGTTTATTCAACAGGCTAAGGTCGGCGCGTATATCGTGAAGCAGCAGCTTCTGGGCCGGAAGCGGTATCCGCTCGTGCTCATGCTCGAGCCGCTGTTCCGTTGCAACCTCGCCTGCGCCGGCTGTGGCAAGATCGACTATCCCGACACGATCCTGAACCGCCGGCTCTCGGTGGAAGAATGCATCGAGGCGGTCGAGGAGTGCGGCGCGCCGATGGTCTCGATCCCGGGCGGCGAGCCGCTCTTGCACAAGGACATCGACAAGATCGTCGCCGAGATCGTCAAGCGCAAGCGCTTCGTCTATCTCTGCACCAATGCGCTTCTGCTCAAGAAGAAGCTCGATCTCTTCACGCCGTCGCCCTATCTCACCTTCTCGATCCATCTCGACGGCTTGAAGGAAGAGCATGACGAAGCGGTAAGCCAGGACGGCGTCTTCGTTCGTGCGATTGAGGCGATCGAGGCGGCGCGCGCCCGCGGCTTCCGCATCACCATCAATTGCACGCTGTTCAACAACGCCGTGCCTGAGCGCGTGGCCAAGTTCTTCGACTATTGCATGACGCTCGGCGTCGAAGGCATCACCGTTTCGTCGGGCTACGCCTATGAGCGCGCGCCGGACCAAGAGCATTTCATGAAGCGGCAGGAGACGAAGAACCTGTTCCGCAACGTGTTCCGCCTCGGCAAGGACAAGGGCTGGGTGTTCAACCAGTCGAGCCTCTATCTCGATTTTCTCGCCGGCAATCAATCCTACGAATGCACGCCCTGGGGCACGCCGGCACGCAACGTATTCGGCTGGCAGCGCCCCTGCTATCTGCTCGGTGAAGGCTACGCCAAGACCTTCAAGGAGCTGATGGACACGACGGACTGGGACTCCTATGGCGTCGGAAAATACGAGAAGTGCCAGAACTGCACGGCCCATTGCGGCTTCGAGCCGACGGCGGTCAACGACATGGTCGCGCGTCCCTGGAAGGCGCTGAGCGTGCTGTTGAAAGGCGTTAAGACCGAAGGCCCGATGGCGCCGGAAATCTCGCTCGCCAATCAGCGGCCCGCCGAATATGTGTTCGAAAAGAACGTGCAGACGTTTGTCGAGACGTCACCCGACGAGGGCCGGAAGAAGAAGGCGAACAGCGCGGCCTAGGCTCGCATTGCCTTCGGCAGTGTCGCGGGCGAGCTGAAGAACGGCGGCGACCGATTTCGGCTCGACCGCGAGCTGGGCCAGCACCGCGAAGGCGTTCACACTGCCATCCTCGCTCATGCCCGCCTGGGCCGGCCCCGGGATGACGCGCTCCGCCGGATCCGCGACGGCGCGCAGCGCGAGGAACGGGAGCCCGAGCTCGCGGGCAACCTCCGCCACACCGCCGCTTTCCATGTCGACCGCGGCGACCGCAAAGCGGCGCGCGAGCTCGGCCTTTGCTTCCGGTGTCGCCACCACCTGCTCCGCGCCGAACAAGGGATCGGTGCGCGGCGCCTCCGCCACGAGCGCGGACGCGGCGCGTGCATGGGCCGCGGGATCGGCCGCGAACCTCACGCCGCCGCCCTCGACAACCTCCGCAGGCAGAAGAACCGAGCCCGGCACCAGCCCCGATACCAACCCGCCGGCCAGTCCCAAGCTCAAAAAACCCGTGGCGCCCTGGGCCGCAAGGGCGCGTGTCGCGATGCGGGCCTGCGCCGGGCCGGGCCCATCGCAGCGCACGAGAAGCTTGCCATGAACACCCGCAGCCCGCGCCGCGTTCTCGGCGAGACGCGCTTCGGATTTCAGCCCGGTGACGATGCCCCAACGCATCATCGCATCGCTCGTTGATTGATTGCCGTCACATCCCGTAGGCCGGGCGCTTGGCGTTGCCGCGCATGAGATTTCTGTAACGTGCGAGCGCCCAAAGCGGGAAATAGGCGCTGTAGCCATGATAGCGCAGATAGAAGATGCGCGGGAATCCGACGGCGGTGAAATGCGCCTCGTCCCATTTCTCGTCGGTCCGCGGCTGCGCCATGAGATACGCGATGCCGCGCTTGACGGCCTGGCTTTCCACCTCGCCCGCGGCCATGAGCCCGAGCACGGCCCAGGCGGTCTGGGACGGCGTGCTCGTGGTGGTTTCGCCCTTGCGCTCCTTCCAGTAGGTCGCACCCGACTCGCCCCAGCCGCCATCGAGGCGCTGACAGGATTTGAGATAATCCACCCCGCGCCGGACATGGGACGCACTGACGTCGTCGCCCACCGCATTGAAAGCGCACAACGCCGACCAGGTGCCGTAGATGTAATTCGTGCCCCAGCGGCCGAACCAGCTGCCATCGCTTTCTTGATCCTTGATCAGGAAGTCGAGACCCCGCGCGATCGCCGGATGCTCGCGGCCATAGCCCGCCTGCGCGAGAAAGCTCACGCAGCGCGCCGACACGTCCGCGGTCGGCGGATCGAGCAGCGCGCCGTGATCGGCGAAGGGGATGGAGTTCAAATAATAATGGGTGTTGTCGGCGTCGAAGGCGCCCCAGCCGCCATTCTCGCTCTGCATGCCGATGATCCACTCGGCCGCACGCGCAACCGCCTCGTCATGCTTCGAGTCCTGCGCGCGGTGAAGCAGCATGCCCACGACCGCCGTGTCATCGACATCCGGATAGTGATCGTTCTTCCACTGAAACGCCCATCCTCCGGGCCTGACATGTGGCCGCTGCACGGCCCAGTCGCCCTTTACGTCGAGAACCTGCGTGCCGAGCAGCCACTCGAAGGCTTCACGCATCTTCGGATCCTGAGCGGCCTTTCCAGCTTCCATGAGCGCGTGGCCCGCGAGCGACGTGTCCCACACCGGCGACATGCAGGATTGCAAAAAGCGCGGACGTCCGTCCGCCTTCTTTTCGGAAATGAGCTTACGCACCGTCGACCACGCCTGCACGCGCTTCGGATGATCGGCGGGATAACCGAGCGCATCATAGGCCATCACCGCATTGGCCATCGCGGGATAGATTCCGCCCAGCCCGTCATCGCCATATTGGCGCGGCGCCATGAACTCGACCACCTTCTCAATCGCGCGCTTGCGTGTGAATTTCGGAAAGTGCGGCTCGACGACGCGCAGAACCTTGTCGAGGCCGAGAAAGAACTCGCCCATCAACGTTCCCGTCGGGTTGTGCAGCCACTTCGTAATTTTCTCGGGCTCGGTAACAAACAGCTCCTGAACACGCACACCGCGCGGGTTGCGCGCCTTGGGCTTCAGGGCGGCCAGGATCAGAAGCGGCGCGATGACCGTGCGCGACCAATAAGCCATGCGCCACAGGCTTAGGGGAAACCACGCGGGCATCAGCATCAGCTCGACCGGCATCACGGGGATCGCGCGCCAAGGCACCTCGCCGAACAGCGCCAGAGAATAGAGGGTGAAGACGTTGCTCTTCTCCGCGCCGCCCTTGGCGCGAATGGCCTCACGGGCGCGCTTCATATGATCCGCCTCCGGATCGTCGCCCACGATCTTGAGCGCGAAATAGGCTTTCACGCTGGCGCTCATATCGAAGTCGCCCTCGTGGAAGAGCGGCCAGCCGCCATGCGCACCTTGAATCGAACGAATGTAGGCCGCGAATTCCTGCTCCAGCGGCTCGTCGATGGTGCCGAGAAAATGCTCCATCAGAATGTATTCGGACGCGATGGTGGCGTCGGCCTCGAGATCATAGACGAACGCGCCGTCGGCGCCCTGACGCGCCATCAGCTTTTCCGCCGCATCGGAAATGAGTGCCTCGACCTGATCGAGCGCGGGCGCGGTCGGATCGACCCGCACCGCTTCGTTCACCGCTCCATACATGCCGTTACGCCCTTCCTGCTGCACGCGTCATCGACGTCCGTTTCTCGTCGGCAACGTGTTCCGAATGCTCTTGTGAAAGCCTGTGTGAGGGATGATCCGTCCCCGGATGTTCGCGAGAGCCCCGCGCGGCGACCTCGGCCGCTCGCTCGCCGGAACGGATCGCGCCCTCGATGGTAGCGGGCAAGCCCGTACGGGTCCAGTCGCCGGCCAGCACGACATTTTTGAGCCGGGTGCGCGGTCCGGATCGGCGCGCAAGCTCGGCGGGTGTTTGCGCGAAGGTGGCGCGCCGCTCTTTCACGACGCGATGCGGGGGTGGAGGTCCCTCAAGTCCACAAGCCTGCGCGACATCGCGCCACACGCGACGGCCCACCTCATTGGCGTCGAGCTGCGCCAGATCCTCTGCCGCACTCACCGTCACGGACGCGATCGTCTCGCGCAGAAACAACCAATGCGCGACGCCGTTGACAAGACCCAGGAGCTCCGGCGTGTCGCTGTTCGTCGCCGGCCGCTCGAGACGGTAATGCACATTCACGATCGGATAGGCACCCACCGGCGCGGGACAATCGGGCAGCACGCTCGCGACGCCCGTGGGAGGCAACGCAAGCACGACGACGTCGTCCGGGCTCACGGCCTCCTGGCCGCGATTGAAGACGAGCGCACGAACGCGTGCGCCGTCCTCGTCGAGACCGACAAGGCGTGTGCCGAAGCGCACATCCGCGCCGTGACGTGCAAGCTTTACCAAGGCCGGCGTCACCAGGCTTTCTGAAAGGCCATGCCGGGCGATCAAGGGCCGGCAGGCCTCCGCACCACGCGCGAAGGTTTCGAGCAACACGGGAACCATGAGCCGCGCGGCCGCAACGTCGGCGGGTGCGTTGAGCACCGCGACCGTCAGCGGATCCCAGAAGCGCTGAAACAACGGCCCCGTCGCGGGCAGGCATTGCGCGATCGTCTGATCCTCGCGCGCGAACAGGAGCTTGAGGCCGGAGAGATAATCGGACGCCCGCGTGCCGGCGATGCGGCGGCGGGGGGCGAAAATCCACCAGGGGACGGGCCCCTTATTCGGCCGCACGGTCCAGCGCTCGCCTGTCGCCAGATCAAGAAAGGGAAAGCTCGCGTCCGCCGGGCCTGCGAGCGTGTCGCGCGCACCGACAAGATCAAGGTAAGCCATCGCCGAGCGGTTTCCCGACAGGAGAAGATGATTGCCGTTGTCGATGAGGCAGCCCAGCGTCTCGTCGAAGAACGAGCGGCAGCGCCCACCCGCTTGGCCTGCCGCTTCGTGGACCGTCACGGCGTAGCCGGCCTCCGCCAGCCGCAACGCGGACGACAAGCCGGCCAGTCCCGCTCCGATAATATGAGCGCGCGGCATTGTCAGATCCACGCGTGGCGCAAGGCGAGCGCGAGCTTCTCCGCCTTGCCGAACAGATCCGTGAGCCCGCCACGCGCGCGCGGAAGGGCCACGCGCGTAAAGCCCTCGCGCTCCATGCGGGTCAAATGCGCGCGATAAACGCCCATCATGATGCGCGCGGGGCGAACGACGTCGGACGGCGAGGCCCGCATGATGGCCTGCGCTTGCCCATAAGCCTCGCGGGCCGCCGCCCCGACGAGCCGCGCGGCATTCGGCAAGCGCGGATCGGCCAGAACCGCGTGCGGCTCGCGCGTCGAGACGCCCGCGGATACGAGGCTTTCCTCCGGTAGATAAAGGCGGCCGATCTCGGCATCCTCGGCGAGGTCGCGCAACACATTGGTGAGCTGGAGCGCGCGGCCGAGCGAACGCGACAGATCGCGGCCGGGCTCGCCTGTGAGACCAAAGATCCGTACACAGAGAAGCCCCACGGCGCCTGCCACGCGATCGCAGTAAAGCTCGAGCGTCGGCCAATCGGGCGCGCGGATCGGCCCGTTCGCGTCCATCTCCATGCCGTCGATGATCGCAAGGAACGCGGGCTTCTCGAGTCCGAACGGCTCGATCGCCGGCAAGAGCGCGCGCGCCACCGGATGGAGCGGCCGTCCTGCATAGAGCCGGTCGATCTCGAGGCGCCATTTCGCAAGCTCGGCACATTTGGCCTCGCGCGCAAGATCGCCGTCGGCGATATCGTCCACTTCGCGGCAGAAGGCATAGACCGCGAAAATCGCATCGCGCTTGACCTGGGGCAGAAAGCGCATGGCCCAGAAAAACGACGTCCCAGACGCGCGCACGCGCGCGGCAATCGCGGCCCGCTCGCGCGCCACATCGGCACTCTGGTTCGTGTCGCTTACGCTCGTCATTTCGGACGTGTCGTCCCCGGCCATCAGCCGGGGAACCATACATCGTCTCACGCCCGGCAGAAATAAACCCGACCGAAAGGCCGGGGATGACGTGCTGAGTTTAGGCGCGCACGCTTTCGATGACGCGGTCGCGTGACAGCGCGGCGAGCGCGGTCGCCACGATGTCGCCCGCCGTGAGGCCCGCCATCCGATATTGCTGATCAGGCTCCGCATGCGGCAGGAAGGTGTCGGGCAGGACCATCGGCCGCACCTTGAGCCCGCGATCGAGCAGACCCTGCTGAGCCAGGAACTGGAGCACGAAGGACGAGAAGCCGCCGACCGAGCCTTCCTCGATCGTGATCAGCACCTCGTGCTCGGCGGCGAGCCGGCGGATCAGATCCTCGTCGAGCGGCTTGGCGAAGCGCGCATCGGCCACCGTCGTCGACAAGCCATGGGCGGCAAGCTCCTCGGCCGCCTTGAGAGCTTCCTGCAACCGCCCGCCAAGCGAAAGGATGGCCACCGTCGTGCCTTCGCGCAGGATGCGGCCGCGGCCGATTTCGAGCGGTACGCCGAACTCGGGCATTGTGACGCCGACGCCATTGCCGCGCGGATAGCGCACGGCGCACGGACGGTCGTCGATTTCCGCGGCCGTCGCCACCATGTGAACGAGGTCGGCCTCGTCGGCCGCCGCCATGATGACGAAGCCCGGGAGACAGCCGAGATAGGCGACGTCGAAGCTGCCGGCATGGGTTGCGCCATCGGCGCCCACAAGCCCCGCGCGGTCGATCGCGAAGCGCACCGGCAGATGCTGAAGCGCCACGTCGTGCACCACCTGGTCATAGGCGCGCTGCAGGAAAGTCGAATAGATCGCGGCGAAGGGTTTGAAGCCTTCGGTGGCGAGCCCGGCCGCGAACGTTACGGCATGCTGCTCGGCGATGCCGACATCGAAGCTGCGATCTGGGAAGCGTGCGGCGAACGCATCGATGCCCGTGCCCGACGGCATGGCCGCCGTCACCGCCATGATCTTCTCGTCCTTCTCGGCCTCGCGAATGAGCGAGTCCGCGAACACCTTGGTGTAAGACGGCGCGTTCGACTTCGACTTGTGCTGCGCGCCCGTGATGACGTCGAACTTACCGACCGCGTGATACTTCTCGGAATTCGGCTGCGGGAACGGATGGCCGCGGCCCTTCTCCGTCACGACGTGAACCAGCACGGGACCGAGCTTGTCGGCGTCGCGCACATTCTTCAGCACGTTGACGAGCGAGTTCATGTTGTGGCCGTCGACCGGCCCAACATAGTAAAAGCCCATCTCCTCGAACAGGGTGCCGCCCGTGAGCATGCCGCGCGCATATTCCTCGGCGCGCTTGGCCGCGACTTCGAAGCGCTTCGGAAAGCGCTTGGCCATGCCCTTGCCGATATCGCGCAGCGACAGGAACGGCTTCGACGACAGAAGGCGCGACAGATAATTCGACAGCGCGCCGACCGCTGGCGCGATCGACATGCCGTTATCGTTCAGGATGACGATGAGCCGCGAGCCGATGGCGCCGGCGTTGTTCATGGCTTCATAGGCCATGCCTGCGCTCATCGCGCCGTCGCCGATGACGGCAATGACATGATTGTCACCGTCTGTCAGGTCGCGCGCCACCGCCATGCCGAGACCGGCCGAGATCGATGTCGAGCTGTGCGCCGCACCGAACGGGTCGTATTCGCTTTCCGAGCGCTTGGTGAAGCCGTAAAGCCCGTTCTGCTGGCGAATGGTGCGGATGCGGTCGCGGCGGCCGGTGAGAATCTTGTGCGGATAGGCCTGATGACCGACGTCCCAGATGAGACGGTCCTTCGGCGTATCGAAAACATAATGCAGCGCGACGGTCAGCTCGACGACACCAAGCCCGGCGCCGAGATGTCCGCCAATGCCCGACACAGCATCGATCGTTTCCGCGCGCAGCTCGTCGGCGATGTGTTGCAACTCGCCCTGCGGCAGTCCGCGCAAATCATGCGGATCTTTGATCTTGTCGAGATTGGGTGTCGAGACAGCCATACATCCTCCGACCAACTGCGAATGGTTCGCAAAGTTACGCAGACCCAGCCGCAACCCCCGGCCCGCCACACACGTCTTCTGTTTGAGCCGCCCCGCTCTGTCTGAAGGTCATCCTCGTTTCAGGAGGCTCCCTCTCACGGTCCGCGTTGCTGGCTGCCACACCAGGTCACAAATCCGTGAAGTGCACTCTACCCCTCCCCGCGCTTTGCGCAAAGGGTGTGCAACATTATCCCAAATGCTTGTCTCGGGGTGAGGCAAAAATGTCCCCACCCCCTTCGCCCGGCGCCTTGTAGGTTCTGGCCTTCCATTGTCCACCGACGCCGCGCCAATGCCGAAGCGCCGAAGACACCGTCATCGCCATATAAAGCGTCGCTGCAGCTGGAAGCCCGAAGGCGCGCAACCGCGTGCCGTGATAGGCGCGTAAAGTGGGTAGATAGGCCTTGGCCATCAGCACCCAAGCCGCAACACCGAGGCCGAAGGCGAGCAGGCTCTTGTGGAACGGCACGGTCAGCACGAGCAGGGGCGGCGTGAGGAAGACGAGCACAAGCCCGATCACCGTTCCTATCAGGAGAAACGGCGAATAGCTGAGCTGGGCATAGGCCGTACGCGCAACCATGTCCCAAATCTCCTTGAGCTCGGCATAGGGCCGCAAGCTGCGGCTCGAATCCGCAAGGCCAAGCCAAAGCCGTCCGCCGCGTGCTCGCACCGCTTCGGCCAGCGAGCAATCGTCGATCAGCGCGCCCCGAATGGCCGCAAGCCCCCCTATGGAAGCGAGCGACGCGCGGCGCAGAAGAACGCAGCCGCCCGCCGCCCCACCGACCCGTGACGGCGCCGCGTTGATGGCGGGAAACGGGTACAGCATCTGAAAAAAGAACACGAACGCGGGAATGAGCACGCGCTCCCAGGCCGAGCTGCAGTGAAGCTGCACCATGAGGGAGACGAGATCGCGGCCCTCTCGCGTCTTGGCCACGAGGCGGCCCAGTGTGTGAGGTTCGTGGGTGATGTCGGCGTCGGTGAACCAGACGAACGCCGCGCCGGGCGCAAAGGTCTCCGCCGCGCGCACACCGGCTTCCATCGCCGCGAGCTTGCCCGTCCAGCCTTCGGCGAGCGGCGGCGCTTCGGCGACCAGACCCGGACGACGTTCCGCATGAGCCTCAAGAACGATGCGCGCCGCTTCTCCCGTGCCGTCGTCGCTCGCATCGTCCACGAGAATGATCGAGAGCGCACCCGGATAATCCTGGTCGACGAGGCCCTGCAGACAACGCGCAATGGTTCCGACCTCGTTGCGTGCCGGCACAATCGCGACCACGCCGGGCCACGGCTCCCCCGCCGACCGGCTCGGACTGGGCGGCAGCCACTGATCGGCGCGCCAGAAGCCGTCCCGCCACCGCAGGAGATAGATCCAGATCGCAAGCGAAATCAGGCCAAGCGCGACGGAAAGCGTCATACGAGCCGCCGCCAGAGCGTGACGAACGCCCCCTTGGCCGCGACGGCAGCAGCGGCCGGTTTCCCGAAGGCGACACGCGTCGCGATCGGATCCTCGCGCCGGAGCCGCCGGGCGAGCGCTTCGGCCAGCGCGACGATAGCCCCCGATTCCAGCGCGAGGGCGCGGCTCTTGAGCCGCACCGGCAAGGCGCGCGCATCGCGAAGCAAAGCATCGACCCCGTCCAGACACTGATCCATCACGCGGCGCAGACGCGGATCGGTTGTGGGCGCGCGCAGCGCCTCAACGCTCGTCCCCGCCGCGGCAAGCCATTCGTCAGGCAGATAGACGCGGTCGAGCAGACGCAGATCGCTCGCGCAATCCTGCAGGTGGTTGATCACCTGGAGCGCATTGCAGAGCGCATCGGACGGCGGATAGTCCGAGGTCGCTTCGCCATGAAGATCGAGCAGATAGCGCCCGACCGGCGCGGCCGAACGGTTGCAATAATCGATGAGATCGGCCCAATCGCGTGTTCGGCCTTTCACCGAATCCTGCTTGAACGCCGAGATGAGATCGCAGCAGTGGCGCGGCGTGATGTTGGTCGCAAGCAGGCTCGCGCGCATCGCGTTCGCTTTTTCGAGACCCGAGCCCTCGAGCCGCCCAAGCACAGCTGCCTCGAAGCCGTCGAGCCGGCGCACCTTCTCGTCGGGCGCGAGATTGGGATTGTCCGCCACGTCGTCGATAGCGCGCGCGAACGCGTAGAACGTGGCCACATGCGGCCTGAGCGGTGCCGGGATGAGAAAGGAGCCGACCGGAAAATTCTCATCGGCCGCGCCTTTGCCCGACGCAGCTTCGTAGGGACCTTGCGACGGATGATCGTGCCCGGCGTCCGCCTGGCGTTTGAGGGGAGCTTTGACGGCCTGGCTCATGGATCCGACTCACAGCGGGTCTCGGCCCCGCGGCGGCTTTATACCGTCAGCAGGGCCCGGATCCAATCGCCCGCCTGTCAGTGCCCGCCCCCCTTCAGGAGCTTTTTGCGCATGAAGAAAAAGAGCGAGATGACGAGGACGTAGCCGATCAGCAAAACGAACACATGGCGCCAGAACGACACCTCGACCACCGGCGGCAGGCGGAAACCGCCCTGCCCCGCAACGACGGGAATGAGGGCTCTGGCGAGCACATCCACAACGACGGCTCCCAGCACGATCGGCCAGAGACGGCCCCAACTCGACATGATGAAGGCTGCGACGAGCGCAATCAGAAGACCCAATACTGCATTGACGCTGTAAAACCCTTCACGCAGGAATTGGAACCCCTGATCGAGATAGGGTTGAGCCTGCGCGAGAAGCGGTTGTGCCTGTTCCATGGTGTCCCCCCTGGCCGGCCGGGATCCCTGCGACCCTAGGCGAGCCGCCGGACAGAATAATGACACTGCAAAGAGGTGAGGAGTCGTATTTCGAAGGGGATCCCCGGCCGAACGCGCCGGGGCCCGTGGCCGATCCCGTTTGTCAGAGGGGCCCCCTTGCGCTATAGAGCACGCCCCAGGTCCGCCCATTCAAGGCCGAGCCTCAAGCCCCGGACGCTGCTGTAGCTCAGTGGTAGAGCACTCCCTTGGTAAGGGAGAGGTCGACAGTTCAATCCTGTCCAGCAGCACCATCGGTTCGGAGCCAGACACCACATAGGCTTCAGGAAACCGCTCAACTTTCTGGTTGCAGCTAGGTAACTCGCTCGAGGCAAAACTGCTGACTACGAGTGCGGGGTCGGCAATTCTTAAAAAGCGCGACGCAACCGAGGGCTTAACAAGCGGGCATAATGCCCATCGATCGAGATAAGCATCGAACTACTTATCCTCGTCTTATTTCCCGATCGCCTGAGTTCGCGTCTTTCAGCGATGCCGATCCGATACAAAACGTCGATAAACGCGGCGGATGCTAGGGTCTTCAGCCAAAGTTCTGATCAGCCCAAACCTAGCAGGCGGTCAAGACGCTCAGCATAACAAAATTGTGAGGGCGCCACGGTCTGTGGAGCCGTAATCACGACTCAAACTTACGCCCAAAAGTTAACCAGTTCTGCTTGACCTGCTTTCTGTTGGTGCTAGCTTAGCTCAAACTCCACAAAAGGCTGCTGAGACAACGGCTATCGCAAGTAGGGGCGCTAGGTGCCACTTTTCCCGACGAATTTGGATCTGTCGAATCTCGACGGCACGAACGGCTTCGAGATAAGTGGCGAGGCTCCCACCAGCTGTGGCGGCCTTTCCGTTTCATCAGCGGGCGACGGCTTTGGCGACTTAATTGGTGGCGCGTGCCGTGCCGGTCCTCATGGAACAATGCCTGCATATTTGGAAAGGCAGGCGGCTTCGTTCCGGACGGCGATGTCAACGACGATGGTTCCGGCGTAACTAGTAGAGGACGCCCAACTCTTGGGTGGGGGTGGAAGATATGGCTTTCTCGAGTACTCCTCCGGATGTGGGGCCAACACCGTCTGTTCCACCCCTGACGACCCCGATTGTTCCGACAGCGGACGTTCACGTCACGAGCGGACAAATCTACTATGGATTGCATTCTGCAGGTGTCTTCGTCACATCGTCCAACGCACCGTTTGGATTCCAAAATGACGGGCTCGTTTGGAATGAAGATCACGACGGGGGAACTTCCGCAGTTGCAGGATGGTGGACCAGTTTCGCGAACACAGGCGAGATTGTTGCAAAAGCAACCAATGCGGATCATGCCACTGCCGTGAGCTTAACGTCGCCAACCTCAGGTTGGACGTTCAGCAATTCCGGCGAAATATATGCGATTTCCTATGGCAACTTAGCTCAAGCTGAGGCGGTTGCAGTTAGCGGAGGACCTATCGACGTTTTGAACACCGGGCTTATACAGGCATGGTCCGGTCATTTTATTGCAGTGGCGCTCGCCGACGGGACTGGCGGAAATATCACCAACACGGGAACGATAATTGCCGCGGGTGAGTCTGCGTACATAGGTGCAGTCGAGTTGTACAACGGGGGAAATCTCGACAATTCAGGAGAAATTACAGCGATTAACGGAAATGGCTTCACGACGAGGGGAGTCCATCTCTCATCCGCGAATTTTACGAATGAGGCGACCGGAATCGTTACGTCTGATGGTGAAGCTGTCGCGGGTGAGCAAGGCTCGGAAGCGGTAACAAATTTCGGCAGTCTCAATGGAAATTTGCTGCTTGCGGGCGGTGATGACTCTGTCGTGAATGATGGCACCATTCATGGCACGGTTGACCTCGGCGACGGCAACGATACTTACAATGGCGCGGGCGGCACGGTTGTAGGGACGGTGATCGGCGGCGCAGGCAACGACAGTCTCACGGGTGGGAACGAAAACAATATCTTTCAGGGTGGCTCAGGCAACAACATTCTTGATGGCGGCAACGGTACGGACACAGCAACTTATTTCGACGCGGCAAGCGCCGTGACGGTCAACTTGGCGGACGTCGGCCCGCAAGACACGGTTGGCGCGGGGGTCGACACGCTCGTCAGCATCGAAAATCTCGTCGGCAGTGCATTTGACGACACGCTTTTCGGCTCCGACGTAGCCAATACCATCGATGGCGGCGACGGCAACGACATCCTGAATGGAGGTCTGGATTACAATTCGCTCATCGGCGGCAACGGAACGGACACGGCCGTCTTCACGGGCAACCGCAGCGACTACACGATCACCCGCAGCGGCGGTGTGACGGATGTCCTTC